>Ga0209208_10002644_pt1 | contig 25685 bp, 19 predicted proteins | sample S1TSphfallax_3_FD_187694 | JGI IMG/M metagenome (GOLD analysis project Ga0209208, IMG submission 187694) | Host-associated microbial communities from peat moss isolated from Minnesota, USA - S1T2_Fd - Sphagnum fallax MG (SPAdes) (version 2) | ecosystem: Host-associated > Plants > Peat moss >...
ATAAAAAAACAAAAGAAAAATGTCGTAAAGTTTGTGTAGATTTGTGTCGCAGAAGTTTGAAAAATTCACACACACACACACACGGCTGGCGGTTAGTCGTAGAGACGACCGTTGAGATAGATCGTCGAGACGAATTCTCGATCGGAGTTCCGTTCGATTCCTTACATTGCCACGGATCGATTTGATATATATTTCTTCCGGCATTGGGTTTCGCAACAATCGGCCACAAAAGACACAATACTGCCCACTAAACGTGTCGCGTTTGTGTCTAGGGGACAAAGAAGCGAGACGGGCGAAGAAGATGGAGAAGAAAGAAACTTGACGGGGTAAGAGAGTGAGAGGAAGAAAGGATGGAGAACTAGGCCATTGTTGTTGTCGTCGTTGTTGTTGTTGCCAGGAGTAATTGCAGAGGAAGGGGGATGGATTTGATGGGACTGGTAGCAGGGATCGATTCATAGCGCTACTACGTGAATCGCTATGCAGCATCGAGAAGAGGGAGCCGCGAACGGTCGAGTCCTAGGAGAGCTATTGCTGCGATTGATTGTTGTTGAACGTGGCGGAACGGAGACCCTCAGATGAGGGATCGTGTGGATTTGGACGAAGATGGCGACGGGCCGCAGGCGGGGTCGTCTTCGTCTTCTTCTTCTTCTTCCTCCGCGCCCATAAGCTACTTGTTGTTGTTCGTTTTGTGCATAATTCCGTTGCTGTCGGTTCGTTGGCGAGCGGCTGTGAAATCTTCTCCTCCTTCCACCTCGTCCACTGCTGCTGGCAATCGTGTTAGTACTAATCCTCCTCCTCCCGGTAACTCGCTGCCTTCGTTTGTGGCCATCGGGGGCGGCGGCGGTGGCAACAGCGGTCGGAATCGGTGGTCGAAGACGAAATCGCCACCGAATGCTCCAAGTATGATTACTAAGGTTATTGCAGCAGTAAGAAGACCAGCTCCTTCTTCGCCGTCGCCTAAGATTACGAAGTCGTCTTCTTCGCCGCTCAGCAGTTTGTACCATAAGTCGTCAAGCAACTGGTTTGCTCCGCCTCCTCCCCCTCCTCCGAGAAAAGGTCGGAAGGCTTCTTCTTCGCCGGCTATGGCGAGTAAAAGCAGCGGAGGAGGAGGAGGTAGCTCCTCGCCGCCTTCGTTGCCCCCTGCTGCCTTCGTGCAGCCTCCTACGACGTTCGTGAAATCTCGAGGAGGAGTGATGCCCAAATCCGTGACGCGGAATTCCAAAGAAGATGTCGTCTCCATGACGGGCTTCTTAGGTACCGAGGGCTCCAATGTCGATGTCGACTTGCTGGTGCTCATGACGCATATCCAATCGGCTTGTAAGCACATTGCGGCGGTTCTAGCCTCTCCCACCGAGCTTCAAGCCTCCCTGTCGGATTCGAGTTTTTCCTATGCTGCCGAAAGAGATGCTCCAAAACCCTTGGACATTATTGCGGTTAGTGCACTGCTTCCCTAAACACCCTTGTGCTAGGTTAAGGTCCCACCGTTGTTTGTCCATTGCTTTCTGCCGCTTGCAAACACGAAGAACAGAATCGAGGCGCCTTTCTGTCCGGTTGCACTTATGAACTATCATCCATGAGCCTTTTTGATGATGTCAAAAACAAGGTTTCAAGTGTGGAGTTGTAATGTACAACTCTGTAGTGGGGGGGGGGTTGGGGGGACTGTTGTAAATCTCTTACATGGCACACAGTGCTGGCAGGCAGAATAATATCATGAAGGCGGCTCTTCGAAGCTCTGGGAAAGTGGCAGCAATAGCTTCAGAAGAAGAGGATGCAGCCATTTGGTTTGGGGAAGGACCCTTTGTTGTTGTTTTTGATCCTTTGGATGGTTCTCGCAACATTGATGCTTCGATTCCCACAGGCACCATCTTTGGAATCTACCGGAAGTTACCAGAAGCTGACCAACTACCTCTGCCAGAAAAGGCGACTGTCAACGTGATGCAACGAGGAGAGAGGCTTGTGGCAGCAGGCTATGCACTTTACTCATCTGCAACTGTGATGTGCATTTCAGTGGGCTCAGGCTTATATGGCTTCACATTGGATCATTCAATTGGTGAATTTGTGTACAGCCACCATGACATTCGGATTCCTGAAAGAGGTGGCGTTTCCTCCTCACTTTTATGCATTCTTTGGAACAATCATTAGACATTTGGTTGACATTTAAGGTACTGTCATAACAAGATCTTGTTGAAGTAGTGATGCAGCAATTTTCTTGGGCAGCAACTGATGGACTACTTTCCTGTATGCAGGGCAAATTTATTCAGTTAATGATGCCAGGTATTTTGACTGGCCATCAGGGTTACGGAGATATATTGACAACATCAGGCAAGGGAAAAGCCAAACTCGGAAAAAATACTCAGCTCGATACATATGCTCCCTAGTAGCTGATCTCCACCGTACAATTCTCTATGGTGGGTTAGCTATGAACCCAAGGTCGCACCTTCGACTAGTGTATGAAGCAAATCCTTTAAGCTATTTGGTGGAGCAAGGTGGTGGTAAAGGGACTGATGGAAAGCGCCGAATCTTGGAGATTAACCCTATCAAGTTACATCAGCGGCTTCCTCTTTTCTTGGGCAGCATGGCAGACATTGCTGAGCTTGTGAGTTATGGTGATGTACAGCAGCTAGAGAACCCTGGTTATGAAGTCTGAGCTATGTTATCTTGCTAATGGGCAAGGTATGATTCAGCATTGCAATGCTTGAACATTGGTTTGGTCCACCAATGTACATGGCCCTGCTTCATTGTTTGGACCATATTGCCAAGTGTTGGTCACTTTCATGTGGAGTTACCAAACTTCAAACATCCTCTGGAGTGATAGACACTGAAGGCACTCAGCATTGGGTGATTAGTAAAGTCAATACTAGCTCATGTTTCAAGACTTTCTCAGAGCTTTCAAATTGAGATGACAGTTTTTATTCAGTTTTATAGACTTTTATTCAGAGATTTTGCCAAGATAATTTGTTGATGGCCATAAGATTGGCAGGAAGTTTTCTGAATCACACATAACAATAGCTCACTTACAGGGAACACAGGCAGATTTTAGGCTGTACTTGCAATTCTGTAAATCTTGTAAGTCAACCATTTGGTGATGACTTGCAGTGCATTGTTTAACCATGGATAGGGATACTGAATTTTTCTTTCCTTGGTTCCTTCACTTTCTTAGGTTTTGTAAAATTTGCAGGCTTGTCAAGTGAGACACAATTGACCCTGAGTCATTGCCTGCCATGCTCTTTTGATAGTCTTGAAACTGACCATTTTGTAGATATAAATATTGAACTGGATTGACTCTGTAGTACTTGGACAAATTGTTTGGGTGACCTGGATGAGCTGTGCTCTTTTACCATGAAGTATATGCCTTCTGGCATCAAGGGTACTGGAAAGGAGTTGCAGCATTTTTGTTCTACAAACCTGTCACTGAGGCTTTTGCAGTTTGCAGTGACAGCCTCCATTGTAGCAGTCTTAAGAGGTATGAGTTGCTGCAACCTTTCTCTTTTTGGTTTCTTTCAATTGCCCAACATTGTGCAGTGCATGTGCCAGGGACCCCCCCCTCATTTGTATGGTGTAAAAACTTTCAATTCTGATGTTCAAGCAATTTCTTTCCAGGTTGCATATACAAGGTTGCATTTGGGTTTGTGATTTCTTAGGTTTGAGAAGACATTGCAATTGCCAAGTTGCATTTTTTTTGTGGTTTGTTAGCTTTTGAGAAGACATCTCAAATACATCAAGAAGGCTTTGAATAGATAGAAAGTGAAGGCTTTTCTGAGGAGGAGGATTTCTTTTTCCCAGCTTATCTATGTGACTCATGTGCTTACATCTGCTGTTTTCACGAGACCTCATTGGATCAACACTCTGCCCAAAGGAAGTCTCCATTTAGGCATTGGAATGTGACTGGAAAATCAATTGCTGAATTGGAAGTGCAATTTGACACAATTCACCCTCTTAATTCATTTATTCACTGGTTTCTTGCTGCAGGGATGCACCAATTCGAATTCTATGAATTCTTTTGCATCTTCAAAGTGGCAAGAAAAGGTGAGCACTGAAGCATTTGAGTTGGCCCCAAAATATGGCAAGGGCCAGCGCCCCCAGGGATGTTGATAATGCACATGACACGAGGCATGAAATGTTCTGGCTTTGGAAACATGAAATTCATTGTCCATGTTCCATTGCTGTACACCAGAGGTGGTGGGTGAGATCTAAGATGGGATATGGGAACTGGGAGCTTGAAGTGCCATGGCTTCTTGTCTACTGAAGATGACAACAGTTATCCAGGTGTCTGTTGCTGGGGTAGCATTGATGGAAACTGCAGTTGGTGGCATCAAGAAGGTCAACATCATTCAAAGCTGCTTCACTTCTGGTACATGAAAAAAAGCTTGCTGCCTGCGGGTAGCAGTCTGCTCGTTCCTCCTGCATTGGAAGGAAATAACTCTTCCAGAGTACCTTGCTTGTATACAACCATCCTCAGAAAACTCCCCATGTCAGTCAATTCTAACTGTGCTCAGCATGTCCTTGATTTAGAAATGCTCCAAAGAGTGGCCCAGCAAGACTAGCAAATTGTTCCATCCATGAATCCAGCAGGGTACTGTTCAAGTGATCTGTTCCATGCCCAGTTGTTGCTTCTTTTCCTGCTACCTCAGTTTCTTTGCCCCAGTTAGACAAAGTCTCAAATAGAGAGCTAGTCCTTTTTGCATGAGTGATCGATCGATCACAGGTGGTGAGAAGTACTTGTTGAATCTCTATCTGAGCTCCATTGAAGGAAAGACTTGCAAATCCAGCAGTTACATCACTGCCTGCAGCTTCAGCATTGTTGTCACCTTGTCTGTGTTTTTGGCATATGGAGACAAAGATTCTGGTCAAGCTTGGTGTCTTATTTCTGGTTTCACCTCTACACAAACCCAATTTCTCAGTTAATGAATGGGACAGGGGCATATCACATGGGTTCAAAACCTCTGATGCTGCTTTGAGTGGGTTCTTTACCCTCCACAATAATGATGCAACAGACATGATGGTATTATTTAAGTAAAGATTCTCTTGCTCAGGGAACAGCCTTTTTCTGCACTGAAAAGAATTCAGGTTTAGAAAATGAAGAGAAAATCAAATTGTTGAGGTTTCAATATCCTCATGCGTTCATCAGTCAGCTTTGGAACTTTTTCAATGTGCTCAATCAAGAAGAGAAGTGTGAGAAAATTGGAAATCATGTAAAGTTGTATTGTGGGAACTCCACTAACAGGATTGACAACAGAGGTAACTTGGCATTAGGCAACTGAAATCGTGTATTCTCTACAGGAAGGAATTCCTCTGCTCTTGAATAGCAGCATGTTCTAGTGTACCTTGCTGCAATTCAAGAAGTTATCGAATTTCAAATTTGCAACCAAGATTTAGGCCAAAATTGCAAAGCTGTAAATTTGCTGAGCATATATAACTCCAACATCAAGAAAGCACTAGAGAAGGACACAAATGTACTTCAGTCCTGTCGTTCCAAACAGAAGAGGCTCCATCCTAGGCCCCTAATTCAGAAATCTCCCCACCTGGGCTCCTTACCCTACATGCAATGGGTTTCACGTGGCCTTTTTCTGCCGCTTTTTTTCCCCCTTGCAAGGCACAAATGGATCAGGTCTACTTGGTCCATTGTTCAAAATCCACATGCCCATTGTGCAAAATCCACATGTCCACTGCAAATCATGAGAACCATTTTGGTACGGAACATGCCTGCTACAGGCCATTGTGCTGGATTTGCTGGTTGTTCAGAAATTTTGGCTCGCCCTACCACGCACAAGGGCCTGTAACCCGGCACAACTCCACAATACAAGAACCATATTACAGCTAGAACTTTCCTTCTAGCTTTCAGATCCAGTGATAAGTTGGTTTTTGTAGAAAAGAGGTGAGAAACCAGCAGCAGTAGCTCCTAATGGTTCTCCCCCTTATGGCAAGTTCAAACCAGCAACAACAGTTTGTGAGCATTTTGATCATTGAGACATGCAAGCAAAAGAAAAAATGCTGAGAAATCAATCACTCACTCAATCCAAGCTTTCCAGGTCTCTGCAGAGTAAGAGAAGAAGAAATCGCTTAGAAACGAGAGAGAGGCAGGCGGGCCTCAGTCATTTCGGCGATGGACAGTCATTTGGAGCGCAGGGGTTGCTGGGAGCTGTGCAACGAACATACATACATCCTTTTTGCAGCGGAAATCAACTCTGGTACTGTAAACCCTAACCTGTTCAGCATTCTTTTTCCCCATTCTGCTGGCATTGATCAAGATATATTTTTATGTGCGAAGAAAAACTGGTGAATCTCTTGGTTATGAACACAATTTCTCCTTGGTTCAGAAGCTTTTTGCTTCAGCCGTCGTGAGCAGTCTTCTGTATCAAGCTTCACCTCAGGGGTTTCTGGACCTGCAAATTCCCAGGCACCGAAATTATGTCCGCTCAGGATTGATCTAATATGAGCCTTACATCGTGATATCGTCACAATTATGTAGAATTAGAGACGAGACCTTGGCCATAGGTATGTGGATTATCCTCAGAACGACATCGATGCTTGCAGTTTCCTTTGTTTTGATGTCTTTTTCACAGAAGATGAGTGCTACAGTTTAGTACTTCTCTGTTTCTTGTGTGTAAGTGACTGTCTCATTACTAAGTGAGAAAATGTAGAACAGAATGGCACTAGGGTTTAGGGCCCGAAATCCTGAACCTAAACCCTTTGTTGCTGCTCTTATTAGGGGTGACTTATATTCTTGAAAAGCTCTGGCAAACAATGACAAAGTGGGGATTGGCCAAGCCAATTTTGTCATCATGAAGTCAATATTGGACAATTGACATTGAGGTTGTGGAAGAAGAACTCGGAGACAAATGTGATGTAAGTGTGTGTAACCACATTTTTGCCTATGGAAGCCTTCAATTCACTTCCATCAACTCAGAATAAGAATGATTCTGTGGTTTTCAGATCAAAGAATGACCGAATTCAGATGTCCTTGTTAAAAAAACTAGATACTTTTCAATTGTTCTATCAGAGGCTATGTGATTTGCCAATTCTCACAACTCTGAGTGATTTTGGCAGTTACTGCATGATTGGCTAGAAGAGAAGAAGAATGATGGTGCACGTTTGGAGTCTTCTCCTAATTCAATCTGTGGCGCAACCTTTATCTTTTGTAAGGTAGACATATTTCCAATCTTCATGATGCAAAGTGGTTTCTCAAAATTTCAATTCCAGAGACTTGAAAACCCTTATTTTTCCCACATTTTTGGGTATCTGGTTGACCTGGTGACCTGCATTGCTGTACCAGAGTTGACTTTTGTTGGTAACACATAAGGTGATGGCTGGGGGATGTGTGTACATCAAATCTAGCTCTTGCTGCCAGTAACAATGGAAAGAATTTACTTTGTCAATTGCTCCATCAGGCTATCTGTATCTCTCTGAGGTATTTTTGTATGCTGTGAGCTGCATTGTTGCCTATAAGCTAGGCAGCAAATATGTTTTGTTCAGAAAAAGACCTCTGTTTGAGTGTTATGAACATATTTCATGCCATGCCCACAAGTCAGTGTGACTGGCTTGCTGACATGAGTTACTATCTCCCATATTCCAAAAGTATCCTGTACTAGTCTGATACAGGTGCTCTATGTATTCCTAGTACAGAGGACATCTTTTGCCTGCTGGTCCCAGTTCTCTGCTGAGGTGTTCTCATTAGTTGCAAGTATCAATAACTGAGCTCATTGGTCATCATATTGCCAATTATGTTTGGTTTTTCATGAAGGTTTCAGAAAGAGAGGATCTCTCACTTCATCTGGGATGCTGAAGGCCTATTGTAACAAATTATCATGGTGAATTTTGTATGCTCTTTCCATGTTCCTTGGCCTTGTCCTTGTCTGACTCCCCCTCACATTGTCTCCCTCTCTGGCTAGTTGATGTAGCCCCAGAATGCAGTATAATTTAATGGTCAAGTCAATATTTGGTCTCGGTGCAGTTATTGATGTTCATTGGGAAGGAACCCATCTCCTGGAAAGTTGGTTGCCCTTGTCCACACCTTGGTGCCAATGGGTAGAATTCTCAATGAATCCCATGTGCTAGATGTCATCTAGCCCTTCATTTTATCCCTACAGGGAAATGACATGTGTTTCCTAGTACCTTCATTTTATCCCTGACTGTATTCTTTTTTCTCTGGTAGATATAAGAAAAATCTTGAGCCAACACTGGCAGGTGCTGACAGGACTGGTCTCACAGTCCTAAAGGTACAACATCTCATTTCCCTGCAGGGACTTTCTATCCCTCTTCTCTCCTCATTTGGAGTAGAGGCCACAGAAGTGACTGAAGATACCTCTTTTGTTGCAGGTTGGTTCAATGGAGCATTATGTCCAGTCAACATCTTCAAAGCTTCAAGCCATGTGTGGCAACTGGAACTTGCTTGGATTAACCATGCCCTCACTGTCAGAGCTGTGAGGGTGGACTGAGTTGAGACATCCTGAGCCAGATTGTCATGGTTAGTGGAGGTGGTATTCACACTGATCCTGCCATCAGTACCCTGGAAACAAGTATTTGATTCTCTTGGATTGATTTGGTGCCATCTGGAAGGGAAGGCAAAGAAGGAGGGCCTTCATGTGACCAGAGTAGGAAATTTAGCATAGAATCCACTGTTCTCAACCAACACTTTGGTATTGATCTCCAGGAAGCAGGGTTTTCCTGATAAGCTTTTGGTGGAACTGTGTGATGATTTCCCTGCTTTGCATGGTTTGCAGATGAGAGACATGAACTAGTTATGTCTTGTCACCCTTGGTCCAGTGCCAACTAAGTGCTTTGTTGACTGGTGGGTGATGTAGGTAATCCGCCCTGGAGTGAATGTGCATTTGGACATGGTCTTGTGGCTCATTGTCTGCAGTGGTGTCCTTGTTCTCTCTGTGAGCCCAACTCTCCACAATTCATGTGGTCTCCTGTATTCAGAAGTGGTTCCATGAAAAAATTAGAGCAGCCCAAGAAGAAAACCCAGCTTAAACTCTTTGCTTCTGTCACTAAGAACCTGCAATGACCCTCTGGTGAAACTCTGTAAGAAAACAGCCTGATCAAGTGTACCATGCCACTCACAGTTCTCCAGCACTCCTAATATGTGAAGTGGCCATAAGATGTGAAATAAACCATTGACTTAGAAGTCCCACAAACCTAGGCCTGTATAACAGCTCACAGGCTTCAAGTCCAAGTGGCAAATTGGAAACCTTGCTATGGGGAGAGCATGTCAACTTATGGAATTGGATATTTTTTGCTCTTTTGATTCTCATAGTGTAGTACAGTATTCATCAGGGCAGTTTGTCTGTGTACCTTTTTGAGCTAGTTTTAATGTGATGGGTCCTGATCAGGTTCTGGAGACAAGCTCAGTGGCCAAAGCTGGCCTGAAGCTAACAATGAGAGGATTGGTGGGGTCATATTGCTCTTGTGATACAAACTATGACTTTAGGAGAAATGCTTATGAACTGTCTTTGTCTCATGAGATTTCTGCTGTAGTCATTTGTCTTGTCATGTTTCTCTTCTGGTCTCTTTCAATGTCAGGCAAAGCAGTGCCCCTAATCTTACACCATTTGTTATATGGTAGACAAAAAATTACACCACAGCTAACCAAAGTGTTGAATGGATATCCAAGTTGTTGGATAAGTTGTCCAGCTAAATAATGCTCTCGTGGAGCTGCCAATCACCTTGGAAGAAAGTCTACATTGATTATGGTGCACACATTATATAAGTGCTGGATTGTGCATTCTTTTCACTTTATTGGCTCTTTTTTTCCTGCATAAGGAGAGAAGAGACCATACATGGACATTGGGTCAGTGGACTAAATGTAGTCAAAAGATCTTACACCCTGTCAGCAGTATGATTGTTGGCTTCTAAGTCAGAGCCACCAGTTGATTTCTATTTGATGTTTTGCTTGCTTTGTTTGATGTTTTTCTGTGTACAAAATCCAGGATTGAGAATAATGACCACTTCCCTTTTTCCCACTGGGAGAGAGTCTCGCCAGGTTGCACCACATGTTTGGCCCCCGATGCTACTTCAGGCTAATTGTTTCTGTGGAGCCCTCTTATACTTGCATGCTTCAAAAAGTTAAAAGGAACACCAATTGTGACAAGGCTGTCTGGAGGTTTGGAAGTTTTTGGTTTCCAACACATCAGTCTTGTGATGGGGTTCTTGGACAGGTGAATGCCATGTGTGCTTGAGTTTGAAGAGTGACAAAGTAAGTGCCAGAAAATCCCTTTACTGAACTGCACTTTTTAGCAAGTTCCAGTAGAAATTGTGCATAATTTATATGAAGTCAGAATAAAAAAAGCTTTAGATCTCTTTCAGTTTTTTCAGGAGTATGGTCAGGTAATCAGTGGCTATGGGGAGCTGCTACGAAGGACGAGTCTTTGGGAAGTGGGAGATCTTACCATCCATCTTTGTCAGGCCCTGCAGCTCAACTCCTCTAAATGTAAGTGGTCAGGTTTACTAGGGACTATATTTACAATACTTATTTTACAACTTTTACAATATAGAGATTTGGGAAGCTCTCACAGCAACATTTTTCATGTATGACATTCACAGCAACTGTGATCCAAGTAGAACCGTTTTTGTGCCGTATCATCTATGGCCACTAAAATCTAGTGGGAGGAATGGGTGATAACAGAAGTGGATTTGTGCAAGATCTAGAGGTTGTATGAAGGTTGTACTAGTTTTTTATTTTTAGACAAAGCTGGAGACCATGCAATTGCATGACATCACAAAATGTGGCACAGAAACACACAAGTCACGTGAAAGGGTGATGGTCTTATCTCAAGAATGGTTTTTGAAGGTGTTTGCTCCTATCTCAAAAAAAATTTCTTGTTATTTGTAAGAGAAAATGTTTGTGCAGTTTTCAGTAGTGATGGTGAAGGTGATAGTGCAAACATCTGCATAGTACTATTCAGTATTGTGAAACCTGATGTTTGATGGACAAGAAGTTAAGGTTTGACGTCAGAGTTTAGCTTGCCAAAAACCTTTGCAACCGCTGCTGCCTCAGGTAGCTCTTTTAACTGAGGTCTCACTGCTGAAAATTCCAGGTTGAAGTTTCATCATCCTGGGAACAAGACATTCAACCTTTCACCCCCACTGTTGCCTTGGGAAACAAAATATCTCTGCTGCTGATGAAATGTACATGCAAAAGTGGTGTAGTGCTACTGGATGCGGTTCAGCAGGGTAAATGCAAATGGGGGATAAAGGAAAGCCAGTGTTCAAGATCTGGCAGAATAAATTGCATCAGAAGACTTGGATCCGTGTTCAGAAGGTAAGCAGCTGCTGTAGATTTTCTAATAAGTTAACAACAACTTTTATCCATTTTGGGACGTAAAAGTAAACCTTAATTTTGACACTGTGGAAGAAGTACATGCAAACACCACTTGCAAGATGCATGAAATTCTTCGTAATAAAAAATTGAAGGCTGGACCCACCCACTTAGTACTTTCAGGAAAACAGTAAACAGGTGCAACAAGTTCAATGTAGCACTGGGTTCGATGCTGTCAAAAGACGGGGTACACAACAAGAATGCCCATATGCAGTTGAGAACTGCGAACATTGGGAATTGTGGAACACCTCTGGTACACAAGGCTTTCCAGTAAATTCAAGATGCTCTGGAAAATTGGCTGCTGTTGAATGATAAGCACAAGCTAAACATTTTTGGGTTTGTGTTTAGGGATTTGTCTAAAGCAGATCTAGAACTTAGAAGAATCCCTTATTTGACAAATCTGAAAAAAGTATTACCCATTAGTGCCACCACCATAGTGGATAGACGGTAACACGACAAGCAACTTTAGGTTGATGATTTCCCCCCTTTGATAAAAGAGTGTGGATAGGCAATTGAAGATGCCAAGGGATTATTTCAAAACCATATATAAATGCAAAGTATACATGTCTTTCTCCCCCTCCCTTCTCTCCCCACATTCTTGAGTTTTGTATTTGAAGGTGTAAATTCCATTTCAAATGATTTTGATTTAATACGTTCAAATTGTATCCATACACCCACATAAAAATGAATCCATACAATATTAGTCTTGTCTTAGGTTTTTGTTAGTGATAGTATTTAAGGTGCAATCACACTTGGTGTTAAGGATTCTTGAATTAAGTCCCCTAACACCATGCTAGTCATTTAGGACCTAAACCTATTTACCATGAAGATTTTATGTTAAGTTAACATTCACTTAATATTAAACAATCACCCATTTAACATTGGCTGCCACCTAAGATGCCACCTAGATTTTCACTTAATATTGTCTTAACATTAGGTGTGAATGCACCTTAAGAACGAAAGATGTAGACAACAGAATAGTTATACCACATCTGTTTCTTATACACAAGTCTCTATTTGGAACAATGCATATATGAGGTTTTCGAATTTTTTATTGTGTTTTTTTGGATTGGAAGTTCAAATGTCCTCTTTTTGTTTGTTGCATTCCACTAGTATTTTATGGTGTGAATATGGAAATTCAAGCGTTTGATATACCACTCATACTATTTAGCTACTTGAATGTTATAATAAAATGTATGGAAAATACATGATTTCATACTTATAAAATTTTGAAATCACAAAGTTTGTTATCCAATTCAGGTTTTTTTTTATAATCATTTTTGAATGAACAAGGTTTGGGTGGCAAATTTTATGTTGTTTTTAAACTACAAAATTGACAAAACTAAAGAACCAGGACTATCCTATTATTTTAAAATCCTACTTTTAAATACCTTTATTGGTTCTTAATCTTTTTTCCCCTTTTTCAAAACCGTTTCTTTATCAACCCATTCTTATTTCATTCATACTAGTTGGTTATATTCAAATGATTCTTTAATATCAATTTAAAATTCAAATACTTTATTACAATCATTTCAACCACAAAATATTTTCTAAGGCTTCCAATATTCATTGGGCCCAATATCTAGATGCTTCATTATAAGTTTTGAAATATAGCACAAGGACATTAAGATAAAGATTTGGAATATTTGAGTGGTGAAGAAAAGGATTACAATATGTAATAATCATGTTTTATTCAATTCATCTATTTCAAATGAGCCTTCAAGCTCTTCTAATTCTTGCTCTAAGTTCACAGCAATTTGTATCAATTCTACTAAATTAAAAGGGGTCTTGCAAGACCAACCCTACCACGATTTGGTCAATTTTTACTCACAAATATTAAATTTTTTAAAGGTTATTTAGCTATAGATAACATCTTAAATTAGTTAGTATGCTAATAAGAAAAAAATTATTTTCAATTTCAATTTGAAAATCAACAATCTTCAATATTTTTCAAGTTAAAAAATCAATAGTTGGAGAACATGGATTCATGTTTCCTTCACACTCTAAAAGGAATTTGATTTCTTTTACATCCACTTGATATTTTCAAAATATAAACAACTATCAATTGACAAACTAATCCTTTATAAGTTCACTCATGCTTGTTACCATCTCAAAAATATCCAAACTGCAATCTTCATCACTTCTTTTAGCAAACGAATGTTCAAACTTTGATAATGGATGCAAATGATGATAAGACTTCAAAAACATAGGGGAAAATAATATGTTATCAGTTTCTTCAAATATAGCCACTCAGTATTCATGGCCAACAAATAAAAATTAATCACAAACATTTGTACTTAGAATCTAACATCAAGAATAACATATTGTGAGTTCTCTTTTCATTATATTTTGTTAAGAAGGAAAGGAAAAATCAATGACCCCCACACTTTTCCTTTTTCATGTTCACTATAAGACTTTTCAATTCAATACCCACATCTAAATCATCTTCATCCAAAGTATCCAAAACAAGAGGATTGTTATTTTTTCCCTTTAATTTAAAGCTCATGGTTATGGTTGGATGCAAGGCATCATTCAAAACCAATGACCTAATGATTGGTTTAAAAATGTACACAATGACAACAAGAAATAAATAATCTATGATAATTTGAAATATATCCCATGTGAGAGGAAGGGGGTATGGGTCCAACCATGTTAATGGGCGCCACACCCACCTTTTAGACCCATGCTTGTAAAAGGTCTAAAAGTTTTTGTTAATAGTATCATGTTAAGGTTTATATTAGAAAAATTCCAAAATTATGTTATTTAAAAGATTCAAAAAAAATTATGTGTTTTTATTACTTAATTATTGCTTTAAAATATTGGTTACATAACATTAAAAGAAAGAAAAAATTATTCATTAAAGTTCTTTAAAAAAAAATGTATACCAATGTATTGAAAATAAAATTGTATAAAAAGAATTGCATTTGTATTTTTGTATTTTTACAATTTGAAATACACAAAATTAAATGATGGTTACAATTGTTATTGGTACATTTTAGTGCAACTACACCCATACACAACTTATGACCCTAGGCATTATTTTGCTTACTATAACCAAAGACAATTTCTTTTCATAATTGTAAAATTTATTGGAACATGGATACTTTATTTACAAATTTATATAGATTCAATTCTCCAATCATAAATTAAAATCATATAATAAAGGGTAAAAACATGGTTAAATGGCTCACCTTTGGCATTGTGAAAGTCCATTTTTAACTCCATTTTTACACTAACTAAAATTCTTGCAATATTATAATTAACAACTTACGCATCCAATGTACATTTCTTTATTTTTTCATTCAAAAATGTGGGTAAGCCCAACTATGTAAATGGCTAGACATATACTTTGTCAAAAAAATCCATGTAAAAATGTGAAATTTTGAGTGAGAAATGGATTAGAGAATAAAGCATATTAGAAAAATATTTAACTGAAAAAGTTAAAATTATTCTTATATGGAAATTTTTAATGCATCTTATTTTTAAACACATCATTTGAGATGCTCCTATTTTTTTATAAAAATGACCTTGTTATGTCACCTTTTTGAATCCACATGCTAATTTTACTTTGTGATTAAAACATTGACATTTTTTGAAAGTCCATTATGAATTCATTTTTTCTTAAAATTCATCCATAGGTGAAAGCAAGATAAGTATACACAAAAAGTAATGTAACAAAGTAAACATTAAGGTCTTTGAATAAAACATACATCAAGTACATGACTTTATGGAAATAATGTAAATATTTTTAGGTACATTGTTTCTTAACTAATGTTGGCTTTGAGTTCAAAAGTTGAATTCATAAAATCATTTCTTTAAAAGCCCTTGCAAGTAATTGAATTGGACCCTCCCATTTGTGACAATTTGCCAAGTAGATTTCAAGTACTTGAAATGTTTTTGCAATTTAATTTTTTTCCAAGCACCTTAATATTAATGTGGTGGATGTTCTAATATAATTTGTTCTATCAATCAAACTTTTTTTCATAGCGAAAATCATTACTAACCCTCTAAAAAATGATGAAAATTTGGGGGTAACTTTTGGGGTATTTTTTCAACTCCAAAATTTATGACAAAAATCATTTTGGGATGTTAGAAGAAGGCTTGAAATGCTGGATAAGTTAGAATTTTGATTTCAACAATTTCTTATGTTGGGTATGCATCCATTTTCACAAGTCTGCAAAGTAGACTAGTGTGATCAAATATTGTTGTTGTGTTGACATTTGTCCTTATCTATCATTTGCACTTTTTGAAATTTGTTTAGGTGCAGGTCTAGACATCTAAACTAGCAAATTTTATAGACTCATTGGGAATCAATGAAATTAGTCAATTTAGACCGTTCATCACCTTGTGGTGAAGCTATGTGTGATCTTGATCGTGAATTGACATTTTGAAGAGAATTGTGCATGAATTGAATCACCTTTACAAACTTCATGTGAGTTTAAGGTATTGTGTTTTTAAGTGCCTTGGTCATGGCTATCATTTTTTTTTCAATGCCAAAAAGCTCAAGATGTATTCCCAGATTGTGTTTTATGATGTAAAGTTATTGAATAAAACACATAAATCTCACCCATGAAATAGAACGATCAAGGTCCAATACATTAAAGGGTGGCCCATTGACGTTGGGAGGAGCTATTCAAATGTTGCAACAAACATAATAAAAAATAACAAACACTTTAGCAAAAGGTTTTTTTGCTTGGGTTTAAACTTTGAAATGGTTTTTCTATTGGGTTGTGATTCTTACAAAGAAGGTCATGTGGCATTTCTTACTACCATGTTCATGCTATTGTCATGTTTAAGACAGGACTTACATCTTTTTGCATTTATGGATTATTATTGCATTGTACATGGGAAGGGGCATTCTATGGTTGTGAACATGGGGAGGCCGTGGAACAAACTTTTGTGCAAATTGATGTACCCACATTCCAACATTTATTTTAAGCAAGGTTTGTTGGAACATGATTCAAGATAATGGTTGGTGAAATTTGAAAGTGTTATTAGTTTTAGGTTACTATGTTCACACTTGTTTGCAAATGGGTAATAATAGGGCCAAGATGACGAGGTTGTCTGCTATTGAGAGGAAAAGGGTGGTAGAAGAGAAGAGAAAGATAGTAGCACAAAAAAATGTTAAAACATTTGTTATCCAAGAGAGGTTTGGTGTTTTTGACAATCAACTTTGGTTTCATTTGAATATTTGGGATCATTGAATGTGATTTTGGCCCTCCACAAGTTTGGGTAGTCTCCTTGGCAAGAAGTTTAGGCAATAATGGAGTGACCATATCATGGGGCCTAAATAATGTAACCATTGTATCTATATGTCCACTACTTAATTTTTTATGATCAATATCAGTTTATTAGCATGGTTGGGACTTGCAAACTTGCTACTAGAATTAACCAATATAGATTACACAAATATTTGACTCGTATTTTGTTTCCAAATGAAACTATCCCCCAATGGCATACTTTATTATGTTTAGACCCAAAAAATATTCAATTAAAATTAGTAGAAAACTTGAACAAAAAGAAAAATACTATTGAATTTGTTGTCATTTGGTTTTTGTTCCCAACCATATGTTCAATGTAAATTAATAGTTCTTACAAACTAAAGCTAGAAAATGTTAACAGCCCATACAATTGAAATGTGCACAACAAGTCTTACAAATCACAAACAAAAGATTGAGAGATAAAACAATGGGCAATGACAAATTGGATGCAATAGAACTTACCTCTTTATTTATGGTTTTTTTCTTCTAGTTTTGTCACATCAACACATTGAGAGCACATTGACATTCTTGGGCATAAGTCCTTACCTTTCTACATATTCCAAGAAAGGCTTGGAAACATTCCAATCCACATGACAAATGCCCATCAAATATCTTTTATCTAATGCTTCAAACCTTAAATGTAGATTGAAAGTGGACATAACCTTTGTAAAAACCAAAAACCAAGTTCAATAGAACCACATGCACTGAATTCAAACCATCAACATGAAATCAGGAAAATGCAATTATTTACATGAAATCATGTTAGCAGCAACTTGCAATCATCAAGGTTCACTTGAAGATTGTAGAATAATGAGGGTTCATTCTTCGATACAACTTGCAAAATATCCTCGTTTAAAATTGTGTAATCATTCACATCATTCACAAAAATAGAATCCTCGTCAACTTGGTTTACAAGTTCAAGACATGCAACAATAGTAAGGTTCAAAAGTTAGAATGTAGCCACAATAAGTGACATTAGGGCCTTGTTGTCATACTCTTGCACCATTTCAACAATCTTTGCCTTTTCCACAAAAGCTATCACCACTTTCAAACTCCTAAAAGTGCAAATCCAACATCAATGCAAACATGTTGTTTATTCTTTTAAGAATTGTACATATTAGGGAAAGATAGGATAAAACCAACATTGGCAAGATCTCTCCATCACGGGTATGTGTAAAAGCTTGCAATTTAGAATCAAAGTCACCTTTGATGAACATAATGGAAATGTTGTCAAAATGGTAAATCTTTGTTTGCATCAAAATAGACAAAAAAAATGTAACATTCAAGGAATTAGAAAGCAACCAATAGCCTTGAATCTAATTGAATATGCACTATTTCATCACAAAACAAGAGATTTAAACACAATTTTGCAATGGCCCAAGTTTGTACATTTAATACATGGGCCTATATTTAATGGTTTAAATCTTGTCTACCACAACACAAATTAATTGCATTTATATACTCTTGGGTTTTTTGGAACAATATTACCTTATTAACAAACTTGCTCTTCATTGTCATTTCAAAATTTAATGTTATCTTGGCCTTTTAGTTAAACATATTTTCTTTCATTCCAACCATCCTTTCATTGATTTTTCAGTCCATGTTATTGTGCTTTATGAAGAAAATTGAATGTTTTTCAAGTTGACCTCCCAAAAGCCAACATACACCTTTGCATCAGTCACTACAAGAAATCATGGCTTTTTTTATTTAGAATTTTGGTCAAAAAGCACCCCCATATGGTTTTTTGCCCCCATGCCCAACCTAACCAAAATGTCATTTTGGACAAGTTGATTTGGACTTGACTATGTTGACTAAGTCTTTTTGGTTGGTTTTTGTATCAAGTTTATTGGTTGAACCATCGTGACAAGAATATAATTTGCGTAACAACCAAAAATATATATATTTTTAATTTTTAATTTTTAAATAAATATGAAAATATTAATTAATTAATTACCCTACCTACCCTACCTACCTACCTACCTAATTAATCATCCTAATAATGAATGAAAAAAAAAACTTATTTATTTATGTACCAATTTTATGTCCTAGGCTTAAGCCATTTAATTAAGTCACTTAACTAAGTGAGGAAGCTTAGGTTGTAAGTGTGGGGACTTGAACTTTTCACCTTTGCATTAAAGAGTCAAGTCCATAACCATTGCACCACCACCCCATAAGCTGATTTTCTTGAACAACATATTGTAATAAGTTTCCATGAATTTGTTATCAACATGCATATTGTATTAAATGAACTTGAATGTTTTTCCATTATTTACATAAATAAGTAGGTTATAGGTAGGGTATAACCTAAGTAGGGAAGAGGTACTTATTAGTAAATGCATGTACCTAGGTAACATGTAGGTTGTAATTTACTAGGCCTTATAAGTACCTATTAAGTCTATGTTTATACCTACCTAATAAGTTATTTACGCCTATGTTATTTAGTTGGCTATGTAGGTACCTACTAGCCTATATTGTAGTGATTATAAACATATTGACAAGCTTTGCTAAAGGCATGGCAAAACCAAGTACCTTATTGTAGAGTACAAAATGCCAAAGGGGCACATGTCACCATAAAAAAAAGAGTTCGAGCAAGTGTTGAAATTGTGACGTCATTGTAATTCTAGATGTATCTACAACTTTAAACAACCCCACCATCACATGACAAGGCCCCCAATTTGAGTTGATGGAATTGATAATAAGTGCAAATGTGTTGAACCCAAACATGGACTTCCACAAATCAAACAATGTAATTATTATAATTCATCTTTTCAAAGTTGAGAAAACATGTAATTTTCCATGGTTTTGGCCATTGTATCAAGGATAACATGTTCAACAACATGATTTCTTTTTGGAAACACAATGCAAGGACATAGAGTTAAAAACATGCATCATAGCCAATGATTTTTTACAACCAAAATGGGCATGTAGCCCTTGGCCACATACAACATTGAAACTTCCATTAATGTTTTTTTGCCTTGAATCTTCTTTCTTGTAAAGTTCTTGGTTCCAAAATGGTTAGTGATTGTTCCAAATCTAGGATCAATTCATCATTTGAATTTTTTTTAACCCACCTCTTTTGCAACTTCTATTGCATTACATTTGCGTGCTCATATTAAATGCTTTTTCACTAATGTAGTTCCATAAATTTCCTTGTTGTAAATCACAACTTTCCTTTTTGTGTGGTGTTACTTGAGCTATGAGCTTGGGTGACAAATGTCATACCATGCACCTCATCATCTATGTAATTCTTGGAGTTTCATTGCCATCATTCACCACAAAGGACTAAGGCAAGGACAATTTGTTGTGAGGGGATTAAGATTTTTGGTTTTGATTCAATTGAAAAAACAACTCCCATGTCACCTTTGCATTTGCAATGTTTTCAATTCACATAGGTGCATCAGTTGTTGAAATAGACTCACAATAAGGTCCTACAACTTCAAACCATGTTGCCATATCATCAATAAAGGTATGAAACTCATCATAGACAAAGCGTTTAAAATGTTCATTGTTAATGTTTATAGTTGTGTCCCCCAACATGTTCATAGCAAAAAATTGTAGTTGAGCCATGGCAACGGTGTGTCATCATTCCTCATATTTGACAAAGTGCAAATGAAACAAATAGAAAACCCACAATGCAACCTTAAATTATGCAACATGAGTGCAAAAGAAATAAATAGGACATGATAATGTGGCTAAGCAATAGCAAAAGTGATGCCTTAAAAAAGGTATTTTATTGTTTTTAAATCATATACACCCTACTAATAAAGGTATTTTCAGGTTTTGAAAGCATACATACCAAATGTGCCTAAATACTTACCCTAAAAAAGATTTTTAATTGCTCAAACACATTATCATGTCCCATTTATCTTCCCTTAAAATAGCCTTTTTTAAGGTAGGTAAGGTGTGAAATGCTTACTTTCATTTTATTGATAATGTGGCTGAGCTCTAAAAAGAGAATGTGCAAATGAATTAGAATGTTAAAAGCTATGTCAATAGTGCATCCTAAAGAGTAACGTACAAACGAAGCACATATAAAACAAAACGAAGAGGCTTTGAGTACTTGCATGTACAAGAAGCTTTGATGGAATTCATGCAAGGCAGCTCAAAGGTGGCTCCAATTGAAGTTGACCCCTCAAACAAAAGGAAGGTGTCTAAATCTCATGTAAATTCTACATCTTCAAAGCAAAAGCGTAGCCAAAAAATGGGAGTTGTGAATTGTGACTTGTGATATGTGTAACAAAAGGAAAACTGAAGGATTGAGAGCTGAAAACAATTAAGGTTTAGGGTTTAAGACATTATTGGGATGAAACAGGTATCAAAGAAGGTAGGGTGTTGAGTTTCTTGAAAGTGATGCCCTACCAAAAATTTAGGTATTTTCAGGTTTTGAAAGCATACATACCAAATAAGTATGGTATTTGCCAGTTCTTCTCTAAGTTGATACCCTAGATGTCAACAATTGTAATTGAGTCGTATACCCTGATTGATAAGTGGGTGTTTCCCTAATACCCGGCCAACATGGGTACTACCTATATACATGCATCCCTATACTAGCATCCATGCATTTGCCCTACTTACATGCCTACAAGAAAGACTCTAATGGGCCCTCCCCCCCCACAGGGACAAGCACTATCACATGTGAACTAAATTGGGATTATTCATATTCATTCCACAACTGAGTCATATTAAGAGACTTGTGGTGGAAGGTTTGTTGGTGGCTCTTGTGTTCACTCTAGGCACAATATCTGGCATGACACTCTTACATGTGTAGATAGATAGGTGTTGTGAAGTTGCAGGAGATTGAAGCAACAGAGATAATTGAACAGAAGTCTCTGTTTTTCCTAAATTTTCTTTGGGCATATGGTAAAGAGAGAGAGAGAGAGAAAGAGAGAAAGATGTTACTACAGAAAAGCCTAGCACTTTGAGTACAGATTGTTCAAAAGGATGATCATTGATATCAAAGACATTGGCATCAAAAGTTCTAACACAGAGAAAATGGGGAACAAGGTGCAAAAAAAAGGAAGAAGAAGCAACAAAGTGGATAATCTACTCAAACACGGAGCCACCCAACTCAAGATCAAAAGCAAAACCATCATTGATCTATATAATGCAATCAACAAGGGGTGTGTCACACTATGGCCTTGCCATTTACATCAAAAACGTATCTTAAGGCAAAAGAAGAATTATGGAAATTCAAATATTTCAACACACTAAAATATAATCTTCAAGAAAAATCTCTCAAGAATCTCTCAAGATATCATAACTCTATAACTAATCTCAAGTTTCAACACAAGCCAAAAATATCATCTTTCAAAAATCCTCAAATGAAAATGGACCTACTACCTGGGGGCCAAATTCACTTAAGGTACTATACTCTACAATGAATCTATACACAATATCCTTGCCTTGCTAGGCAAGGCCACAAAGCCTGGTGTATAAAAGACATGGGTTTGAGAATGGTAGTAGTTACCAGTGTTGGGCAATTCTGAAAAGCAAAGTGAGATCTGGACTGAAATCTGCCCTTCTATCTTTGCTTGAGTGAGAACCGTCTTATTACTAAAAAATATGAAAATCATCTAGTGTATTAAAACATATATAGAGACAAAAAATTTCAATTCTAGGGGTTTAGAGGTTTCATTTCTTATTTTTTATTCATTTAAAACAATTTAAATTGCTATAGGAATGTCCCTTGAAGTTCTAGAAATCATCTTTGAACTCTCATAACAACAAAGCAATATAAAAAAAAAAAATTTGGATGTTTGAGAACTGGCCTTTGTAGCATTTGATGAATTTTCTTTGAGTTCTTGACCCCCTCTACTTTGAGTGCATCATTTTTTCAATTTTATTCTGTTTTGGTTGATTTTTAACACATCAGATGCACCAATAGAAGGATTCAAATTTTGTTTGGACACCATAAACAAACAGAGCCCCCCTTTGGACCTAGCCTGCACCGAGTCCTTAAATATTCAATCACCAACCAGTTTACCCTAGGTATATATGCCCACATTTCTGAACAAAGAATATGGCACAAACCATGAAGCTCATTGGAGACTATCTTGAATGCCCACCTTGCCCATCTCATTGTTTGATTTGAAAAACATTAATTAATTGATTTGTGAGAATATAATGGACCGTTCTTACATTTTATGTGAACTAATCAATTGGCAAGTTTTGTTAGTGGAAATTTTGCCAAACCTTCATAAATCTTTTACAACATGTTGGATATCACAAAATTGAAGGAAAAAAAAATTCCTGTGATTTATGAAAGCCCATTAATCTAGGATTGCAATCTAGGATTGAGTTGAATGCATAAATTACACATACATAAGGGCCAGAGATCCACCTATAATAAGTGTGAAAAACACCAATAAACTCATTTCCCAGTCTCACTGGAAAGAGCAAAAGAGAACCCATTCACTCAAAGAAAAAAGTGCAATAATTTCAGCAAATGGAATAAGAAACTGCAACTGGGTCACACTTTGAGAGTTGAAGTGTTTTTTTTTTGGGGGTCCATGACAAATTGTGGGCTCCATTGTGAGTCGTCACTTACCATTACAATTAATTTTGTTGGTGACTTGCTAAAAACCTTGTGGGGACGTGAGTGAGGGACCCATGTGCTTTTTGCGAGGTTTGAGCTGACACTCAAAAAGTATGTAGCCAAAAAAAAAAAATTGACCAAAAAAGTTGGGCATTTCTGTTCGTTTTCCTTTGACACAACAAACCACATAGTTAACGGCACCATTTAAGGCACAAAGCCTTTGCTTTGCTAGCTAAATAGTATATATATTCTATTCAATCTTGTTCTTGACAAGAAAGGCTAGCTTCTTGTCTGTCATTGGGAGCTCTGCAGAGCTCCGCCTTTTGCCTCTGCCCTTTCAAGCTCGAAGAAAGGTACCTGACTCCATTGGGCCATCACGAAACCCCCCTATCACCGCCCACTTGTAAACCACTTGCCTGGTGCATCAGTTTGCAGGCTAGTGAGATCTAGTTCTCTTCGGAGTCCAGATCTCTTGGGGTCAACAAACAAACACACACACACACACATACATACATACTTACTCACACTTTCTCTTCCTCTTTTACTATTCTGCAAAAGCCAGTTGTTCTCTTTCTCTCAAAAATTTTACACTCTCACAAACAATGAAAATAATTATTAGGCTCGAGCTTCACACTAGGAGTTAGGGCTGATGTCCAACCCAAATCAAAGCATTCCTATTGGTGCAAAAGTTGGAATTGGCTCCCCCAAGGGTTTTTATACACTAGGAGCCAAAGGCTGAAATAGAAAAAAAAAATATTTTCCAAGCTGCCCCAAGCTACTAACTAATAATAAATGCTGAACTTTTATTTATGGCCTTGTATTTTTGCCCCCAAGGCTGAAAAAAAGAAGAAGGATACCATCCAATTTGGGAAGCCAATTTGCAATCCCTTGGGGCCAATGTTCCATCATTTATTTATTAATATCCTAAATGTCAATAATATTCTAGCATTTGTTAGTAACTTGGGGCCAAACGACAAACCCAAAAAAAATGCTCAATTGGCCCCAAGTTTTTTTGGGTCCTGACTCCTATTGTAAATAAAGTGGGCCTTATTATGATGTTACAGCATCAAAAATTTACAAATCCATGTAGAGCAATAAGTAAGTGTAGATGGATTTTATTAATTTTATTTCACCATTAACATGGACCCAAAAAAAAATGGTTGATATTAATTGTATTTAATTATATGATGATCTAAATAAACTATAATATATTTGAAAATATAACACTTTTTTTTTGGAATCATTAAATGTATTACATGAATCAAAATAATGAAGTACAATCAAGGACTATGTTCAGGATTGTCTTTACATCATGTTGGGTGGTACACCTTACCAAAAAATTTGTACCCATGAGGCTGATGATATATTATCTTAGGTGCTTATCCATGTGGTATGAATACTTCTTAGGCTGACATTGCATCAGCTGATACCCAAACTTCAAAGGGACATCCCCTTTTTTTTTTAAAGCTTGTGGGTGGACAATATATCCAGGTTTCTCCTTATATACCAGAAGTATAAAGCCCATCTTCTCCAGTTGCAGTTGTTCAGAGAGGCCTCTTTTAGGCTTGATGTTTTTTCAAGTTTTTGGCCCATTTCCTTGCACTACTTTGTTTCATGCTACTCCCGATGAGTTTAGTTTACTAGGTAACTTGATTTTTTTCTCTTATGGCTCCCCATTGTACATTTTGAGCTTTTGGGTGTTGTCTTTTGTTTGGACTTTGGTGGTTCCTTTGTCGGGTGTTTTTCCTTTCTTTCTTTATTTATTTATTTATCATCTTCTGCTGCAGACCGCAGGAGAGGATGGGTTCTGGCCAAGTTCTCTTTTCACTGTGGGTAGGCTAACAAAAGACAACCCCAGTAGCAAAATTTGCTAGTTTATGACCTTTAAATCCTATTCCATCTAAAATGTGACAAGGAGTTTGTCCACCATTGCACGATTGCATATGAAACAATTGTTCAATGATTTTGCAAAAGAGTTGTTTTCTGATGAATTCCATGATTGCTGGCTACTTCTGGGATTGTGATCCACCCATTGGGCCACACGAGCCGTCAAAATGGTTCTGACAAATTGTTTTCTTCCAATAGCACTCTACTTAGTGCATAGAGAGAGAGAAAGAGAGAGAGAGAGAGAAGACAAATGCCTTGGTGGGCATTAGTAGATAAGAGCCTCTTCACCACAAGGCTACTATAACTGCCCTTTTATATTGGACAAAGGATTGGACAACTCTTTGGGTAGCTCTTTGGTGCACCATGAGCTAAATGGATGATGGGTGGATAGGAAACATTGGGTTCTAGTTCACCTAGCTAACCTAACCACAGTGGTTAGCTCAGTTTCTGTTTTCACTACCTGCTTGCTGTACAACCCAGTAGCCCACTTGCAACTTAGTACCCTGGTAGCACTAAGCTATTAGTAAGTAGTAAGTAGTAACCATCTTTGTGCATCTACTCATGTTGTAAACACCTATTATCGTATCCACCCTGCTTACATATGGAGAATCATCTGTGTTATGCATATGCATAATGGCTGGATATGTATACATACATATCGAAATGTTTTTACATTTTTCATAAC
>Ga0209208_10002645_pt1 | contig 25684 bp, 20 predicted proteins | sample S1TSphfallax_3_FD_187694 | JGI IMG/M metagenome (GOLD analysis project Ga0209208, IMG submission 187694) | Host-associated microbial communities from peat moss isolated from Minnesota, USA - S1T2_Fd - Sphagnum fallax MG (SPAdes) (version 2) | ecosystem: Host-associated > Plants > Peat moss >...
GGCTCTTCTTGGCTATTTTTAATTGTTCCACCTTAGGCTATTACATGTTATTTTAAATTATTATAGGTTATTTTACCTTAAGGTATCTTTGGTTATTTGAGATCATTTCAACTTTTTTTTTTTTTTTTTTTTTTTTCTTTTTTTTTTTTTTTTTTTTTTTGTTTTTTTTTTTTTTTTTTTTTTTTTTTTAATTTTTACCTTGTGTTATTTTTTGTTGTTCTACCCAAATATCACATCCAATATCTTAAGTTAATCCAACTTAGGTTATTATAAATTAATATAATTTTCATTTTTTTATTATTTCAAATTATTTTACCTTACACTACATTAATATGGATGTCCCTACTTCATTAGGAGTTTCAATAATCATTTACATGAAATCACCATTAATTCATTATATTAAAAATCTAATGAATTCACCACATCTTTTAGTTATTAACAACGAATTGGTACACATAAGCCAATTCACCAAGAATTAATCAAATTAGAAAATTGTCACATCACATTGATTTTTTAATTAATTAAAAAACATTTTTATATTTAATTAATATTATAATGATTTTTTAAAAATTATATTATTATTTTATGTACATTTATCATTTTAAGTACATACAATGTTGATTTTACAATCAACAAGCACCATTGACCACATGGAAAATTTTATCAAGGTTTCAACCTTGAATTTTAAGGTAATAACCCATTGCCATTGCCATCCAACCACTTGTTTAATATGAAACAAATGAGGTGATGTTTGGATTTATTATGTTGTTTATTTTAAACATTTTGTCAAAACCAGTTATTATTATTATAATATATTTCATTTTATGCCCAAAAGGAAAAAAATTAACTTTATTATAGGAGATTATTTTCAAGATGTACATGTCTTTAGCATTTTAAATAAAACAATAACTATTTAATTTGACTGAAATTACATTGAAACTTATAACTTGAAACATCTCAACAATGTTGTTTTGAAAAAGAAATTTTTCTTGCATTGTTATTATCTTTCTCATACTTTGTTTAAATGAAAAGATAAATTCTATCTATTCCAATACTTTCACACATATAAATATTTAATCAAATAATAATCAATAATTTGACTGAAAATGCATTTGAATTTTGTTATATGATACACTTCCGCAATATGCTTTGAGGGGTGGAAATTTTCAAATAACATAATTTCTGAATAAACCTGTTTTTAATTGATTTTTTGTTTGAAAATATTTTATTGTTGATGATAATACAATATATTATATTTCCCTCCCTTTTAAACATATATTTGTTGAATATAAATTTTATTAAAAAACTATTACATTAATTATAATCAATTCATCTTTTTATTGTTTCTTTATAACATTTTTTCAAGTTGTATGATTGAAGGTTTTGATAAATAAATAAACATAAATATTTAATAAATTCATAAACTAAAATATTTATATTAATGTATGCTTACAATAATTTGAATAGCACAAAAATGAACCCTAGAATGAATTATTTTGATTTATGGGTAAATGATTTTATTGTGCAGTTTTAACATTATGTAAAATACTAACATTATACATGTAAACTTCTTAATTATTGATTTATACACATATAATATTTTTGACATTGTAACTTGTATTAAAATTGATTTTGAATATTATTCTCATCTAATTTATTGGAAAGGTCTTTTCATTCATGAAAATAGATTTAATACCAACTATAACATCTTTTTAAAGTTGTATAAGTACCAAATATTTTTATAAATTAATAAATACTTACATTCAATAAATTTTTTCTAATTAATATATATTTATACTAGTTTATAAATAATCTGAATAACAAAAATATGAACCTTAATGAAATTAGGCATAAATGATTTCACCATGGGTGAAATTGAATTAGGCTAAAACATTAGCTAATGAACCCATTTCACTTTTAAGGCCTCATAATAAAACAATTTTATGAAGTAGATAACATGTTTTTTGGTGGTGTTATATTTTGGACTTTTATATCATAGGTTAATGTAGGTTATGATAGCCTATGGTGACATAGCCTAAAATAACATGCAGTACAATAACTTATAATAGTTTGCAATAACCTAAAATAACTTAAGTTGAAATAACATAAACTAGTCAAAAATAGTTTAAGTTAAAATAATTTTAAATAGATAAGAAGAATTTAAGGTACATTACAAGTTCATTGGGTGGGCGAAGGAAATGGGTGCACTATAAACACATACATTACATTTTGCAACATGTTATGTTTTGTGAGGAAACAAAAACAATCATTCATCATTTGATTTGGCATTGGAATGAAGTTCAATGCTTTACAAGTTGTGAGAAGCAAATCAAATTTTGTCTTGTCTAAAGAATAAAGCAAATCCTTGAATGACAAATTTGTTTTACTTTGTACAAATGGACATTACAATATATCTATTCACATTTTTCTTTTGTATTCTTTGGCTTTGCTCATGAATGTGAAATGCAAGAAAGTCCATTTGATTTAAATTATTTAGTTTTGAAAGATAGTAAATCCAACCCTTAATAGATCCTAAAAGCAAGTTGGTTTTTAGGGTCTATAACTCCCAACATATTCCAAAATGGACAATTGGTTGTTGTCTATGGAAATGAATAATCTATATTACATGAACACCTATCTCAAGCATTAAAATTATTTCATTTAGCTTTGCTATTAAATTTGTTTGATCAAATACTTTGATGAATGTGCATTGCAAAATTAGTGACCATAATTCCATCTAATGTTTGGAAAGGTTTCAACACTTCCCAGTTCCACAAACCTTAGAGTTATTGCACATTCCACTAATACGAACAAAATGGATGGAGGATCATTAAACGTAATTGTGTCCATGCCATAGGTTGCATATTGTAAACCAACTCAACTCGCATCAGCTTCATGTCCTCTAACAAGGATAGTTAAAGGTACCACCACGATAATGGTGCGACCGGTGACCATTGGTGGAATCATGAACATAGCTAATTTTCTATGTCTAATGGGCATGACCATTAATAAATCAAATCTATTTTCCAATACTAATGTTGCAACTAAGCCTTATTCCTTACACGTCCATTGTTCATGGCCCAATCGATGAAAAACTTGTAGAGAATGCACTTCGTGTGTTTGAGCTTAAAGTGGTGGCTGGTTTGGACTCCTGCAACTTTGCGGGACCAAACTCTTTGCTCAAACTTCCAATTGGGACGACGTCTAAAACAAAGTTGTAGCTCTTGTCAAGAGATTTTCAATGGTGTGTTGCACTCCCGCTGTACGCATCAAGGTAGGTCGATTCCCGACTTTTAATGGTCGGGAGTCAAACTGCCACTTAACTCCTGACTTTTCATTTTGCCATAACTTGTGTTCCAGATGTCCAAATGGTTCATGTAAGCACATTTTCAACATCTACACTTTGATAGCTTTTCAATGATATAAAAAACGCCCCAATGCAAGGTGTTTTGACCCCTACAATCGAACTCTGAAGTTTCGGGAATCCCGAAAGACTCCCAAGTCCCCATTTCGGGAGTGTGAGTCTCATCCTCACACTCTCTCAAAATAGGGTTGCGACAGGTTGAGTGGTAGTCTGTGTGACTAAATACATGAGCAATGTGACGAGAGATGCCCACTCAGGGTGTAATGGACAATGGTTGTTGGGTTGTTCAATAATTGTTAGAATTTCAACGGTTGAAATACCTTATGGAGGTGGATTGACATGGCTCCCATTGAGTTGTAATAAGCGATCCCATGCTTCAATGGCTAATTTATATGTGTACATTTGTTGATTGTCCATGAATCTATGATCATTTGATCAATTCGCATAATGTCATGCAGTTGTGGCTGAAGAATGCCTCAATGTCTCATCAATGGAAAATTCCATGCAATAACGTTATTTAATGGCAATGCCAAAATAAGCAACAAGATGACGATAATTTACAATCCCTAGATCAAAATTTGCATGCTCGAAAAATGCAGTGGCCACCAAACAAAAAACATCTTTTGACACACCCCCAAGCTCCCTGATGGACTCAACTATAAGTATAAAGGTGAATATAATGGAAGGAAATGGAATTGGGGTGTGTTCCCTCGTTCACAACACTTCGCGGGTAGAGGGGCGTGCTGGAGCTCCAAGATGGACTAGGAAGATTGACAAATAATTCAATTACTCACACGGATTTACACAAACCAAATAACAAGTTGGTTAATGTGTAGTTGAAGCATTTTGGTGCATGGACAAACCACATGCAAACATAGATTCACAAGACTCACCATGACCCGGACTTGGGGGAAGCCACCACCTTCCCCTTTATAGTATACTTTGTGCCTAACCACGAAACCAACACCTGATTTCATTTTGTCTCGGGACTCCCAAATGGGAGTCCCAAAATTTCCAAAATTGGGATTCCTATGACTTTTGGGGTGCATAACTTTGTGTGAAAACCTTTGATTGAAACGAGGTCTAAAGCAAAGTTGTAGCCCTCGTTGAGAGCTTTTCAACAATATGTGGTATGCCACCTATACGCAAGGAATTGGCACATGAGACCCATGTTGCAAGGAGAACAACGTTAAAGTTTTTGGACAAACTCTACATGTTACGAAACCTACAACTCATTCGACAATATTTAAGTCCTAAGAAGGCCAACTTTTAAAATATGAAAATAATATAACATTTTTTTTAAAGTCTAAGAAAATCAAATTGAATACAAAAAATTTAAAAACTTTGAAACTTATCGATAGACTCAACCTATTCATATGCTGACACAATTACACCAAAAAAGGAAGAAACTTGGACAACACTTAAAATAAAATGATTTGAGAGGTTTGTAGTCACCATAATTGAGGAAAAAGAATGTTAAAAATCCCCAAATTTCTTTTAATTGGTTTAGATTTTGTAGCCAAAAATTTAAAAGAATGATTTTTTAAAAATTATGATTTACATTCAAACTTGATTATGTCTTCCTAACAATGATTGTCATTTTTAATATGGATGATTACCATTGTGGTTGTGAACCATAAATCTTTAAAAAATACCATGAGTGGATTCGACTTACTTAGATATCATTGTTGGAAAATTTGAAAATTTTGGATCAGGGTGATTGAACATTTTTTCCCCAAAAACTAAATATCTCCTATGTAATTTGCCACAAATGGGTGTTAAGTATGACATGCAAGTGGGGAACACATAAATACAACACAAGGAACATGTGGAAAATTATATGGGAAAAATTTATCAACCTTGTTTAACTTTGTGAAGGTTTGATTCGTGGTTTCAAATATTTGTGTTTATCACAAAAAAACCATTCACAACTGTCCCAAAAAACTTGTAATTCAAAAAACTTTTTTTTGTTGGTAAAATATGAAATATATTGAACAATATATAATGCCAAACACACCTTTTTTGAGGTGTGTTCATGTGTCATGGGAATTGAGACTTATGGTTTTGTCATAGAAAATGTGGACATTAACATCTACATAGGTTTCCTAGAAGTATTCATGTGTTTTGGGAATTGATCCCTATGGTATTTCAACAATAAAATTTGGACTATAGCATCTAGGTACAAACTTTCTATCTGGGTTGCTATGGTTATTTGGTACAATAAATCTAGGTGGATTTATTTGCAATTGGCTATTTCATTGTCCTCCTTCTTGGAGCCCGAGTTGCGTAGGCAATGCATTTTTTTGGGTAGTCATAATAATAAAAGGATTTCAATTTGTGGATTAATGTGTGTAAACATTAGTTTTTTTTTTCTTGGGTCATCTCCAATTCGTGCATAACAAGGTGTAAGCATTAGATTTGGGGGGTGGGGTGGGCAATGGTTTTCCTAACTAGGCCTTTCCACCTAACCACCATACTAATTTAGATCTTTGCCCTATCGACCAACTAACAGCCAACCTCATTCCTGCCCACCCACCCACATTGCTACCTACCTACCTTCATGTGTTTCTCCACAAAAATTTTATGTGTTCTTGGTTAAATCTTTACCTTTCGATGAAACCTCTATGTCCGGGACTAGTTCAAGTTAAGCATTTACCCTTAGCAAAACCTCTCTTCGTCACAAAACCATTATCTGAATCAATTATTGAATAATGATTTTCTTAGAATTCATTGTTTAGTACGTTGATTATTAAGTGATTCATGTGAATAGTGATATTGATCGATTATTAAACAAATGAATATTTGATAATATGTTTCAAATATACAAACATAGTTGAATATATTTAACATTCAATAGTTAAATACTATAAAATAGTTCAATAATTAATATTTAAATCAATTTAATATTATTGCAAATCTGAAAAAATATTGAAACAATATGATATATCATTATTGAATGTTTAATATATTTTCTATCGTATTCCTATGATGCGGAGACAAATAAAGAGGTTTAAGTTTAGGACATATATGCATGTTACGTTTTCGAGTTTTCTTTGATTGTAGGACATGGGTAGTTTCAACACATGTTCGAAAAATAATTAATAGGCTTTGGTCAAAAAAATAAAAATCAATGGACCATTGATTCCAATTGTTTTAAGAGTCTTAAATAAATGATAATTTTCTTGAAATATCCATTGTAGAAAACCATTGATTAAAAAGGTGATTTTTGAAACAATTTCATTTTTTTTTAAAAACCAAGGGTCTTTGCAAAAACCAATTGTTTTGACTTTTCACCCCCACTAAATAAGTGCTCATATACCCAATTCGAATTGTTAGTGAGTTTGTATTAATTATTACACTCATTGCCCCAAACTTGGCTATTAAACATTAGATATGAAATATTGATCTTTAATCGATTTTTTTAATATTTGTGGCAATTCATCCATTTGTGTGCATCTAGCTCTAAAGGGTTTGGGGCAACGAGTGCAAGTGCTTCAATGTTTCAAAACTAATAAAAATGGTATAAATTATTTAATAACCTACCTAAATGTCATATTGGTTGGATTTCAAACAAGTTATTATAAATTGGCCCTTATGCATAATAGGCAGTAGCACTTGGGTTGGTCTAGTTTGAAAATTACACTCAAAAAATTAGTGGAGGCATCAATGCAAGGCATTATAATTCATTGCACATCATTTGTTACATGTTTTGCTAACTAGTTCGGGTGGGAATTCAAGGTAGCACATGAAGGGGATGGTTTGATACTTTGTGAGTTACCAACGCTCACATGGTTATGACAATAATCTTTCTTGTTTTGTTTGTTTTGGTTTGCTCAAAATGAATTCAATTGTTACCTTCCAAATGTAATCGAAGAGTTTTCTCTACAATCTAATGGATATAGGATTATATTAATTATTGGTGGAAATTGTTGTTGTGTAATAAACAACGTGGGGGTAATTATCTACAAAAATAGGATTGTGAAAATGAAAATATTTTGAATCAAATTGTCATAAAATTAATACCTCTTACAAAATAAATGTTAATACACAACTAACAATAATCGATAATCAACCCATCGCCATAAAGAAGATTGGCAATAACAAAAAATATTTACGCACCTTTGTTGATAAGTGAGCTTTTGAATAATGTAAGGAGATAATAAGGGCTACACGATTTGCCAAAGAGGAGGAAAAAGGAAAAACTTAATGTAATAAATTTTCAACTTGCTCCACAACATAAATAAACAAGTTTTATCAATTACAATGTTGACATTTGCTTCTCATAAGAGTAATTACATCTTGTACAAATTAATTGATTGTCATTAAGTATATTAACTACCTGCTAAGAACCTTTGCATGAATCATTCATTGTGTCAACTACCATATGTGATCTTTTATGCACACACCTAAAAACTTATTTTCATTACAGGAAACCTAAACATCACTGATGGATTTATATAAAAACTTGTTTATAAACACCAAAAAATTCACTAAAAAATGGGAGGGGGAGAGGAAGGGGGGGTTGCAAGTTTACTAGCACCTACTTAAAGACATCATTCGAATTAATTCATCGTTAAAAAATAATTTATGTAAAACCCACATGGGTGCTCCTTATGGTTGATTCATAATCGTGCCATATATTCCATATATAATCCTTGAATCCCCTTTTATGTAACCACATGGATAGCCTTCCTATGTAATATCCCAAATAATCCCCTAGGTTACTCTTACATAATTCCATAGATAATTCCCAAGTAGCCCCTATGTAACCCTGTAGGTATCCATTGGGTCTCTCCCAATTGGCCCCCTATATTAGTGAATGTACATATCCCATAGGGTTCCATAGTCTACCCTAAAAAGTCTTTAAGTGGTCTCCAAAACAACCCATAAATAGTTTTCAAATAAATTTCAAAACCACAAAAAAAAAATCCCTAGTGTAAATAGACATCGTTGAGGCAAAACCCATGCCAAATAGTGATGAAAATTGTGAATTTTATTTACATATGTTTTTTCATGACATTGCAAAGTTATGGTAACAATTCCAAATTATGTTAAACGATCAATTTGAGTTCCAAGGAATTCAAATTAAAATTCCATCAAAGATAATATTGATTTTTGGTTATAATAAAACACAAATTTAAATTTGAATAATAATTATGTCAAATGCGTTAGTTTAGCAAAGAAATGAACAAAAGATTCTTTTTTAAAAAATTTATGATGGCCAAAAAAAAAACTCTAGTAACAACCTATTACCCACATTGAAAAATGACTCACAACTTAAAAGTGTGGAATTTGAAGTTTTTACAAATTCAAAAGTTTTTCAAAATTTGAAATTTCCAAGCATCCTTTGCCACATGTAAATGGGGCGTGATGTGCATGCCATATATATATATATATATATATATATATATAAAGTGTTTTGTAATACAAGAAATTAAAAAAACCTAAATTATTTAGCACATTTAGGTGTGATTTAAAATTATGATATTTTTTGGGGAAAAACTCTATCAAATTTTACACATTGTGACAAATTCATATTTATTCAACAATTATTAATACAAAAACATGTGATTTTTTGGGCAGCTATATGTATTTTCAACGATAATTTACACAAGATTTCATTCAAAAATAATTTCATATAAAAAATTTGGAAAACAATTAAAAAGGATTCGAAATATTTTTGTAAAGTAACGTTGTTGGCTCCTTTGTGCATATTTCTAGGTGTATTCTACCTATAAGTATGATGAATGTGTTGCTTGAAATCACTAGGTTTTAAAATATTTTTCTACAATTTACAATCTACTTTTTGACATTAAATGAAATGATGGTTAGTATCTCAACAACAAATTACAAGACTGATTTGGTTGTATGTAAAAGAAAATCATATGCATGCGAATTGTTGAAGCTATCCATGTTATAATTTCCTATCAATGCAAGGCGATGGCAATCAATTCGTGTGTAAAACCAAAATCAATTTTTTTTGCAGGGGATAAATTTTTCCAACGTGCTCTTATTATGCCCATTGGTGCGATATACTTGATATGTATTTTGTACCACTGTCGTAATCTATGACAAGGTGGCAACCAACAAAACACATCACAACAAGATTTGTGCAAGTGAGTGCTACGACTACATCAACCATTGAACTTCCATAAGATTTTCAATGTTTATTTACTTCTTTTTACATGAGATCTTGCCATTGTGAAGGACATGTAAAGAATCTCTTACACATTTTCTTGTAACCTACACCCTAATTGGAAAAAAAAGTTTTGTGTCGAATCATCCATTTTGATTGTAAAGATATCTCAACCACATAATAAATCTTGCATCCAACATTTTTGGTTGTTGGATTCGTTTCGAGAGATATCAACATAATGTTGCCAATATTTTATCATAAACATGGCATGCTTCATGTTGGTCGAAAGGAATAAGACACGAGAGCCACACAAAAAATCTTGCAGTTGTGCTGATTTTTGAATATGGTTTGTGTCGTAATCAAAATGCATGTCGACTCATGTATGAGCAACAAATGAAGACAATGGATGTGGTTATATGCCAATACAAATTAAAGCACCGCCTAGAGGAACTATTGTTGTTACCCATATGAAATCTTGTAAGTGCATGATAAGTTGGACCAAAAAACAACCCTAACCTTTGATTTGAAATTCCATTTTTTTGACGTAAAAAAAAATTCCATAGGCAATAAACCTCATCGGATTTAGGGGAAAAAACCTCTAGATCTTTCTTTCATTGCAACATTTTATAACTATAGACAAGTCCTCGAGAAGTATCATAAAATTAAAAAATAAAACCAATTTCCATCCACTAATTGCCATTAGAGTTATAACCTCAGCTTTACCCTGTATTTGCATAACTCCCATATTTTTAAGGATTGTTCATACCAATCAATTGTGTATGAATTGAAGTTCACAACTTCAAAATGAATGCCATTTGACAATTTTGTCCTACACTTGTAGAAACTAGGTTAATTAGAATCACACTTAGGGTGCAAAAAAATGGATTACATTGTTCTCAAAACTTGCCCACTTTAGAGCACATTAATTTGGTTCTCCTATCACTTCAAATTGATGGTAATTGACGCATGTACAATCAAAACCAAGTTTTTAAAACATGTAATAAGCTTTCAAAATAAATTATTGTGATGCCCACAAGTGCAAAACATTCAAAAAATGATTTCTGATATAAATTAGGTCCAAAACCCAAGGTACGATGGCAAGTAAGATAAGTGATTCAAATTGGTACCAACGTTGGGTACCACTCCATGAACATTTAAGGTCTCCTACCATTGATGTTTAGTTGCTTGCACCTTTTCTTACCCATGTTTCTCCCATTTTGGAAGATTTAAAAAAAAACCTTCTTCCACATGTTCTTTCTGAAATGAAATTCGAGTTGTAAAAATGTTTTGTGTCAAATCATGTGCTTTGATTACATGGAAGATATGACCACCTATTATGTTTTGCATGCACATATGTTTGCGTGTTAAAACATAGAATCCAACATTCCTTGAGTTTTTTTTTCAAATATCTTTAGAGTGATTTAAGGAGGAACATGAACAATGTCGGTAAGTGTGTGTGTAAGATGAAATCAACTCTAGTGTGGGAACTCCCTTAAGGACGAATTCAACTCAACAAAATACTAGTGCAACAGTCCAATTTGGAATCATTTTATGGTTCCAAGTCATCAAATGTACGAATTGACATTGCGTGGTATATATATTATGTGACCATACTTGCAAGGTACAAATAATTAAACAATTTATTTTACATTAATTTTGTGAAATACATAAACGATGATAAGCGCATACCCTTGGTCCATCGTCTAGCATGTTTAGGTTTGGTTTATGAGGAAAAATATTTTATTAGCATAATATACATATTATAAGGTGCATTATAATTGAAATTTTATTAATTATATGGGCAAGGCATGAATTTTAAATGCTTCGTGCAAAATACATGACAAAGCATTTATGGTTGTCGTTTTCCTATTGAGAGCAACGATTGTTTTAGTTATCTCGTGTTCCCCATTTTTTTTTTGTAGGTTTTTATGTCCCCCTTATGGGAAACCAAATTAATAGGAGCCAATTTCGGTGTGATGAGTCTTTGGTTTTGATGTCCATAAATCTCATAAACTAAGTTAATGTCGAAAGTCTATGTTGTATTTATGTGAAGCCCTTTCTAATACGTTAATTTAACGTGTAGTATAGTTTGAAAGGTGATCAACAAATATAGAATACAGTTTTGGCACATTTCGAAACCCATAACCAATGTTTTTCAACATAAGGAAATGTTGTAATAACATTGTTCAAGCACAATAGTGAAGCACTATTTTAAGATTTTTTATCCAATCTTGTGTTGCCACATAATCTTTTGAGGACTAGTCATAATGATTCAAGACATTGCCATCAGCTCCTATTAGCCCATTTTTACCCCTCTTCATTTGTGTTAATTATTTAGGAGGTTTTGTATTGCATTCCATATGTTGCATTTATGTTGGGATGTTGCTAAAGAACTATAAAAATGAACACCATAATATAATGGAATGTTGAGAAATAAAAGGGTCAAGATCTATGTTGTGGTTTTTGAAGCGAACACCAATTCTTCCAACTTGTACCACAAGGGTGTTCACAATATTATGATTGTTATAAAACAATCGGTTGTGGTTGGGGGTGTGTTAAACCTTTTGTAAACAATCAATGATCGAATAATGTTGTGAAGCTCCTAGATTTGAAATGGGCTAGGAGGTTCATAAAACTTTGTGTTCCTATTGACATTGTTTAGACTTGTCATAACCTATGAGTCGATATCAAAACTATTCAATGGACAATTCTCCAACAAGAAGTATTCATAATGTGCTTCTATATTCATATCTTGGTGATGTCCATAATTTTCAATTTAAAACCATGTTTGTAAAAAATAAAGGTGATAGTAATTGTGAAAAATATGAACAAATCAATCTTTAAATCGAATCCTTCATGCATCAAACACAAATTGATTCTTAGATTTGTCATTTAATTATCAAAAACATTGAGTTCGAGTCCAACAAGTTCAATTTTCATGATGTTCCTTCCATTATGGTTCATACAAATGTAAGGGGATAACCTTATACCAAAACGAACTCACAATTATTGGAATGTAAATCCTAGCTACCCACCTTTAGTGTTATTCACTAATGATCAATTGGGTTATATATTGGGAAAACCAAAAGAAAAGAAAAAAGAAACCCAACAATACAAAATAATAATAATAAGGTTTTCAAAAATCTGGCTACATAACAAAATTGGAAATAAATGTTAATGAAGGTTCAGGGCATCCTTTTTTTAGGGGAAAAGAATTGCCCCAAAAAAAAATCCAAAATGAGGGATTTTTGCCAATTTGAAATCACCAAAAGTGAAAGATCAAGAAAAAAAAAGGTAAAAATTGCTAAATTCCTATATCTAGGTTTATAGTGTGGTAGCCAAACATATAAAAAGAAGGTTAAAAGATGTATATTTCATATTTGGTGTGTAACCATATTTGCTTAAATCTTCGTAAGGAAGATCATGACCATATGGAAGATGTTCACCACTTTGGTTCCAAAACAAAAATTCACTAAAAGAACACTTGGAACCTAAAACATAAGGGGAAAAGGAAAGTTACAAACTTGGGGGCCAGGGGAATGAGGGAGGTTAGAGGTATTGGGTGGGTCAAAAGCTAAAAGAGATATTATGAAAGCCCATTAATGTATGTTGTCAAAATGCAAGATATGCATAAAGCCCACCAAGCTATGCCTTTTCATTGCCTTGCCAAAAGTTGAATGCTTACATAATGCCACTATATTTTATGACTATCTTATTACTGACTACATTGTTTCCAAGGCACATCATCATTTCCAAGGTGTTTGTTTGTTTTATTCTTTTTTTCATTTGCCAAGTTGCCAACCGGACTTGTTCATTCATAGGATTTTTAATATGTACATTTATGAACATTAATAATTCATTATTATATTATATATATATATATATATATTCTTTCTTTTTCCTCATGCATATTTGCAATGAACGTTTCTTTTTAAGAATTATAAACAATGTAACATGAATGGCAGTCACATCCTTAAGAAGGTTTAACCAAACTTGGCTATAAAACATTAGATATGAAATATAGATCTTTAATCAAAATTTATATTTGTGGCAAATCATCCAATTGCGTGCATTTAGCTTTAAAGGGTTTTGAGGCAATGAGTGCAAGTGCTTCAATGTTTCAGAACTAATAAGAACGATATAAATTATTCAAGTTAATGACCTACTTAAACATTGTATTGGTTGGTTTTCAAACAAGTTATTATAAAATGGCCCTTACGCATGACAGGTGTTGGCATTTAGGTTGGTTCAACTTGAAAATTACATTCAACAAATTGGTGGAGGCATCAATGTGTGGCATCATAATTCACCGCACATTGTTTGTTACCTTTTCTGATAACTAGTTTGGGTGTGAGTCCTAGGTAGCATGTGAAGGCAATGATCAGATACACTATCAATTACCAACATTCACATGGTTATGACATTAATTTTTATCATCTTGTTTGTTTTGGTTTGCTCAAAATGAATTCAATTATCACATTTTGATTTGTCACATAACCCATTAGCTACAGATCCCTTGATTTAAGGGGGTAATTATTTTTATTGCAACTTACAACATACTATATATCATAATGAAAAATGCCAAGGAGAATTTTAAGAAAATGAATTTATTTATTTATTTATTTTTGGTCCCATACCTATATGAATATTACAAAAATTTACAAATATCACCCATTTCCTTTATATCAGTTCAACAAAGGATGTATTTATTTTTTTGTTATTATAATGAACATGATATTTTGTATCTTTTGGAGGAGCATGCCATTTTTAGAATGATTAAAGGTGCCACCACTAATTCTCTTATCATCGGAGTTATCAAGGTGGTACAAACATGGCATTCTACTATAATGTTATGTGCATATTTCACTTGAAAATATTATAGTAGGCATTTCTTCACTTGTTTTCTATTGATAGGGTCACACATGTACCAAGAAGATCTTGATGCTCCCAATTTGTGGGGCAAGGTTTCTTTTATTCGAAAAAAAATCTCCAAATTTTGACATTAATCTCTAAAATTTCCAAAACTCAAAGAAAAGAAAAAGAATAGACCTTAAATATAGCCTACCATAATCGTTTCAAAAAAACTCAAAATTTCAATAAGTAATTTCCTTTAATACTACTTAACTTCAAAAGGGTACTCCAGTATTTAGTTCCTAAAAAATATTAAGAAAATTTTAAACAACTCTTAAGTCAACGGAAGGTTGCTACTTGGACGAGAATTGGACAAGGATAAATTGACTTTTGATGAAGACCGTTGGTTTTTAGACAAAACCTCAGAAAAGAGGTTTGTGGCTATTGTAATGATGGTAGCAACAAAATCTCATTTTTGTGATATCTATAATTTGTGGTTTTCTTTTTTTTCATTTTTCTTTCACTCAATGATTTATTTCCTTGTCCTTCTTCAGTTTATCATCTCTTTTGTGTTTGGTGTTTCGACTTGCCCTTTGTGGAGTTGTTGATTTATGTATCGTTAAGTTCACAATGATATTCATTCATCCCATGGTTTATAATGGGTGAAGTCCCAAGATTAGGGATATTTCCAAATTGCCACGTAAGACTCGGCTCCCAGTTCGTCCTATGTTCGTTATTTTGGGAATGCCCTCACCTTTCAGTTTCACCTTACAAATAATGTTTTGGAAAAAAACATAGCACATATATGTTGTTGTCACCTAACTTAAGCTTTTTCAAATGCAATATTACAAAATACACGATAACTAATTAGCATAGTTTTTATTTATTTGAAAATGCACCCTGGGTGACGTGTTCCCAAGCTCCTTAATGGACTTAAATGTGAGTCTAAATTAAAAACAACAGAAGAGCAAGGAATCGAGGCACACTTCTTGGCTTGTAGCACTTTGGGGGTAGAGGGGCGTGCTGGAGCTTCGAAATGAGACTAGGAAGAGTGACAAACATTAACTACTCACATGGGCCTGTAGAAAACCAAACATAAGGTGGTTATTGCATAGTTGGAGCACTTTTGGTGCTAGGACAAGCCATGGGCAATTCGGACTCACAAGATTCACCACGGCTCGAACTTGGGGGAAACCACCACCTTCCCCCTTATAGTATACTCTATGCCTTTCCACGAGGCCCACATCCAAATGACATTTTGTCCCGGAACTCCCAAATGGGGGTCTCGAAATTCCCAAAGTTGGCACTTTTGCGATTTTGGGGCCCCATAACTTTGTGTGTAGACCTCTGATTGAGATGAGGTTTGAAGCAAAGTTGTACCCCTTGTCGAGAGCTTTTTAACGACATGTTGCGCGCCACTTGCACGCAAGGAAATTGAGTCGATTCCCGACTTTTAATGGTCATGAATCAAATTGCCAATTTGACTCCCAACCTTTCTTTTGGCCATAACTTGTGTTTCAAAAGTCCAAATGGGTCATGTGAGCCCATTTTAGACATCTGCGTTTTAATAAATTTTTAATGGTATAAATTTTTTTTCAATCCATTGGGTTTTGACCCCTATAATTGTTTTTTGAACATTTGGGAGTTCATTGGGACTCCAACTCCCAAGGTGAAGTTCCCTTGGGAGTGTGAGGGTTCATTCCTTCACACTTTTTTTCACACACGGGCTTCCTCTCTTGGTTCACAACCTTGCAAGCCCTTGCCTTGGTGCGAGCCCAAGGCTAAGGTTGCGACACTTGGGGTTGCTTTTAGGGGTTGCATTCAATGTCTCTTAGAGTGTTTGCCCCAACATAAGGTTACATAGGTAATTCATAAAATAGCCTAGACAAGTCATTTGCAATGTTAGTAGGCAAGAAACAACCCAAATAAAACGAAATAGGATAGGGGGGTCGCCAAGTTCGGCCTCACATTTTTTTGCGAATGGCCCCCAACCATGTACCTCATCCCCACCATAAATAAGGAGGCGAACCTAATCATAAGCTTAAACATATGTAAATCACAAAACAATAGGAGTAAGAAGGATCTTGCACCTACTGTAAAGGTGCAGGGAAAAACCTTATCCCTTGTATAGTAAATACCCTACTATTGAATCCTTTTTATAAAAATAAAAATATTTATTTGGTAAAGTTCAAGTCTCAATAACACCCCCCACCCACGCCCCCCCAATAAGGGCCTCCTTTGACCGATCAACCTACAAGTCATTTATTTTTTACTTCGCTCGTTGTTACTTACACCCCCGTGCCTACTTCTTATTACACACAAAAAAGTTGTTTATTATGCCCACAAGATTGACATATTTCATTTGTTATTCAACATTTCAAATGGAATTCAATGAACCGTGCATTTCAGTTCCAAGGGTTCCCGGTTTGTGCAAAAAAGGATCATTTTCCGCAACTCATAATTGTCTCGTCTATGAGGATGTCGACCAACCAAAAAGTGCCATGCCAGGAATGAAGGTGGTCTTGGTGTTTCTTTCATCGCAATCTTCTTTGCAAGGCTGAAGGGTGGACGTGCTGCTCATGCAATTGAGATTAATTTGAATGCATTTTGGTTCTCCATTTAAGTGGCTTCCTGCAGTAGTTGGTTACCAATCCGCATACTACAATGTACAAGGAGTCTTCGTCCAAAGTTTCAATGCTTTTGGGTGGAGTATTGTGTGAGATTATTAGGCTTGAATTCGACGAACTCGGTAGAAGTTTGGTATTTTTTGAAACGAGAACGAAGAGTTCGGTCTTTAGAATGGTTTTTGTTGTTTGCATTTCATTAGGGTTTTTGGAGAATCGAAACTCTTATGGATTAGTTCGATTTTGCTGCTAGTTGATGATGATTATGATCCATGTGTAATCCATTGGAGTTTTGTGTGTTTGGGTCTATCTCTAAGTAAAAGTTGGGCTTTTTAGGATGTGCATTTTCTCCCAGACACAATCTACTTTGATGGCAGTCCAGATTGAAAAGGTTATGAGAAAGGAGCTTCGTGCATCGGTGTGCTTTGTTTTGATTTTCTTGGTGGGGTTTTGTGAAGTAATGCGGGACAATTTGTGGTGGGGTTTAGCAAGAAGCAAAGGATCATGGCAATAGACGATTTGGACATAGATGGCAACGACATGTTGGAAAACGGAAGGAACTAGAACAATGGTGGGGGGAACAAGAGGGGGGGTGCAAAGGATCATGGGTGGAAGAAAGCGACAAATGAGAAAAAATAACGAAGGTAGGATATGAAGTGAAGCGTAACAACAAGGTAGGATGTCGCAACCTTAGCCTTGGGCTCACGACCAAGGCAAGCACTTGCAAGGGTGCATGTAAAAAAGGGAAGCCTAATAGTGAAGGAAGGTGTGAGGGAATGAATTTTCACACTTTTAAGGCAACTCCCACTTTGGGAGTTGGAGTCTTAACGAACTCCTAAATTTTTAGAAAGTGATTGTAGGGGTCAAATCCCAATGGATTGAAGTGTCCCTTATACCATTGGAAAGCTCTTGGAACGTAGATGTTTAAAATGGGCTCACATGACCCATTTGGACATTTGAAACACAAGTTATGACCAAAAGAAGGGCCGGGGGTCAAATTGCCAATTTGACTTTTGACCATTAAAAGTCAGGAATCCCCCCGATTTCCTTGCGTGCAAGTGGTGTGTGACAGATCGTTGGAAAATTTTCAACAAGGGTTACAATTTTGTTTCAGACCTCATCTCAATCGAAGGTTTTCATGCAAAGTTATGGGCCCCAAAATTGCGAGAGTCCCAGCTGTGGGAATTTGGGTGCTGGTCCCATGGCTAGCCACAAAATATACTATAAGGGGGAAGGTGGTGGCTTCCCCAAGTTTGGGCCATGGTGAATCTTGTGAATCCAAGGTTGCCCATGGTTCATCCTAATATTAAAAGTGTTCCAACTATGCACTAATTAAATTATTATTTGGTTTTGTGTAGGTCTGTGTGAGCGATTAAGTGCTTGTCATTCTTCTTAGTCTCATCCTGAAGCTCTAGCACGCCCTTTAATCCCCCCCAAAGTGTTGCGAGCCAAGGAATGTGTCCCCAACTCCGTGCCCTTCCGTTGTTTTCACTTCAAACTCATATTTGAGTCTATTAAGGAGCTTGGGAGTGCGTCATATGGTATCCATGGGAAATGGATTACATTTCACAATGTTCAAAAAAAATTTGCCTTCATTGTGAGAGATGTAAGGTTTCATGTTACACGTGAACAAACCCATATCCTTCCATCACTTTCCCTTTAGTTTTTTTGACATCAAATTGACATTGCGATAATAATTAATAGTATTTGTAGCTTAACCAATGTTGTCATTGTTGATTTTACTTGAGCAAATTTGGTTTCGTATGTTGTTTCATCTCGCAAGGTGATAGCAATGGTGGTGGCTCAAGCAAATGAAAGACTTTATCATGATTGGCACTTAACAAATGCATTTCTTTTTCTTGCCATAAAGATTTTTTATTGTTTACATCAACAAGTAAACAATTTTTTTCATTGATATGCAAACATGATGTGGTCAACATAGAACACCAATGACTTTTTTATTATTGGTTTATGTGTTGTCTATAGGTAGAAGGTGTCAATAGTTTTTGCAAAAAACTTAAGCCACCTTTATTTTGAGACATGTTGTCATTGCAAGTGAAAATTCTTGTAGGCTTATTCCTCTTTCAAGTTTCTCACCCTTCTCTTTCTGAAATGTTTCTTGCAATTGGTGGGGCTTTTGGAACATGATTTGTTCCTTTGCCCCTTGGTGACCCGCTTTGCTGTTCTGACTTAGATTTGGGTCCTCTTTGTTCCTTCTTTTCCCCTTTTGCTGGGCGTTTTGTTTAATGGAGTTTGCCAGGATTTCATCATCACATAGCTTCTACTATCACCAAGAAATTTGAGAAGGCCCAAGTTGTGACATTGAACAAGCATTACTGACCATGAGCCACCTAATTGAACAAAATGCAACTGGGGGTAGAAGTACATAAACCAGAGCATCAGGGAGCCTAGATAATCTTACTTTTGCAACCTAGCTGAAGTACATATATGATTTGGGTGTCACTGACATCAGATCTTCAAAAGAATGTGAAGACCTGTTCCAATTTTTTGGGTGTAATAGGAGCGTCCCACCTTACCCAAAGTAGTGTTTCCTCTGCTATTTGCAGGGTATTTTGGAAAATGAAATGCTCCATTTTTCGAAATGTCTGGCATTTTTTTCTCGTTTTCTGGGGATGGTATCACAGAAAAAGAAGAATTGGAGCAGGTCTTTACACTGTAAAACCATTTGATTATGTGTAGTGCAAAGGCCTTTGAGAAGGGCACTCCCCCCAAATAAGTGCCCCCCAAGGCAGAGCTGAGAGGCACTTATTTCAAGAATGCCTCATAAAGTATAGCACCTGCTCATCATTTCACCTAAAGTATAGCACCACAGCAAAAATAATTTTCCTTTTGTTTTCCTGTGACACCCGGTGGGTATGCAAGAGTACTCACTGGAAAGAAAAAGGAAAAAGGACATGTGTCATTTCAAAGCATTAAATGCCTGCTCCAATGGGCATTTTGTATAGGAGAAGGGCCGGAGTACAGGCCCTTCCGTGATTTGAGATCTGTGCCCAAGGCCAGTAGGCCAAGGGAACAGGTCAAAAATCACAGAACGACCTGTACTAAATTCCCATTCCTATGTAAAGGCGAGCTCAGATTTTTTCAGTTTTTAGAAATAGTGACATGCTGGAGGTACCTTCGGCTGGTCAGAAGATCCCAGTTTAGCCTAGCTGGTACCTTCCACCTCAGAAGATCCGGCTTGCTGAAAACAGGTTTCTTGTAGCAGGTAAGGGAGCTAAAAATACAAAGGAAAAATCCAAGCAGTGCTTTAGGTTCTTCAAAATGCCCCATGAAGTTTTACACTCTGTAATGTGACCTCCAAAATACACTGGGATTTTCTAACTGCTGGTTTACAGCATACAGGTTTATGTCAACCGCTGATTTTAGATGTGTCTTAGTGGATCTTGTCCGTTGGCCTCTTTCTTTAAGATAGGTAACACCCTTGGATGAGAGCATGACCAGAATGGGGTCCGGCTATGGACTTGTTTGTCAAGCCCGAATGAAAGCCCTTACTCTGGGAATGCCCTCATCCTAGGGCCTTACCATGCTCTTATCTGTGTGCTGGTGCTGTGCATCTACCCTAAGCATTGCTGCCTCCTGCAAATCTGTGCAACAGCAATACTCTCTGGGTGCGTCTCATCAGTTGTTTCTCACTAGCAGTGTGTGAGTCACGTTACTGGGGTTTCTGGGTTCAGTGTTGTCTTTTTGATCTAACAAGAATCCAAGCTCGCTGCAGCTGAGAAGAATAGCATTTAGAAGGCTGCGTGCGGGTGGAATCGAGGCAGAAACCATAATGGCCTCTGCGTTTTTGTCCGCCTGCTCGATGCGTCTGTCCGCTTCTACTGGTGCTCCATTTCCATCTCGTTACCTTGTTTCAAGCTCCTCCACCCCTACAACCTCCGTGGCAGCTCCTCAGGTACTGTAACTTCAGTCTCATGTTTGAATTATCAGCAGAATTGGCATTTTTCTTGTTCTCCTTCCGGTGCACCAGACTGGCAGAGTCAAGATGCCGAAGCCAGCTCCAAGTTGCTAGCAATCTCATCCTTTCTGATTTCCTGCAGAAGTAGGGTTCCTTGTGTTCTTGATGAAAATTGTTAGAGCAGCTCTACCCATACTCAGCATTTGGCCCTGGAATGGTATTTCTCCCATCCAAGATTCACTTATTTATTGATTCTAAGCCCCACCCAATATCATCAACCTTGGACAGTAAAAGGTCAGAACCTATCTAATAACAAGCCACTTGGATCAATCAATATATCTGGCCTATTGAGAGCAGGTGTTAGACTGTGCTGTAACTTTTGCCAGCATCAGCATATTGAGCAAAAATGCTGACCCATAGCCATTTTTACTAAGCCTGTTGGGAAATGTTTTATTGATCTTCATCCAAAACATGTCATGTAGTGTTTGGTGGAGATGCTGTAGATTGAACCACAATAGAATGTTGTTGAAATTTACCTTAATTAGCCCAATGCAATGTATATTTGTTTCGTGCTCTTCACTCTCCAATTCCTTACCTTGGTGATGATGATGATACACTTATGATGGCTTGCATGTGTTGAAAATCTCTGTGCACTATGGGTTCATGATATTGAAATGTAGATCATGCTTAAGAGCTTTATGCGCAGGCAGGTTTTGAGGATTTGATGAATTGGAGTTCATTATATAATAATGCTGTTCTCTTCTCCTCTCTCCTTGCTGGACTGCCATTTCACTGCAGGTGGGGATATTGGAGTCTTCACACATTAGGGTATCAGAAGAGAGACATGTCTCTCGAAGAGATGCAGTAGTAGCTGGTGGATCAACTTTGCTTGCAGGGTTTCTCTTTTTGCTGCCAAGTGATGATGCTGAAGCACGCACCAAAAATCCTGAGGTGGCCAAAAAACTGAAGGAGGCAATTGAGAAGGTGAAGTTGAAGGCAAAGAAAACTGCAGAAAAAGCAACAGAGGCAGCTAAAGAAGCAAAAGCTACTGTTGCTAAATAGTGACGGCCTCAGGGTTTGAATTGTGAGAGTCTTTTCAGTTGCATCTTAGATGTTCAGACTCTGCACTATGCAAGGCAAGCTCTTCTGGGTTCCATCTGATCATGATGTATGGTCAAGGAAGCTTGAATTCACAAGGAGGATATTCTGCATTGTACAATTAGAAAAGTCTTTGCAAATCACAGATAGTGGTTACACATCCTACAGAGCAACTGTAACATGAAGAACATCATGATGATATGGCATTTTACCCCTCTGCAATTCACGCAGCTTGAATCAATTTTCTCCATCGCACCCTCCATAGATTGCCAACATTTATTGGCTATGCTGTGTCTTCCAGAGAGTCCCCTAGAACCACCGAGGAATAGAAAGCAAGAGTACAGTTAGCACGGAGTCAGAGGGTTTCATCAACTACAACAAAGGTGCATGAAGTTCAGCTCATGAAGATACATACAGACGTTTCCAAGTGCTCACAAAGTTGTTTCAGATTGCATGGAGCTCTGGATGCAAGACCAAACTTGTTGCTGCCCAGATGACATGAGGGAAACTACTTATTCCTTTCAGAAGCAATCAAATCTGAAGAAGTCTCTACGGTGCTGTTCTATGATCTCTGTAACTTCGATTCTCCCATAGCACAAAGCATTTTATATATTTGTTATCTCTTAATAATAGACAGTTCATGCTCTGATCATATTGTAACCAGCTTCTTTTAAAACACACAGTCATGCACATTGCACACGCACAAAGGAGATTAAGAGAACATATCCTCACAAAAGCTTTACAGCACATTTCATCAATTAACACTGCTATAGTCTGCATCATGAGGTCAATATATCTGCTTCCTTTAAAGCTGCTGACTCTGGCTCCTGTTCTGAAATCTCTACAAGTTTGACCATCTGAAGAACCCTCACTGGCAACCAACATCTGTTTTTCCCTTGGCTCTTTGCTGGCCTCATTGGCTACACCCACATTTGTCTTCCCCTTCAATTTTTTCTGGCCAGATTGGCCACCATTCTCTCTGCTTGACGTGTTAGTGATTGCATCTCCCCTTTGTGGGGTCCTCTCCATCACTGTTCAAAGACTGGGAAAATTAACACACATAACCAACCAATAACCTAAGAACACTCTATACTTTTGAACTTAGTCAATGTGAGCAAAATTGTGATGCAACCTAATTTAGTACTGCAGCATAGCAAGAGAAGCTTTTGTCAAATTTTCATCTCAAGCAATTCAAGAATTTGGTAAAATCAACTGCTGCACAAATTAACACACAATTCTTGTTGTCATGAACTCCAGATCCCACAGAAATGCAAATATCAGAGTCTCAACACCTCCTTTTTCTTCACTTCTGAACACTGGGTATAGGATATGTTGCACGGCTAGAGAGGCAATGGTCTGGCATAGGTATCTTTCCCTTGTACTTTTCCCCTGGTCTTGCGTCTGATTCTGACCAAATTCTCCAGCATGCCACTTTTGTATTTGTAAGCTTTCGAGACACTGGAGACCAACAGACTCTGTGATACTCTTAATAAGTATTGTTCCATGAAGGATAGCAAGTGGTTCATAATGGCTCTGCCCCTTAGGACAAGCTCAAAGTTCAAATGGGGAACAGTTAAGATAGGAACTGTTCAATGTTTTGGAGAATACTTCTATATCAGGGAGTCTCCAAAGATTCAAATCTTTTTTGTGATCTGCCAAGCAAAGATGCTCATTGAAAAAAAAAATTCTAAACTTTGAAGGAACCCCAACTAATTAATATGGATCATGCTAACTTTTTAAAAATGAACTGGTCAGTAACTGTTCAGAATAGGGGTACACCCACTGAATATTAGACTAGAGTCTTATAGAGAGTCTAACTATTTCACTCCATATATAACAACTTTTAGAGGAAGATGTCACCAGAATGGCATGAATCAGATAGAATTGTTGAATCTCACATCTCATGATTGGAGCGTTGGTAGGCAACCCAGCTTTGTCCTTCTCGAGCTGGCAGATTTGATTCCTGAGATCACCTAAAATCCTGTGATGCTTTGTGAATAGAATCTTTTGACTGTTCAAGCATTGGATCTCAATTTCAGAGAGCTAGGCTCACTATTGCAGTTGCTTTATCTTCATTTCTTGCAGAGAACTTTGTCTTTGGATTCAATTCTGATTTTGCTTATACAAGAGAGTTTCTGGATGTCAGACTTTTGGGAGGATTCTCAACAACTATGACATTGTTGCAATGTGGAGCTGACTTTTAGAGGCTTTGGAGGACTGATCTCTAAAGCAGAGGTCAGATTTGCCAGTCAGTTCAATTGGAGGAATGTTTGCCATTGAGTTTGACAAAGGGATCATGGCAAACTCCCTCACAGTCATCTCTCTGGCCACTACACCATGGGGAGCCAGTTCTCCTTCCCTACCTCTGTACTCCCCACTGCTTGTCACAGTTGAAATCTCAGTCATTATGCAGTCTCTTTACTAGAAACCTTTATCTTAAGAGATTGAGCTCTTTAATATCACATGAACTGGGACCAAAATTCAAGTGTCATGTAGGCTCTCTTTGAGCATAGCTAGTGAGTTTTTCTTCAAAGGAGGAGGTTAGCATCTCTTTCAGTGAAGGAGCATTACTGGTGTACTTTACCTCTCCCTTTGACACTCTTACCTGACACTCTTACTCCCTTTGCTGATTGGAGTTGGAGATGCAATTTTCGATCAAATTCTCAATGCTATGGGGGGAGCTCTTCTACAAGGCATCGTCAATGATCACAACCCTTAGTGTGTTTCACCTTTTCCAACCTAGAAAACATTGATCAATTTCCAGCAACCTGCTGAAGCCATGTGGAATCCCTGAAGCTGGTGATCTCTCCTCTCTGTGACTTGGGAAGCCTTGGCCAAATGGAATCAGAATGCACATCTGCTGGGGCTAAAAATGACAAAGTTTGTGTAGCTTGCAGAGGATCATATTAAACAACCAGTGCAGACAATTTGGTAAAAGATAAGCCCAGGGGGGAATACATCAGATCCCACAGGAACTCTCGAAGTTGCAGCACTTGGGAAGAAGTACTGGAATTAATGGGCAGTCCAATGCTGCAAACCATATCTATGAAATAGCACATTTCTTAAAGGGGCACAGCAACTATGTCAGCATGTGCAAAGGACTCATGCGCATGCCAGTGCCAATTAGTGAGGAATCAAAAGTCTTGGGCTCTGCCTAAATGTTTTCAGGTATTTGTCATCAAGGTTTGGACTCTGAAAAGCAATTTCTAAGAAATCATTCTTTCTTGCACTCCTATTCTTTTGCCAAAGAAATACAAACAAAGGTGTGAGTATTAGAATTGACAAAGAAGCACCCACTGGGTGTGCAAGGTCACAGCTATTTTGGCATGGAAACTATATTATGATGCTGATTGTAAATGGACAGCAAATTCGTTTTGTGAATTTACAGCTTTAGATCATGATTCAAAAACTTTTCAAGCATCATAATGAAGCAATTTGATTGCCAAATTGTTTGCCCTTGCAAAAAAAATCAAGCACCTAATCCTACCACAAATAAATCAACATGCACACATGCACAAACACTCTTTTTGCTTACCCAAACCTTCCCATAAAAAAGTAATTACCACACATCTATTTTAAAGGATATGGCTAAATGAATAGTATTCTTATTGCAAATGGTGGAGTCCAAGTAGCCCCACCACCTACTGTAGCCTTCATTTACCTAAAGAAAATATTGGAGTTTGTGGGGGGGG
>Ga0209208_10002646_pt1 | contig 25683 bp, 15 predicted proteins | sample S1TSphfallax_3_FD_187694 | JGI IMG/M metagenome (GOLD analysis project Ga0209208, IMG submission 187694) | Host-associated microbial communities from peat moss isolated from Minnesota, USA - S1T2_Fd - Sphagnum fallax MG (SPAdes) (version 2) | ecosystem: Host-associated > Plants > Peat moss >...
CTTTAATCGTCTGCCTTTACCTTTCGGTCGTTTTTTTCCTTTACCTTGGCCGAGTTTCGTTTCACCTCCTGATGTTTCTCAATTTACCTTGTCTTCTGCTTAACTTTTAATTCCCTACCCTTGAAAGGAGATGGGGGGTAGGGTAGTTCTCCCTTATCCAGACGGATGGCATCCTCTAGTTTCAGGGGTCCTGCTTGCTTGGAATGCAAAGATTGAATATGTCCGTTAATTAGGTGAGTCAATTGATCCCTACTCTTAGCAATCCTGGTAGATCTAGTATGCTTGTGTAAAATTATATTACAGTCTAAATCTGTTAGTGGCGGGTTCGTGGACTGAGTCCGAAGTTCACACCAATTGACAAGCAAGGCAGGTTGCGTGTCTAGATTCAAGTAATCAAACCTTAAAAGAAATTTTCTTGTTCACAAGGAACTAGATTTATGATAGTATTTATACTAATAACCTGCTATAACCTAAAATTAACAGTGCAAAGTAACTGAACAGAAATGTTTACAAACTAATATCTAGACTGGATAAAAGTTTCAGCCCAGGTTTTTTGTATTTAATTCAGTCCAAATACTTAATTAAACCTGTATATAGTAATTACAAATACAGGTTTAATTAAGACGCCGATACTCCAGTAATAATACATAGTAATGCAAATATTTGACCATGCATATGATACGGTTTGGTTCATTAGTATATTCTCAGACAAATAATTTAGGGGTGGGAAAGGTAGTTGAGATATCTGACATCCAAGTAACAGTTGAGTATTTCTACTCTGTTAGTCAACGTATACCCAAAACTTTTCTGCCAAACGCACTAATTAAAACCACGTTACAACGTCAAACTCGCTGCTATATCTGGCAGGAAAACCAGGCTCAATGGATAATAGGTAGAATCTGGGATTGGGATGAAGAAACTGAAAAATACCAAGTTCACCTCCCTGATAAGAAAGTTATTGACATAAGTGATGCAGAAATTTATGTACGCTGCAATCTCCCGCAAGCAGATCCAATTGAAACCTTAATAATGAAGGGGCAAGAAACACCCTACTTCCATCATAGACGACTCAATTTTGTTCAGTGCCTAGTTTCTCAGCGTGCTGTCTGTCGGGGTATGACAGGGTTAATCTCTGCCAATATTCAGCTTCATCCCCATCAAGTCGAAGTTGTCCGTCGGGTTCTGGAAGATCCAATACAACGCTACCTATTAGCAGATGAGGTAGGACTGGGAAAAACCATTGAGGCTGGTGTAATTTTACGCCAATATTTATTAGATGAACCAAAAGGTCGCGCTGTAATTATAGTTCCACGATATTTAGTAACGCAATGGCAACAGGAACTAGAACAGAAATTTTATCTTCACCACTTTCCTAAGCAAGTAGCAGTAATTACTACTGATGAAATTCAGAAAATTAATCCTAAAGTGCAACTTGGTTTGGTGATTATAGATGAAGCCCACCATATTGCAGCTTTGGCAAATTCTCAAGATGCGGTTGAACATCAAAAATTTGAGCTTTGTAAACATATCGCCCATAAAAGTGATCGCCTACTTTTGTTGTCTGCAACTCCCGTAGTCAATAATGAGCGCGATTTCCTGTCCATGTTGCATCTGCTGGACCCTGCGACTTATAGTCTCAATGATTTAGCTGGGTTTCGTACCAGAGTTGAAAATCGCCAGCAAATTGGTCGAATTCTTCTTTCTTTTAGAGAAGGTGCAGATCCTTTTGTCCTCAAGAAGAATCTCAAGTTACTGCGTAAGGTGTTTGCAGAGGATGAGTATTTACTAAATCTAGCGCAGGATCTAGAAAATTGTTTACAAGCCAAATCCGCTGAAGGAAATACAATTGTTAGGTCTATTCGCACCCATATTAGCGAAACCCATCGTTTGCATCGACGAATGTTGCGTAATCGTCGGGCTTCAGTAGAAGATGCCATTTTTAACAGAAACATTATATCTCAAGAAAATTACGACTTAGATGAGCGATCACCCTATATATATGAATTACTGGATGAATGGCGTTTAGTTGCACCTCACGAACCGCAGTATCAGCGCATTTTTCTCCTATTTTTCCTAGCTTCTGGTACTTGGTTAGGCATTTTAGAACAGGTAATTACATCACGCCTGGGTAATAGTGACCAATTACAAACACTAATTCAAGAGTTTGGAGAAAAAGATACTAGTATCTTGACACAAACACCGAAGTTTGCTAGTGAAGAAGAAATTTTACAAACCCTACTAAAAACCGTTCAGCAGCCGCAAGAAGAAGGAGAAAGGATTGAGCATTTGCGGATAGTGCTGTTAGATCAGCTAGGTAGTTACTTTAATATGTCGCCATCAGTAATTCGGAATAAGGAAGAATTACTAATAAAAATCCAACAGAGAATTCGTAGGCCTATACCCGGTGATATTCTGCCTAAATTTGTTATATTTACAAGTTTTGTGCAAACCTGTACAGAAATTGTACGCTCTTTAATTCAAAGTTTTGGAGCAGTAGCAGTAGTTAGTCATCAAATTGGGGACTCACGAGAACAGGTTCAGAAGAATTTAACTGCCTTCCAGAATAACCCCAATTGCTTTATTCTCGTATGCGATCGCTCCGGGGAGGAAGGACATAATCTCCAGTTTGTAGATTGGTTAATTCACTTTGATATACCTTGGTCTCCTAACCGCTTAGAGCAAAGAATCGGCAGAATTGATCGCATGGGCGGTAAACGTAAATTCAAATCTTGTGTATTTCTAGGTTTTTACTCAGAATCCAGTCCCCACAATGCTTGGTTCCAACTCTTGAAAAAAGGTTTTAATATTTTTCACACATCAATTGCTAGTCTACAGTTTTACATAGATGAAAAACTACCAGAACTGGAGGCAACTCTGTTTCTCTCAAGTGCCGACGGAATCATAGAGATAATTGAACCACTTCAGGAACAAATCAAAGCAGAAATTCTAAAGATTAATGAACAGGATGCGCTTGACGAAATCGATGCACTTGATGAGAATGCAACAGAATATTTTCAAGCCCTAGATAGTTATGATGCTGATCATCAGCAAATACAACTAGCAACCGAAACTTGGATTTGTGAAGCAATAAACTTTCAGCGGAAGCCAGATCCAAATATAAAAGGAGTAAATAAGTATTACCCTGACACAACTACCTTAATTCCCTTAAATGAATTAGAAACTTATTTTGCTAATTGTCAAAATAATGTTGGCACATTTAATCGGAGAATTGCTAATAGTAGCACTAGGGTTAATCTTTATCGGATAGGTGAAAGATTTATAGATTCCCTCTGGTCTCATATTAATAGGGATGATCGTGGACAGTGTTTTGCTATGTGGAGAGTTGTACCATCTTGGGATGCAAGTGAAGGGATGGAATGGTTAGGTTTCCAATTTAACTATGTTATCGAAACTAACCTAGCCAAATGTACTCCAGCTAAATTAAAAACCATGAGGAGATTAACAGATGGACTATTTACACCCAGCTTAAAAACCATATTTATTGATGCTCGCTATGAACCCATGAGCATTGTTGAAGATTTAGAATTGTTAAAAATACTGCAAACTCCATATAAATCTGCGTGTAGATTATATCGAGATTATAACTTGGCCAAGAATCGTCTACCCATCCTTGATGATTTTGTAGCATCTGGTCAGTGGGCTGATTTTTGTCGTCGTGCTAACGACTCGGCTTTGAATCTTCTATGTCAAAGTCAGTGGTTTCAAGAATTGTGTACAACAAGTGCTAAACGTGCTGCTGAAAAACTGGGTAGAAGATTGGAGCAACTACGTTTAAGGGCAAACAGAATTAAAGATGCAGTATTGCAGCAGGAAATTCTTGCAGAGAAAGAATTGAGCCAAGAAATTATTTCTGGAATTCAACACCCACATATTCGCTTGGATTCTGTTGGGTTTATTATCATTTCTGGACGAGATTTACAACTAACTCAGGAGGATAATAAATGACGGATTCATTTACCAAGCTTCGAGAAATTCTCCGTATAGATGATATTCCTGAAGATAGTAGGGATTTTGAAGAAGGATGTTATCGACGTCTACTCAATGCACTGCATCATAAATCAAAATCAGGGGAAGGAGATATCGCTAGTTTAATTCGCCATATTCTGCGGTTTGAAGATGAAAAACAGGGTGGAAAGTCTCAAACTTTACTCCAAGTTACTCGAAGTTTGCTCAGTCGAGAAATTTGCGAACGATGCGGCATTACCATATTACGTGAAGATAAAGATAATTACCTCATTAGTGCCCATCCATGGAAACCAGAATGGCTTACTCTTGGAAATAAATATCCACCAGATACACCTTTATTTAAAGGAGAAAATCGCCGTAATTATGAACCTGTACCTGGTGATCCATTTCTGCAAATCATGCAGTTAGATAAATATCGCAGTATAGGACAAAGGGAGGCTATTCGCGCAGTTTTGACTGCTCCTGAGAAATCGACTTTAGTAATTAATTTACCTACAGGTTCAGGAAAAAGCCTCTGCGCTCAATTACCAGCTTTGTTGAGTTCTCAAAATGGTGGTGTCAGCATTGTAGTTGTGCCAACAATAGCACTCGCAATAGATCAGGAACGAGTATTAGAGCAATTTATCACTCATCCAACGGCATATTACAGCGATGATTCAGTTGAGGGGCAGGAAAGAAGGCATGGTATACGCGATCGCATCCGTACTGGAACGCAAAGAATAATTTTTACCTCTCCTGAAAGTCTAATGGACTCTCTAGCACCTGCTTTGTATGAAGCAGCCTGCTGGGGGATTTTACGGTATTTTATTATCGATGAAGCCCATATAGTAGAGCAATGGGGAGATGATTTTCGCCCTGCCTTTCAAGAAATTCCCGGTTTGCGAAAAGACTTATTACGTCTTAGTTCCTTCACAACTTTATTACTAACAGCAACATTAACTGAATCTTGTTTAGATACCCTCGAAACATTATTTGGGAAAGATTTACAAGTTATATCTGCTGTACAGTTGCGCCCCGAGCCTGCCTATTGGTTTAAACAATGTGAGACTGAGGAAGTTAAAAAAGAAAGGCTACTTGAGGCAGTGTATTATCTGCCTCGTCCCCTAATTATTTACGGAACTAAAGTTGAAGATGTAGAAAATTGGCAAAGAGAATTAACCAGTGCTGGGTTTAAAAGATGTGACATGATGACAGGTAGATCTACTTCTCAGCAACGAACACAACTAATTAAAAAATGGCAGGCAAGAGAAATTGATATAGTTGTTGCTACTTCTGCCTTTGGGTTGGGTATAGATCAATCAGATGTCAGAGCAGTAATTCATGCTTGTATTCCGGAAACCATTGACCGCTTTTATCAAGAAGTTGGACGGGGAGGGAGAGACGGAAAAGCTTCAATCTCACTCACCTTATATACAGATAAAGACTTTAGGATTGCCGAAGACTTAAATAATAAATCAGCGATAACCATTGATAAGGGTTTACAACGTTGGACAACAATGTTTTCTAAAAAAGAAAGTATAGATGATCAACGCTTTCGTGTACCTGTAGAAACACCTCGTTCATTTGAGTCTGGAGATATTGATAAAATCAATAGCCAAAATCGAGCTTGGAATATACGGACTTTAACCCTGATGAATCAAGCTAATTTAATTGCACTTGATTCAGTTGAACCTCCCCAGAGAAAAAACTTTGAATCAGAGTCCGAAGAAGCATATCAAACTGCTTGGGATTTACACCGAAATTCTCGTATTATTCGTATCTGTAATCAGCTTCATTTAGAAAGATCAATTTGGGAATCTGAAGTTGAACCAGTTCGTCATAAACGCCAAATCTGGAGTTATCAAAACCTTGCACTAATGAAAGAGGCATTAAAAGCTAAACGTTGTATTTCAAAAATATTTGCCCAAGCATATAGGATTCCCCCACGTCACACTCCAAAAGACAGAAGTTCAGTGATAGTTTCTCATGCTTGTGGAGGTTGTCCTGTTTGTAGAGAAAATGGAGTTCCACCCTTCCCAGGAATTATGCCTACTCCTAGACGTGTATGGCAAAAACCCGACGCTACCACTGGTGAAGAAATCCAAAGATTGCTAGCAGGTGAAAAAATTCTGCTAATTTTCTATGATTCACTGGAGCAATTAAATAAGCTTCAAAGAGGTCGCAAGTTGTTTAACTGGTTAATTGAACAGGGTATACTAAACATAGTGCTCTCTCCAGAGCACCATAACTTTTTACCAAGAACTAACAAAATCCACAATCAACTTATTTTCCTATTCGATAGTTACGAACCTCTATTCATGCCACATATCTCCACTCTGATTTTTCACCCTCCAGGAATACCTCTACCTGCCAAATATTTATCAAATCATAGTAAATCTGCAATGACCCGCATTATTTTACTGGCGACAAATACACCAGATCCAGATAGAGAAGACAGACTATTAATTAATATTTTTTCCGGCAAATTTTTTAAGTTAGAAATATTTCTTATGGAGATCAGTATATGAGTGTTTTAAAAACAGGTTTAGCTCACCCCAGTAGAATCCGGGGAATATTTAGATATTTACTTCATGCCGAAGGACAAAAGGAGCGGAAAGAAGTATTAGAAAAAATATTGTCTCCCGATAAGTTAGTTGAACATTTAGAGAGTGAAGGAAAATCGAAGGATAAAAAAAACGCCCATCCTATGTTCAATGATGCGATCAGGGAAAGTATAAAATGCAAACTTTTAGTTGAAGATGGCGAAGAAGTTACCATTAATCAAAATTTATCCAAAGATGCGATAAGTCCTCAACTCGGTGACAAACTACTGCCCAGTACTTTAACTAACTTGTTTTTCGCATCTGATAACGAAGATGAAGAAGACTTTGGCCGGGTTTGTGCGTGGTATTTATCAGAAGATATCTACAATGCACCGGGGACTTGGGAGGAAGTTGAAAAGCGCATTAGTGAACAAAGAATAGGCGATTTTTTGAAAATGTCAAGCAGTCGTCTCTTTGTCCAAATGGAAGACTGGATGCGCTACCTGGGCTTTGCATGGGGCCATACCTTGGCAGGAAAAACCGTAATAGTTCCTGACCCAACGGCTTATATTAAACGCAATCTTCAGCATTTGTTTAATGGACAACAAGAAATTATAATCCAAGATTTTATTCAAAGATTAGCAAAGCAATGTCCTTTATTTGAATCAGGAAAGTTTCGAGAAGAAGTAGAGTTTAAAATCGGTGCTCGCGAACCTAATTTCCTATCTACGAGTACAGCTTTTGCCTTGTTTAGACTTGATGACGAGGGTGAGATTAAACTTGATAGGAAATCTGATTCAGCCTTGATGCTTTTACCAAAAGCTAATAACCAAGTTGACAATAAAGGGCGAGTTTCTCACATTATTTGGAGTGGAGGAAAATCATGACTTTTCAAAATTTTGTATGTTGGAAGCTGGATATGATTCGTCAGGTGATGAATGTAGAAGCAACCCAAAGTTCAAATCATTTGTTTCTAGCTACACATCATCCTATTGCTATGTATCGTCAGGACTCTCTTAGGGCATCATCACAGAGGGAATACGACGAAGCAAAGTTTCTCCAAGATTTTTTAGCTGAAAAAGATTTTGCGTTTGTCCCTGTTTTAGGTGAAACAGGTACGGGAAAATCTCATCTGATTCGTTGGTTACAAGCTAATATAAAATCGAGTGAGAAACGAAAGGTACTGCTCATTCCTAGGATTGGCACAAATCTAAAAGATATTATTGAAAAAATTTTAGATGTTGCAGAATTTGAGGTGGATAAATTAGATGTTTACCGCAAACGGTTAAACCAATCAAGCCAAACTTTTACAGATAGGGGTGCGAGAGAACAATTATTAAATAATTTAGCATTTCAAGTAGGTATTAATGGTCAACATACACACGCCAAACTTATCGAACAAGAAACTCAAGAATATTTGATCGAAAATTTACCTGCTTTATTATACGATAATTTTTTCCGGGAATCTCTATTAAGAGATGGAGAAATTATTCATCGCTTAGTAATTCATACACTTGGATATCAATATACTATAGAGGATATTAACGAACGTCGTGAGTTTTCTGTCGAAGATTTGCCGCTGAATATTTCTGATCTTCAAAAAGCTGGACACAAGGCACGAGAACTTTATAGTGTTTTAATCAATGATGAGGATATACAGAAGCAAACGGTTATTTGGCTAAATTCTCATTTAGATGAAGCCATCACCCAAGTTTTGAATTTTGGTCGAGAAGACTTGCAGCAATTAATGCGTGAGGTACGAGAAACATTAGCAGAACAAAATATTGAACTGGTGCTTTTAATTGAGGATTTTGCTAAGTTACAAGGTATTGATAGAGAAGTCATTGAAGCAGTCTTAGCACGACCTCAGCAAGCTGAAAACAAGCCTCTATGTTCTATGCGTACAGCCCTAGCTTGTACTACAGGTTATTTTAGAAACTTGATTGATACAGTGCAGCAGCGCGTTACCTTTAGCGTTAGCCTGAATATTAATTCAGTTAGTGAACAATCTTTAATTACTCAGGAAGACATTCAAGCATTTGTGGCCAGATATCTAAATGCTGTTCGTCTAGAAGAGAGCGAAATTCAAATCTGGGCTAATTCTCAAAATAGAGAGCCGATAGAAAGTGCTTGTAGCAAATGCGAATATTCCCAAGCTTGTCATACAGGATTTGGTCACGTTTCCGGAATGGGTCTCTACCCTTTCAATTCTAAAGCTTTAGTACAGATGTTGAATAGGGTAAACCCAGGTGAATTCAACCCCAGAATTTTAATTAGGGATGTATTGAAATACACTTTAGAAAACTCAATTGATGATATCAAAAACGGAACTTTCCCTTCAGTTACTTTAGGGAAACACTTTGGTAATATGAAATTGGGTACTAAGGTCAAATTAGATATTCAAGCTAAAGATCTACAAAACTCAAAGCGTCGTGAGGTATTTTTAGACCTATGGGATGATAGTAATGAACTCTGTAACTTATCTCCAGAAGTTCACACTGCTTTTAATTTACCTCTGCTTGATGTCACGACTAAACCGATAGTAGTTCCGCCGCTTAAATATCAACCGAACGCCCCCAGAGTAACACCCAGTGTCAAAGAACCATTGCAGGATTACACAACTAATTCTGTGGCACCAGAAATTCCCAAAACCTTGACAGAGAAACTGCAAAAGCTTGATAGTTGGAATAATCAGGGAGAACTACCAGATGCTATCGCCAAAGATGTCCGTGAATTGCTGTTCCCCGCCATTATTGAAAAAATTGAATGGGATACGGAAATGCTACTAAGAGGTACTTTCGTTGGTGCTGGTGGTAAGTTATTTCAGCAACGAAATCTCATTTTCCATAACCCTAAAGTTAAGAGAGCAACTTATTCTGGCGTTGTTTTATCGCTTCCCCTCAACCCAGATGACGCGAAGGAATTTATGGAAACTACTTACGTATTCCAAGGGATTTTAAAATATAATTATTATAAAAACTGGAATTTTCCCGATGGTGATTCCTATTTTCGTATGTACGCAAAGTATCTGGAACTTTGGAGTCAGTGCGTCATCGAAAAGATTCGCCTCTATCCTCGCGAGTCTGGTGAAGCTTGGAACCCCGTACCTGCTGCGGTAGAATTGCTGGCAATTAGCGCTGCAATGGCAGGGCATCCTACTGATACGCTTGGAAATCTGATCAATTCCTTGTTTATCGATTTTGATCGAAGTGATGACACAAATCGTGCATCTAGTTGGAACAAGCTGTTTGATAGTCTCAAGAAAAATCGAGCAGCATTATTAGACATTGTTAAAAGTCGAATCGCTTGTACAAAAGGTAGTAGTTTAACATTTCAAATTATTGATGCAATTCAAATTATTGAACCTCTAGAGACAGTGCGTAAATATTGGCAACCTCAAGAGCAAATCCCTCAGGATATCTCAGATCAGCTTTCAGCTGGTAATCAAACAATATCCGAATTTTATAAGCTTTGTAGAGTACGTCAAGATATAGAGGAACTACTAAATAAGGCTATCCAAGAAGAGTGCGAACGACAGTTATCTATCTATCAGCCTCTTATTTCAGAATTGGGAGAAGATATTAAGAAAAAAGATATTGTTGATGCCGTAAAAGTAGCGATGAAAGCTGCACAAGATGCAGGTGTATTTCGTGGGAAGAAAGACTTCAATGGGATGAAAACTGTATTGGATCAATTTCAACAGCGGACAGCAGTTAAGAATTATATGGATACAATGAAGCGCCTACAAGCTGAGAAAGAAAACCCAGAAAGTAACATTGGTAAATTGCTTCAGCATTTGAGTGAGGATTATCAAAAAATAATTACTGATTCTTTAGAATTTCTCAATAACACTAATAATTTTCTAGATGCTTCTATTCTGGAAGTGAAAGATTGGATTGCGAAGTTGGAGGAACCAGGTGATGCAACGATAGAATCTAGTTATAAAGAAATCGGTGATGGGCTAGCTAAATTACAGAGTTTAATCAATGAAATCAAAGGAGATACAAGATGCTCTTAGAAAAGACACAGGAACTAGTTGAGTTATCTAAACGTAAACAAGATTTGCAAATCTTTTTAGATAGTCGGAAAATTATTCAAGATAGGAAAAAGAAAATTGATCAGTCAGTTGCTAATATCCTACCCATGGTGGAAACATTCAAAACTTTTCGCCAAAGGGGTATTGTAGGTATCGATGTTACTAAGAAGATAGACCATATATTAAGTCTGATTCTTAGTATAGAGCAGAAGTTAACTGAAAATCATGAGTGGATTTTTGAACCTGAAAATACCGAACTCAATAATTTAAAGTCCCATGTAGAAACCCTAAAAACTACTCTAGAACAGCAACTGAGTAAAGTATGGAAAAGCTATCGTGATCAACAAATGCCCAGTACAAACAGTGAAATACTCAATTTACTAGCTAAAGTAGAAGCTTTTAGACCAACGGTTTTGCAGATTCAGATTATAGACAGAGAGATAAAAAACGTTACTTATCCTAAAAATAATGCTGAGTTTGCAACATATGAACATAAAATTGAGCAGTTAAAGCTTCATTGGAATAGTCTGAGTTCTGATGAAGTTCCAGCAGATGTACTTAATTTCCTGCGTGCAGCAGCAAATCAAGGAGCACCTTTAAATCTCTGGACTCCAGAAGTCAAAGATTGGATTAATCAGCATAGTATAGCTGATTCATTAAAAATTCGTTTACTTTAAGAATGAAATTAGGAACTGATCAAGGTGTCTACTCATAGAGATAAATTAATTAGGGACTTTTTAGATAGCCTAGAACATCAAGAAATTAAACTTTTAACTTGGGGACTTGTTGACATTGGTTTTTCTGAAAATGAAATTGAAGAACTAGCTGAAGACTTCCTCAATACTTGTGGTATTGATGTAGAGGTTAATGATTTCTTAGAAGAGATTTTTGACAGAAAATTATTATTTGAATTTAATATTAGGGGACATCGCCTCTGCCGTACCCGCATGGCAGAAGCTGTGAGATTATTTGCACGACTTCGTCAATTATTTCCTCATAATAACTGGCAAACTGCTCCTACATTGGTGGCAGATTACCGTCTACAAATCTGTCCCCGAATTTATCCTCAAAGGTATATTACACCACAGAAGGTAATTGAAAAATTGGAAGCAGATAAGCTATTAACTCCTCTCAGACAAAAAGCTATTACTGCCATTCTTAACTCCCCTTCACGTGGTGAAGTGTTACTAGCAGACTTCCAGCTACGTGCTACAAGTCGAATGCTGCAGGATTTAAATAGTACCAAAAGTCGGGGTATGATTGTTTGTGCTGGTACGGGGACAGGGAAAACTTTAGCATTTTATTTACCAGCGTTAGCACATATTGCCAGTTTATTAAAAAATAATGAATTCTGGACTAAAGGACTAGCTATCTACCCTAGAAATGAGCTTCTTAAAGATCAATTTTCTGAAACATATCAAGAAGCCAGAAGATTAGATATTATGCTCAAGGGACAAGGACAAGGAAAAAGAAAAATTATTATCGGTGCGTTTTTTGGTCCGACTCCTCAAAATGAAACTATAGAAAGTATTCAAGGTAAATGGGAACCTAAAAATGGTGGGTTTACCTGTCCTTATTTGCGGTGTCCTAGATGTGAGGGTCAACTTTCTTGGCGACGTCAAGATTTAGAAGCAAAAAGGGAAAAACTCCATTGTCTTACTCCGTCCTGTGAAACTGTAATTCAGGAAGATGAAGTAATTCTTACACGCGATCGCATGATGAGAACTCCCCCAGACTTGGTATTTACCACGACAGAAATGCTAAATCGGTCTATGGGAGATTCCCAATATGGTTATATATTCGGTATAGCAGCTCCTAAAACCCCACAAATAGTATTATTAGACGAAGTACATACTTATACAGGCGTACATGGGGCGCAAGTTGCCTACCTGCTACGACGTTGGCAAAGAATCATTGACAAAAAAGTCCAATTTACTGGACTTTCAGCAACGCTAGAAAGTGCAACTGAGTTTTTCAGCCAACTGACAGGTTTAAACTTCGGTGCAGTTGAAGAAATCTCTCCCGGTGACAACCTAATTGCTGAAGGGATGGAATATCAATTGGTCCTTAGAGGCGATCCTGTATCTGGGAGAAGTCTGTTATCTACTAGCATTCAAACGGCAATGTTGCTACGACGTATACTTGACCCGGCTGATGAACCTCCCAGCCAAGGTTTTTATGGTTCTCGTGTTTTCGCCTTTACTGATGATTTAGATGTTACTAACCGCTTATTTCATGATCTACTTGATGCTGAAGGTCGGGATAGTTGGAGTCGTCCACTACCAAAACGACAACCATTAGCAGCTTTACGAAAACACAGTGCTGCTAAAAGTGGAGAACGTTTGGTAGCTGGTCAATCTTGGCTATTGTGTGAGGAAATTGGTCACGGATTGGAACTGCCCTTGCGAATTGGGCGTACCAGTTCCCAAGATACTGGAGTCACACCAGATTTAGATGTCATTGTTGCTACTGCTGCTTTGGAAGTAGGATTTAACGACCCAGATGTTGGGGGAGTTATCCAGCACAAAGCACCACGAGATATGGCCTCGTTTCTGCAACGCAAAGGACGGGCAGGAAGAAGGAGAACTATGCGACCGTGGACGGTGGTTGTGCTGTCTGACTACGGGCGCGATCGCCTTGCCTATCAAGGCTATGATACCCTGTTCAACCCCGTCTTAGAAAAGCGTTCTCTACCCATTGCTAACCGCTACGTCATCCGCATTCAAGCTGTTTTTGCCTTTATGGACTGGGTAGGACTGCAATTAGCAACTGTAACCACAGGTAGTGTATGGAAAGACTTTACTAGACCTGATTACTATGTCAAGAACCGCCAGCCAAAAGAAATAGAACTAATTAACAAAATCCTAGAAACCGAGGCTGGAGAACAGGACTTACAAGCATATCTACAATCAGCACTCCACCTGACCACAGACGAAATCCAATCTATTCTGTGGGAACCACCTAGGTCATTAATGATGTCAGTCCTTCCTACTTTGTTACGTCGTCTAGTCTCGAGTTGGAGGTGTTTTTCCTTACCTGGTGAATCAGATCGAGAGTACCAAACTGATAACCCCCTACCCGATTTTGTGCCACCAACTCTATTCGGTGACCTCCTCCTACCAGAAGTAGTTATCACTACACCACCCCAAACACGGGACAGTGAGCCAGATGTTAACTCTATGCCCATAGTGCAAGCCCTGAAAACTTTTACCCCAGGGAGGGCCAGCCGTCGCTTTGGTGTACAGCACATTTATGCAACCCACTGGATTTCTCCACCAAATTTACAAAAAATAGAGCAGTCTTTACCAGTAGAAGATTACTGTACCGAATTTGAAGAGGCAGGAAACTTTCAACTGTGGCAGAATGGGCAAGTTGTAGATATTCGCTGCATTCGTCCTTGGGCGATTTTCCCAACTCAAGTCCCAGGGGAGGTTTCAATTACTTCTAATGCTTGGTTAGAGTGGCGCAGTCAAATTATACCACCAGAAACAGGGACAAAATTAGATTTACCCCAAGGTTCACCTTGGCGCCAAATCATCACTCAAGTTCTTTGTTATACCCATACCCAAGAATCACCTGTGGAAGTGCGACGGTTTGCGATCGCATCCCATGCCAATATTCGGTTTGAGAACAGACTAGAACTTGATACGACTATCCACTTCACCCAAAAACAAAACGGTAGTCCTGCGGCAGTGGGATTCTCTCAGTTAGTTGACGGGTTGGCATTTCGCTTTTGTACTCCCTCTGATTTCTCTGTCAGTTCCAGTGACCTAAATCAACCCAAGGTGCGGGCTTTTCGGACGTTATATTTTCGGCATCGGGTATTGACAGATCCAAGGTTATGTGAATTAGCAAATTTATTTCAACGGGAGTGGCTATATTTAATATATTTCTCTATGCTTAATGACCGTGCCTTAACAGAGCAAATTTCTTTACCAGAAGCCTTTACGATACTTGGAAAGGCAGAAATAGGCAAGGAAATGGCTGGGGTTTTAGATAATATTTTCCAAACCTTGAATGTGGAAGAACCCATAGATGGGGAAGATTTATCACTAGATCAGGCCCAAGGAAGGCAAAAGTTACATGAAAGGTTGTTAATACTGTGTAATATAGATATAATTCAGGGTATATTAAATAACTTGGCACCTGTTTTGTGGTCAGAACCAGATGAAGAGTGGCATAGATGGGCGAAACTACGGTTCAAAGCAACTTTAGGTGGGGCGTTGCTGGATGCTTGCAATCAGTTGTGTCCCAATTTTGACCTAGGAGATTTGATATTAGATATTGATGCTGGACCTCGTCCTTTAGATGCATCTGTACAAGAAGAAATAGAGGAAATTTGGATCACGGAATCGACAATTGGTGGTGGTGGGATAGTTGAGGAAATTTTACGTCGCTATGCATCTGACCCAGCCAATTTTTTCCGCTTGGCAACCAGTGCGTTAGAAGCTTCAGATTTGGAAATTGTGGACTCGGAACTAACTCGGTTATTAGAGTTAACATCAACTAGCATTGAAGTTGCTGATGCAATAGCCCATGTGCGGGCAGCACAGGGATATTTTGATTTAAAACAAGCAAGCGACAATTTCCGTAAAGTTTTGTCTTCTCAAGGAATTTTAGCAACACAACCTGTAATGACAGCAATTAATGCCCGGGTTGTCCGTCCAGGGAGTAATCAGGAAACTGATAAACTACTGCTGGATTTGATTCGCTTATGGCATCAAGAAGAGGAAAGGTTAGGGATTGAAATTGATGCACGGGTTTTTGCGTGTGTTGTCAGTCATGATGACCAGTTAGATCAGGCTTTGTCCCATCTTGGGTTGATGCAACCCAACCCATACTGGCGGTTTCAGGTAATTTATAGTTTGTTGTGGCCACGGGGAAGTATGATTCGTTCTCGTGCTTTATCTGCTTATAATCCCTATGCTGTTCTTCCCGATGCAGATAGAGAACTGTTACTAGATGTTCTAAAAGTGGGCGATCGCGCAGTTTGGTTTCATGACCCTAACTGGCGAGAACAAGTAGCGGATGGGTTTAGGCAAGGTGTACCAGTTTCATTAATAGCTCGTTTTGATGCTAAGGTAGACTTGAAATCAGCAATTTTGAGTTTGGCTGTAGAACCAATAGAGCTAGGGTTTTTACAGGTTTACCCACTAGTGGAGGGAGTGCAACGCCATCCGCAAGGGCTAGTTATTAAGCTACGGGTACGGGAGGTATTACAGTGATATGAGCAATTTAACATCCCCTCGCTATATTCACTCCCGCATCAGTTCCCGTCAAATACCTGACCTCTTACAAATAATCTTCACTGCTGAACTCCTTGCACCCAGCCAGTGCATTTGGTTAGTCTCCCCCTGGATATCTGACATCCCCATCATCGATAACACTGCTAACACATTCCTGAGTTTAGAACCTGCTTGGAGTCGTTCTCGCATTCGCCTTTCTCAAATCCTAGCTACCTTAAGGGAACAGGGAACAACTATACATATTGCTACCCGTCCCGACTCCCATAACCAAACTTTTTTAGAAGCCTTCAAAGCTAAAAATAACTCTACAAAAAGCTATATTCACATCACCGAAGAACTACATGCTAAAGGTATTTTAGGCGACGGATATTATTTGGCAGGTTCAATGAATTTTACCTATAATGGCATTACAATTAATGAAGAGACAGTAACTTATGAAACATCCTCAACGATCATTGCTGAACAACAGGTGATTTTTACTGACCGTTGGGGAGGGTTGTAACAATGAATAATCGCGATCCCAAACGTGTCCACCAGTTCCTAGAACAATTTTTTGGTTTAGGTAACAGATTTAAATTTAATAAGATTGAACGAGGGGAGGGTGGACAAGCAAAAATTCGTCCTTGGCTGGAAAGACTTACTCAAGTAGAACCTCAACCAACCGTTCTCCCCCGTTGGCATGAAAGAGGTGTAGATTGGTATGGCATTGCTCAGAGTGATCGCCAACTACGCCAATTAAGTGAAGAATTAATGGCCTTTGTCGGTCCTACATACTCCACATTCCGGGGACAACGAGCCCAGCTAAACCTGAAAGATCCTGTAGAATTGGCAGTTTATCAATTTACAGGTGGTGCATCTGTCAAATTCTGCGGAGAGGCAACCCAAGTTTGGGATGCTTTAGAACGGATGCGACGAGTGAGCGAAAGACGAGGGAAACGGGTGATCGAAACGCCCCGTCCCACATGGCGAGTTTTACGCGACTTCTACATGGCGTTGCAAGCAGGCGATCGCCTCGGTGCCGAAAACTCACTACGATATCTTGTAGATCAGCATCGCCTAGACGCGCTAAATTTGCTCTTTCTACGGGTACAACTCTTAGCTGAACTAGAACAATGGCAAGAATTAATAAACCTCCCAGAATTAGGAAATCTCCTGCAAGTCCGCCGTCCCTTTGCGGTTACCCAAGCCTTACTCAGAGCAGTTTATCGTACTCAATTACAAAGTTTTGAAGACAACAATGCTCCTACCAGTGCCGTCGCTTATTGCCAAGAAGTTATTTTTCCCCGTTACAGTAATCTTTTTACAGCACGTGCCGGCAGTGAAGTCCCAGAAATATTAAAACTATTCATGTTGCTAGCAGTAGGTAGAGAACCAACACATCCTGCCCTACGTGACGAACTACTAAGCATCCCCGGAGTTGAAGATGTCCACCGCAATTATCTAGAAAGGTTAGCTGCATTACTGCCTGATCCTACCCCACCCGAACAAGGCGACCCTCTACAACAAGCTGAACAATTATCCAAAAACGGAGAATTTGACCAAGCATTTTCATTGCTTCTCCATATACCAATCTCAAAAGACAAAGTTCGCTTGCTGCTACAGTGCGCTTACGAACTCCAAACCTTAGCAGCAGAAAAAGCTGCACTACAAGCTTTTGATGAGTTGACCACCGAAGAGAAAACAAGTTTACTCAAGGCACGCTGGAATCAAGATTATCTTTACCAACTACGGGGAACTCAGGAAGCAGAAAATACTTCCCCATCAACAACAGTTCCTACGAGTTGGTTAGAGTGGTTATCACAGCTTGATAAACAGCCTAATTGGGAAAGGGCCTTATACACTGCACGCCAAGGTTCTGCTGAGTGGAATGTCAACAGCTTGTTGGTACAGCCACAAGTAATAACAGAATTTATCCAATTGTTAGAACAAGTAGGCTCAAAAGCTGAGTCTGTACTGCACAATGCTCTACCCTACTTGCTAGCATTCTTCCAAAAAGATGAGCAGTTTCCCAGATATGAGTTTTTCAGTCTTTATCAGTTGTTGCTGGAGCTGCTAGTTATTAGTACAGAAGGTGGAGATGCCGATTTTATTTTGTTCAGTGATCTAGCGATCGCTCTCTTGACCTTAGGAATCAATGCAGCAAAATATACTGAAATTATAGAATATGCTTTAGAACTCTGGCGTCGCTTTGCCGCTCCTAAAAAAGTTGATTGGGTACTTGAATTGCTCAACCTACTGATACTCTACCCCTGTCCAGTTTTTCAAATTCGCCAACAGCTATTATTTACAGTTGCTGACACCCTACGTAGGTTTGCTGGACGTATTGATGCAACTCAGTGGGGAGTTCTTCACTCCCTGGTTAAAGACCTAAATATGCAAGCATCGCTGCCAGATTTGCTTGGTGGACAAGCGATTTTAGTTGAGCAAAGCATAGAGACAGATGTTAATATCTTCCAAAAACTTAAAAACAAATCTGTTCTTATTTATACACTTACTGAAACTGCATCGCTCAGAGTTAAAGGAATTTTGGAATTATCTTGTCCACAAGTGACAGTCTACCTCAGCCATGACCACGGAGGTAATGACAGACTACGTCAGTGGGTAAGGAACTCTGATATTGTCGTTGTGGTGACAGCCAGTGCTAAACACGCAGCCACAGATTTTATCGAGGCCCATCGTCCTTCACTTACACCAATTTTATTGGTAAATAGTAAGGGGAGTGCAGGTATGCTGCGGGCAATACGAGAGTATTTAGTTGGGTAATGGACACGTTAATCTCCAACAATTAATATCTGATTATGCCTGTGTAAGGGTTTCAGGCTCATTTCTGGGGATGTCTAATGTACTTATAATTTAAAGTAGCCCCTAATACCTCCGGATATCTATTAATGGTGGAGGCAGCAGCCGCGATCGCTTCAATCACCTGGGGAGATGGGGGTAGGGTAGTTCTCCCTTATCCAGACGGATGGCATCCTCTAATTTACATCACTCCCCGCGTCCCCGATATAGGCAATTTCCACTCTGGGGTAGATAATTCTTCTACCTCTAAATCAGGGTAGATGGCTTTGAGTGTGGTGAAAGGATGGGGTTTACCTAGTTTAATTGGGGAATTGTCAATTCCGCTGCTTGAAACCTCGTCGGAGGTGATAATACCCTGGGAATCAAAATATGGCAACAGTCCTAGTCCGTCATGGGGGGAATCACCTCTTAAAGGTACGATATCACAGGCGATCGCTCAAGGATAGGGTTTGATTTGCTAGGCTGTATTAGAAGGCTAAATAGTTTCGGCGTTGCTAAATGGTGGTATGGTCCTGCGAAATTCCGAATGAGTTTTCAGAGCTTTCGGCTATTGGTTCATACTTGAATCAGCAACGCCATAGTTTCTAGTCTTTCATCCCCAGATCAACTCTTATCGTTGCTGACTATTGGCCTTAGATAGAACAATGATGCATTTCAAGTTTTCACCAAAAATTTTACAAAGGCTTGGAGAAGAACTAGTTCCGAATCCGGACCAAGGAATTATCGAATTGGTTAAGAACTCTTATGATGCTGATGCTACGGAATGCAAAGTAGAACTTGTCAATATTAGCACCACAGGTGGCTCAATTATTATCTCAGATAATGGTGTTGGTATGGATAAAAATGCCATTAATGAGGGATGGCTGGTGCTAGGTCGCTCAAAAAAAGCCAAGCGTGAAGTTACTCAATTAGGTCGTTTACCAGCAGGTAATAAAGGATTAGGTAGGTTAGCTGCGTTACAAATGGGTTCCCAAGTTCTCTTACAAACTAGACCTAAAGATGAGCCAGGAGTTGAATATTCTTTAACGATTAATTGGGATCTCTTTGGGGATGCTGATGTAGTGGAAGAGGTTCCTTTTGATCTCCAAAAAAGTAGCACTGATAAACAACATGGTACTGATATTATAGTTAGTAATCTTAAAAATATATTCAATAAGCGCGATATCCAAAGACTAGCTAGGGAGCTTCTATTATTAGCAGATCCATTTGCTAGTCAAGCTGGTTTCAGTATTCAACTTCAGTCATCAGAATTTTCACAGGTTGAAAAACAAGTCAATAATGCCTACTTTAGTGATGCTGAATATCACCTGCGAGCTAGTATAAATGAATTTGGGATGGCGACAGCGAGTTTGTTAGACTGGCAGGAGAAACTCATTGCTCATGCTCAGCATAACATTCTTTCTCCAAAAAATTCTCAAGAGCCTTACAAAACACCTCCAACAGAATTTGAATTGTGGGTATTCTTGCTAAATCCTCAAAGTTTTTCAGCTAGAAGTGCTTCTGTTTCTATCACACAAGTTAGAGAATGGCTGGCTCAAGCTGGAAATGTTCGTCTATACCACCGAGGGTTGCGGGTAAAGCCATACGGTGATCAAGATGATGATTGGTTGAATTTAAATTATGCCCGTTCTCGGAATCCAGAAGTACGTCCTTCAACAAAAACAGTTATTGGTAGAGTAATAGTTAATGATCCTCAAGATAGGCTAGTTCAGAAAACTGATAGACTTGGTTTTATTGAAAATGAAGCTTTTTTAGAGTTAAGACGCTTTGCAATTGATATTTTAGAGTGGATAGCAAAAGAAAGGCTTAAAATTACAGAAACGCAAAGAGAAATAGTTAAGAAACAACTTCCTCGTGATATTATAGAAGCAAAAGCAAGAATAGAAGAAGTTATTGAGGCAGAAGTTCCTCAAGAATCTCGCCCTAAAGTCCGAGGCGCTGTTCAGCAATACGAAATTGTCACAGAGCGTGAAACAAAAGTATTGCGTGAAGATCTTCAGCTTTATCGCAGTTTGGCGACAGCGGGAACAACAGCAGCAGTTTTTGCCCATGAATCTGGCAAACCAGCAACCTTAATTGAAAAAATAGCTAACAGAATAGAAAGGAAAGGTAAAGAAATTTTAGGAGAGAATTATGGACAATATTTAGAACAGCCAGTGGCGATGCTTTATGAAATAAGTAAGTCATTGCTGCGCTTTTCTAATTTTCCACTGCATCTATTGAGACGAGAAAAACGTCGTACAGGTGTTGTGTACATTCATGATGTTATAGATGAAATGATTGCACTTTTTCAGAGTTTTTTTGATGAAGGTAAAATTGAAGTTATCAAAGAAAAAGTTGAAGGCAACCCTGGCATTTATGGAAGTACTGCTTTACTAGAAGCGATTATTACAAATCTTTTAACAAATGCTATATATGCTTTTAACGTTGAAGGTGGACGGATAGAAGAACGTAAAGTAATTATCAGAACTGAAACAGCAGGAAGTAATTTAAAAATTAAGGTTTTAGATAACAGTTTAGGCATTAAAAATATAAAACTAGATGAAATTTGGCTACCTGGTAAAACCACTAGGGAAGGTGGTACAGGTTTAGGATTGACGATTGTGAGGGATTCTGTAACTGATCTGGGAGGGAGTGTATCCGCAATTCCTAATGGTGAATTAGGTGGAGCGGAATTTATCGTAGAACTAAAACTTAGTGGAGAGCAAATATTATGACAATATTACAAACTTTAAACGATATAAAAATAGCTATAATTGATGATGATAAGAATCTAGCTAAAGCAACAGCTTGGGAAGTAGAAGAAGCAGGTTATAAGCCATTTTTATTAGACAATAGACACTTTCACAATATCAATGAATTGATATCAATAATTAGAGAAAATGCTCAAGGTGCTGTGTGTGATCACCGATTGAGTTACTCTGGATTTGCTAACTTTTCAGGAGCAGAATTAGTTGCGGCTTTATATGATTGGAAATATCCATCGGTATTAATAACTCAGTATACAGAAATGGATACATCTTTTTCGATTAGAAAATGGAGACGTAAAATACCTGTACTACTGAGTCGAGAAGCAGCCAATGCCCTAAGTATTGCTAAGGGAATAGAGGATTGTACTTCAGAACTTCATGGTAAAATACTAAGTACTAGAAAATCTCGTAGAACGATAGTTAGGGTTGCTTATATTGATGAAGAATCTCATGAAACTGTAGATGTATTTGTTCCAAGTTGGAATCCCCATAAGGCTGTTCGTTTGCCAGCTTCTCTGATTCCGGATCATATTAGATCTGTATTAAAAGAAAAAATCCGTTTATTTGCTCACGTAAACACAGGTGCGGAAAAATCTGATGACCTGTATTTTGAAAAATTTGAATTAGCAGCAGAACCAGATGAAGATGATGGACTTGCCTGAACTGATTATTTTAGATGTCGGACATGGGAATTGTACATTAATCAGAGATGCGAATGATGTAGTAGTTATTGACTGTCCACCTGGGGGCACATTGGCAGAAACTGTTGAGCATCTATCTATTAAAGAAATTTTACACATCCTCATTTCCCATTCTGATGCAGATCACATTGGAGGTATAATTGACTTACTTGCAGATGAAAATATCAAAATTCACAACGTACATATAAACCCTGATCCAATTAAGAAAAGTGAAATTTGGTTGGATTTACGTATCGCTTTACGAGACGCACGCCAAAGGGGAACAAACGTTTCATCAGAATTGACAACAACAAAAACAGGCAGTCTGAATATTGGTTCAATTAATATTGAGGTACTGGCACCAACACCAGAATTAATTTTAGGTGGTGCTGGAGGAACTGATTTACAGGGACGGCGATTAACTTCTAACTCAATATCAGCCGTTATCGGTATAGTTCACGATTCTTACAGAGTGGCTATACTAGCAGCGGATATTGATAATGTAGGATTTGACAATCTGATTCAGGAAGAAAACAGTCTTAGTGCTGACATACTTGTTTTTCCTCATCATGGTGGAAAACCTGGGAGGGGAGATGCTAAAACATTTGCCCAGCAGGTTTGTAGTTTTATGCAACCAAAGCTAATTATATTCTCAATTGCTCGTCATTACTTTGACAATCCCCGCACAGAAATAATAGAGGGATTGCGTTCCGCTTTGCCAGATGCTCATATTTTATGCACTCAGTTATCACAAAAATGCGCTGCTAGTCTTCCTAGCTCAAAGCCTACACATTTAAATATCCTTCCCGCAAGAGGGCAGAATAGTAATAGTTGTTGCGGAGGAAGTATTGTTATCAAAATAGATGGTAATAGGACAACTTATGCTGGGATAGCTTTACATAAAGAATTTATTCTCAATCAAGTAGCCAGCCCAATATGTCGAAAGTTTTTACCTATCATTGAACCGGATAGTGTACCTATTTAAGAATGGCCTTTGCGGCTAGTTGGGTACCAACTTAAGCCGGGACAGCTTGTACGGTAGGCTTTTTGGACTGGTGAGTCAATTGATCCCTACTCCTAGCAATCCTGGTAGATCTAGTATGCTGTCTAAAATTAGATTACAGCCTAAATCTGTTAACATTTGCCCTTTCCTTTCCCTATCTTGACCTTCACCAAAACCTGTGAGTACACCAATGGAAATACACCCAGCCCGTTTAGCCGCTACCACATCACTCCCTGCGTCCCCGATATAGGCAATTTCCTGGGGGTTGGGCAATTTCCACTCTGGGGTACATAATTCTTCTACCCCTAAATCAGGGTAGATGGCTTTGAGGATGGCGAAAGGATGGGGTTTACCTAGTTTAATTTGGGGATTTGTCAATTCTGCTGCTAACACCTCGTCGTAGGTGACAATGCGCTGGGGATCAAAATACTGTAGCAGTCCCCAGTCCGTCATGGGGGGGATGACTTCGTTACGGGGTCTACCAGTGGCAATTGCCAGGGTGTACCGACGGGAATCAAATAAAGCTTTCAACGCAGTAGCAATCCTGTGTAAATCTAATACCGTCTCCTCCCCAGGGAGGGTATAACCTTTTTTGCCCTCGTACCAGTCCTGAAAGTTCTCATAGCAGTGTTGCCATAGCTCCCCTTTAGGTGCAAAACAGGCAATTTCTGTACCTAGCACCCTTTGCCCAAAGTAGCTGATATAGTCAAGTACTGCGGTGCCGGTGAGGGACTTGGTTTCTTGCCAAAACTGTTCGATGACAGTGGTACTTTGTTGATAGTCTCCCCCTGGGAGTAGCTTTCCCAACCCCTGTAATCTTGCCTCTATGGGGACATCTTGATGAAGAACTTGCACCCACTCATCTTTGTTAACTTCCTTGAGAATTGCCACCAGATGTAAACAGACCACAAAAAAAGTTAAATCCCAGTTAGAGTTGATGGCTCGACTTTTGAGTTCGTAGATGAAGTTACTGGAGATGATATTCTCCCCCATTTGGGGACTAGGACCAAAGTATGTACTCATCCCCAGGTAGGTGGGGGAGCAAATTAACTCCCAAACCGTCAACCGAGACGTATCCCAGTATTTATTTTCGCTGGTAATTACACCATCGAGATCAAAAATCAGGAGCTTGAGGTTGTCAATAGCGATCGCACTCACGATGTTTTCTCCACCCGATCTAATTCTCTGTCCAACAAACTCTGAACTGGCCCCAAACTTTGGCTCCCCATCTCCACCGACATTGCCAAGCCCAGCAGGGTAATTTCCGGGGGAAATTTTTGGGTGTCGCTGAGGTTCATGGTCAAAAATGGGCAGCAGAATAGGGCTAATTTCAAATACTCTCGCCATTCCCTGACCTTGATTTCCTGTAAGATAGGTGCTAGGACTCCCTCTATTTTGGAGCGGAGGCAGGCAACCCGCACATCTGCCGGCACAAAATCATGCTCTACTGTAATAGTATTACCCGTTGTCCCCCATCTGATGTTTAAACCATTGGCAACATCGTGGGGGAAATACATCCAGATGGCAAATACATTATGAAATAACGGTTTAGCTAAATCCAAAAGCGGGGAGTGTCTACCCGCAAAAGCCGGGTCAAAATAGATTAACCGATCATGATTTTCATCTATAAATACATTCCCATTGTGAGCATCACCATGGCCCACAATTGATGGTGTATCCCTGTGTGGATGTAATTGCTGGGTAGCTTTTTGGATTAAGTCATCTAAGGTATCTGCAAATTCAACCCCGTTCACAACCCATTTCATAGCTGCTAACTGCTCAAACTCAATTTCTCTCCCTGGTAAACTCAACACCTTACCTTGGTAGAAACTAGTCAAGCGTCCCCCCGTCAGTCGGTGGTAGAACAATTGATGTATAGGTGCCTTGGCATGCTCCTCCCCAGCTAAGGGTTGGAGACTTCGGAAATAGATTTCGCGCAGTTGGCCATCAGCTTGTTGTTGAATTGTGATAATTCTCTGGGAATCTTGCCTTTTATCAGTTTCCAAGTCCCGCATCACATTAAATAATGAGGGAGAATCAAAATATTTATAAACTAATAATTGCTTACCCCATTCAGTGGAACTAAAAATGGGTTGGATCACTGGATAACCAGCCTCTGCTAGAATACTCGAATTGTAGTATTCTTGGACAATACTTTGAGGCTCAATGTGGGTTTTGAAAAAGAGCTTTTCTCCATCCTCCGTGGTGAGGAAACCATTGATTGAGTTGAGGGAAACAGCTAGAGGACGGATAGTTGCAGTCGCCACCTGCAAGGGTAGATTAGCGTTGAGAAAATCCTTGAGCAATTTGTTAGCTGCCTCAAGATCGGTAAATTGGAGAGCCTGGATTTGTTGGAGGTCGCGATCGGACAAGGTTTCTTCCTCAATAGATATACTGGATTTTACCGGATTAGGTCTAGCAGGTTCCTATAGATTTCATAATCTTGCTCCCCAAAGCAGCAAAAGATAATTCTGTGGGGAGATTTTTTGAGTTCTGCCTGGCACGTCTTCACTTCCACCTCTGCGGCTAAGGTTTTAGCTAAAACAAAAAGAAGCCCCATATCTGACCCGTTCGCGCAGCGTCTCCGCTTTGGAGTTGGGCAGTGTGGGATGAATTTTTGGGCGATGACGAATTGACCTCTAACCGAATCAAGCCATAGG
>Ga0209208_10002647_pt1 | contig 25680 bp, 19 predicted proteins | sample S1TSphfallax_3_FD_187694 | JGI IMG/M metagenome (GOLD analysis project Ga0209208, IMG submission 187694) | Host-associated microbial communities from peat moss isolated from Minnesota, USA - S1T2_Fd - Sphagnum fallax MG (SPAdes) (version 2) | ecosystem: Host-associated > Plants > Peat moss >...
TTTTGTGATTCATATTAATTAATTTAATTACTAGTGATGCACCCAAAGATCTATATATGTAGAGAGAGAGAGAGGTGTGTTTTGCAGTGAGCCACTTTGATTGGCTCATCACCTAAAAAAAACTCCTGAAATTTTGGGCCCCCCTTGCCCCAAAATATAGGTGACACATTTTTGCATGGTTTTACTTGATTGTGTAAGATAGTGTTGCGTGTATTTGACTTACATTTCCATGATTTTACACTTACACATCTTATGTTATACACATATAAAGATGCAGGTGGGCCTTATACACTTACTTGAAGAGTAAATAAATTCCATTACACTTTCAAGGAGTGTGTCTTGAATGCACAATATCGGTGCCTACCATTTTGATGAGTTGAATATCAGTACATTTTAGCTGAAAACCCAAGCCTTGCAGAGAAAGAGACACATAGTTGAGTGAGTTAAAAAGCTAACAAAGTCCAATGCTCTATCTAGTTTGGGACAAAAAAATAATTACAAATACAACACCTTACATTGTGCATTGGGTTTTGGGAATGGCAATGTAGTGTTTGGTTTCCTTTCTTTTCCTCCCTCCCTCGGGCATTGCCTTTCTGATTTCTTGCCCTAATCCATGTAGAGTCCCACCTTTAGATATGAGACTTTATCCCCGGACTCTGGCCCCAAGTGGTCGTTGTTCCCTCCTTGCTGCATTGACTTGGAATTGTGTATTAAATACATGTGAAGAACTGCACCACTCTAGTTGTCTTGTGTTATCAAGCTACAGTTAGTTTACACATTGTATGTTCCGGAGAAAAGGGGGATCTAGACATCTACTACACTCTACACTTGTTGCATCAAAAAGCACTGTAATGGCTCTTGGACAAAGCATTCTTAGATTTTGTACTTTTTTATTCCCACAAGATGGATAAGAGAAACTCAACCAGAAGATGGATGTTTTGTGGTTAGTTTCCATCCTCTGTTTTTTACATACAGCTAACAAGTATCCATCCTATGAAAGGAAGAAAGAATGAGTGGGCCTGATCAGGAAGGGGGAGGAGATGCTTCTTTCTGGTGAAAACTAAAACCAGAAAATATGAAAAACAAGATTTTTTAAAAAAAATAGAAAATTTTAACACGGGCATTTCAAAAAGCAGACTTGGGTGTTTCACTTTTTGGAATGCCCAGTGCCAGATTTCAGCAAACGATGGTGGTGACTTCAACTACACTAACAGAAATCATGGAGTGTTATACCGGTATTTAATCATCAGGTTTCTAAGTAGATAGCCAAAAACATAAAAGGAGGCTTAACTTTGTTACCACCATATCTCATCTATGGCCAAATTTTGGCTAAATAATATTCTTACAGACGATAGACAAGTAACAAAATCCCATCCCATGACATTGTACGAAAGAGGGGAGGAGATAGGATTGGAAAAGTGAATCTAAAAATCAAGCAAAAGGGCCAGGGGCATCACATATACCTAGCGGTGCCTTTCTGGGTGTATGACAAACCCCATCATCATCATTGGAACGGCCATTGAAAAAGAGCAAAATATTATTTTAAGTCGATGCATACATCAACAGGAGAAAAGCAAGTACAGCCAGCAGCCAGTCCACACAAAGAGGCTCATTTCTCCTGTGCGCAGTGCAGAACCTGACCATTGTTGTTGTTGTTCTCCTCCGTCCCCCCCCATTGGTAATGCATTGTTGTTTGGCTAGTACCTATCCATGCCCACATTGGTAGTGCAATTGTTGCTTGGCTAGTTATCCATCCTCAACAGCACACCAGACTACTACCACATGCCTTACTTACATACATACATACCAGTTCTTTTCTTTTTTTTATGATGTGGAAGACAAGACGGGGATGATGCGCAGCACGCCATTGTTTCTCTCTCCAGTGAACAATTCCAAAATAGTAGCCGTATCCTTATCATGAATCAATCACACAACAGAATGTTGAGGTGTCAGCTGTAATATGATTTTCTTACTATCCGTCTACTGGGATTGGTAATGTGATCAGATTAAACAAACCTCCTCCACCACAGCAGATTGAGATCTGTTTTTTTAATCAATTACTTTTGTGGAGAAAGAACAGATGTCAGTAGTTAGCAAATACAAACTACATTGAACCTCTTCCCCCAGGGAGGATGGGTGGGTGAGGATGGGTTTAGGAAAATACCTACCTACTTGGACTTCCCTCTTCTTCAAGAGGGTTTTGCAATGAAAAAGTATGAGTGAATAATGATTGGGTTTGGTCTCAGCACCAATGGTAGCTTGCTACATTAGTACAAAAAGATGAAAAAGATATGGAATCTTACTTGACATGCTGGCATTTTCTCATGGAAGCAGTCTCTCCCAGAATGCATATTAGTGGTGCAATGTAGGATGCCCTTTGTCATTCTCTTTATGATTTTGTCTTCCAAGCTGGGGCTATCTCCAAGCATTGCCTTTGAAACCGCCTCCCCCCCCCCTTTCCCTTTTTTCCTTCTGTATAAAGCACGCGGAGAAATTTCCTAGCATTACTGGAGGGAACCTTATGTCCATGATTATATCCCTCCTCTTTTTTAGGAGGGATCTTACACCTAGTCCTTAAGAGCCCTCCCTCTTACAACCCCTGATCTACTTATGTTTTTGTTCTCTTACACCTAAGCCTTAAGAGCCCTCCCTCTCCTACATCTTGTGATCTACTTGTGTTTTCATTTTAATGTTTACCTAGTCTTTTATGATGCGCAAAGCCCACACATGAGGGAGATTCCAAAAATGCCGGGCTGGCCTTTGTTTTCACCTCATCCTAAGGCCCCTTATTTTGGAGAATACTCTGACCTGAGGGCTTTACCCTATATAAACACTAATGGTGATTGGGTCGTACCTGCATAAAGTGTTTCAAACAAGACCCTTAGATCACCTGCTACAAAACAAACACTCTTTGCAAGCTGAAGGAGATAACCAGTGGATCAGAGATTCATTTCATTACATTGCACTAGCCTATCGTAACGCATGTCCTACACATAACCACTAAGTTTTAATAGCCAGTTGTTGCAGTTGAATATGAAGTGCAAGTCAGAAAAACCCCCTTGTTTTACCTTAGCTTATCATAACGCATGTCCTACGTAACTGATAATTTTTCATAGCCAGTTGTTTTATCTCGTTCCAGTTGTCTACAATTTTTTTTGAAAAATTATCAAAGGTTGTACCATCCTTTGTTGTTCAAGGATCCTCCATGTGTATGTGTGAGTGGGTTAGGGTTTAAGCTTTAAGCCTCTGCGTGTATGTAGGAGTGGTTTAGGGCTTATGGTTTATGGCATAGTGGCTTAAAGTAAGGTTTTTAAATACTTTCGAGTATGTGGGTGTAGTTTAGGGTTTATGGCATAGTGACATAAAGTAAGGTTTTAAAATGCTTTCTGAAAGAGAAGAGAGGGAGAGGCCAAGATATAGTTAACCTAGTGACTTCACTTGTTTTTTCTTTGCTGGCTATGGGCTTGCTAGCAGATCTCATAACTTTTTCTAGAAAATACAAATTTGCTTTTTTGATTGTATCTTTTTCGAATCAAGTAATACAAATCTGTGGATGATGCTGCACCCTTTTCTCTTTTTCTAAATAAATAAAAATAAAAATAAAAATAAATAAAAAAGTTTTGTTCAAAAAGTTTGATCCTCTGATTTTGATTGTTTTGATGATTCAGAGGGGGCCATCACATAATGTTTGTGGTAGTCTGTTGCAGGGATGTAGTGGTAACTTTGTTGTTGTTTTTTTTTGGGGGGGGCAACCCCTCTTTCTTCAATTCACCCCCTCCCCACCACCCCCTTACCAAACATCCCACGTTTTGTCTGTCAGCAGTCTTTGTAGATTGAACAAAAATTAAATTATTGAGACAAAAACAAACAAATTTGCAAAAAACAAAAATTGTAATCAGCTTTTAGGGTTGATTTCTTTACCCTCTTTGTTACATTAAATTAAGGGCAGTTTATCCTAGTTTAAAGGGTTCACAATCCATACCCATCACCTGAGGAACCTAATAACTCACTCAAAATGCTGGCGGCCCTTTAGGGCAGGTTCTTGGGTACAATAGGGGCAGGGTATATTCTTATATTATGGAAAAACCTCTTAGAAATTTTGTAGTGTATGTGGAGGGCACATTATAACATGTAATATTTCCTCTGCCGCATGAGTGCGCATTCTGATTTCATGGTGCACTTCATGAACAATGTAGAGCCCCCCACTCTGATTTTTGCATTGATTTTTGGCTTGTGTAAAAAGCCCAGGGGCAAGAGCATTGCCGAAATCAGGCGTGTGCTCGGCCCTTGCCTCATGCACTGTTGTTGTTTTTTGGTACCTAATAATGCCCTGGCTTTACCCTACACATTTTGAACTGGGAAAAGTTGTTTGGGGAAAAAATTCACAGCCAAGCAAGAAAGAAAGAAAGAAAGTCCAAGTAATTGGTAGATGTTTTATTGTGCTGTTAGGGAGGGGGGTGGAAAACAAAAGAAAAAAATAGAGTTCGTGAAATGTTTTGGGTTTGGAATTTTGCAAAGGGTCTCAGGCCACAATCAACTCAAGGAATGAGTCTGCTTCTTTCACAAATTGATTGCAGGGTTTGTTTTATAAAGCCGGAGTTGATTCTGTCTTGGTCCATTCATATGGGTGATGCTGTTGAGATAATCCTCTTGTGGTTTGAGAGACAGGAAGAAGAAGAAGAAGAAGAAGAGAAAGAGGAGAGAGAGAATCTCAAGTGTTTCAGTCAAGATTTGTTTGTTAGTTACAACCAGAAATTGTGTTGTTGTAGTAGTTGCAGAGAACAACAGATTGATCTTTTTCCCCAATGTTTGCTTCACAACAATTGTTCATACCAGCTGGGAGTTGAGAACACCAAGCTTGATTGTCAACACCCCTCCCCCCCCCAAAAAAGACAATCACACATCCCAGTTGCTAAACTAGGAAGTGTGTCATCTTGAGCTTGAGAATCACCAAGCCATTGATTGATTGAGGAGGAAGAATCCAAAGATGACACTGATGATGATGAGGAGTCTTGAGATTACTACTCTACTGCTTTGTCTGTGTAATGCAGTTTGGGGAGAGTTTCTTGAGAGCTGAAACCTAACTCTAGAGGAAAGGGACTTTTATGTTTGATCCATTCTTGCGGGCATCGGGCGTGCGTGAGATGATCTTCATGGAGTTTTTTCTGCTGCAGACTGCTTGCTGAATGTAGGGTTGATTTTCGCATCTGGCATTTTGCCTTTGTGCTCATCATCATCATCATCATCATCATCCTGTTCTCTGCGAGAGACTGGAAGGATAGTCTTCAAGATTTTTCTTTGCCTGGGTGGTCGTCCTCCTCTGCGAATCTCTTATCCATCTCGAAGTCTGCTTTGGGCAGTTCCTACTTCCTGCTTGATTGCCAAGGGTCGTTTACACTCTAAGATGCCAGTGCCATTTGAGACTCTAGTACTGTAATGGATTCTATAGGATTGACCGGTGACTGGAAGTTCTTGTGTTTGTCATTCCTAGCCTTTTGATCGTTGCTTGTGGAACTGGAAATGCATCATGTATTTCCCAACATTGTTCTCATGAATGGCATGAACAATCCAAAAAGCTTTGAGAATTAGTTAAGGGGGAATGATTGCTTTTTGGTCGCATTCTTGCACAGCGCCTAAAGAAGTGCTTCAAGCTTGTTGTTGTGCTTTGGTTTCTATCGTCGGTCCCTAGTTAGTATTGCCGACGAAGAAGAACAAGGGCTTGACATCGTTACACAGCTTCTTGATCGCTTCTGATCTTAGACTTGTGTACAAGGCACAGAATTTAGAGTGTTGAACCAAAAAGTCGTGAGATCCCCTGTCTCGCTGTGTCGGTGCTGATGCGGTTGTCCTCCTCCTGTGTGAGAGAGAGAAAGAGCAGCAGCTGCTGCTGCTTCTGTGACGAGCTTTCAGCCTTGGACTGTGGAGCCGAGTTCGCAAGAATTGGAAAACCTTCCTGAGTATGTTCGTTTTGCACAATTCCGTCGCAATTTTGATGAAGGCAAAGTTCCTAGTGACATTCAAGATCTCGAGCTGCTGCTGCATCATCTCTCACTCCACGACGCTGTGCAGGAGTCGAATCTCTATCTCCGGTTCTGAGTGTTGCAGGCCAGCCCCATGTTTATCCCCCGTGCTTGTCCCCCCGCCGCCTCGCAGCTCGCAAGCTCCTCCTCGCACAACCCGGCGGCCACCAACCTCGATCCCTTCTTCTTGCCCCCGGACCGTTTGACTCAGAAAGCGAGCTCGCATTTGAGGTCAAGAAGATGGTCTCGATTGTCCGTGCGTGCGAAAGTGGCTGTGGGCGAAGGGGGAAGAAACATTCTGGTGAAAGAGTCCCCCCCGGCTGTCGAGACTGGTGGCGGGATTGAAATCTCGGGTCGTTGCCCTTCGCGCTTGGAATATGCAGGCCGGGGGCTTGACCATGGCGAGCGCTCCATGGTCAAGCCTGCGTTGCGGACGCAGAAGGCACGCGTGATCGTGATCGCAGGCCCGACCGCTGTGGGTAAAACGCGAGTCGCATTAGCGCTTGCAAAGCAATTGGGAGGCGAGATCATCGGTGCTGACTCCGTGCAGGTCAAGACTATTAATCTGGCTTCTTGTTTTCCCACATTGTGAAAGCACTTCCAAGCTTGCTCCTACTCGCATTTCTTCCTACGATCTGAATTGGGTTTTTGTAGCTGCTGCATTGTGTCTGGAGTCAGGGGATGGGTGGGTGGGTGTTTTTGCAATCTGTCTGCTGCATTTTCTTGGGGAAGTCATATTTGGGTCTTTCCCCAATCTCGGGAGCAATTCCATCTGTTATTGCAGTGAAAGCCCCAAACATCCACTTATAAAAGGTAGAATGCAAGATTTATTTTGGGATATTGGGTTTTCCCCCAATCTCAGGAGCAATTGCCTCTGTTGCAGTGCAATCACACCTGGATCTTCCTTCCATTTGCGGGTGTGTGAGAAGGAAATGTGTTTGTGTTTGGCAGGTGTATAAAGGCCTGAATGTCGGAAGTGCCAAAACTCCAGTGCATGAACGTGGGGTGAGTACCCTCAGCAGGTGTTATCTCACTTTTTGCAATTGTTTTCTGCCTGGGATGTGAAGTCTGCCTTGCCACCAGTATACATTGTTCACCTAGTACCTTTGTTTTCTTGCTGTAGTTCCAGGTTCCTTCCCTATTTTGCTCTAGGCTGACAACGGAAGCAATTCTCCAAGAATTTGCAATTTAGGTGCCCTGCATTGATGTTCTAGGATTTTGATTTCAAGCAAACAATTGAAGGTTGGTCACCTGCCACCTACCTGATCAGCTTCTCACTGATGAGTAAGAAATCTACTATGTCTACTGTGTGGCAGGGTGTTCCACATCACGTTCTAGACATGGTGCTTCCTACACAAGGTAACTCTCTCTCCTGTGTTTGGGGTCTGGCATTGAGAAACTCACATTGCCCCTTTCTTACATTAGGCTAACTCTGTTACAGTAAGTGGCTTTGGTTTTCTGACATCTGTGTTGGTGGATGCAGAGTATGCCATTGGACAATTCTTCAAAGATGCCAGGGATGCCACAGAGCTGGTTCTAGCAAAAGGTCGTGTGCCAATTGTTGTTGGAGGCACGGGCACATACTTACATTGGTGTGTGTGTGTTCTGCCTACTTTGAACTAGTGCTAAGCACCAATGAAGACTATCAAAATTTTCACAAGTCTCTAAAACCAGAGTGTACATGAATTGCTCCACTCTACTGAAATTGTCTAGACTAAAAACTAAATGGCATTCAAGAAGGGAGAGGCTCATTAGGTTTTTTGTGACCTCCTGGTGAAACTTAACATCTGAGTGATCAACTTTAATCTGTTTGTAATCTCCTTTCATGAATGAAGAACACCAACCGCTGTGGGTCAAATTGCTCTATGTTTTAGGTACATGAATGGTAAAGCAGGGGCTCCAAAAGCTACACCTCTTGTCAATGCGGCAGTTGAAGCAGATATCCGCCATCTGCGGAGCAGAGGAGGAGGCTGGGAGGCAGGGGTGCGTATGCTTGCTCAAGCCGGTGACCCTGTCACAGCATACAGCCTGGCCCCCAATGATTGGTATCAGCTTCGCCGCTCCCTGGAAATTGTGAAGGTAATTTAATGCTACAAAGCCTACAACTTTCTGTCTACACCAATTGCAGCCACCTCTGAATGTGCAAAATTACTTTTGCTTCCAAGCAGGCAACATCTAAACATTGGATAGTGGATGTTCATGTAGGTGTCAGGCCGTCCTCGTGCAGCATTTCCAAAGCCCTTCAATTATAGTGAGGATGGAATCAATGGAGATACAGAGTGGGACTATGACTTTCAGTGCTATTTCTTGTATCAGCATCGCTCTGAGCTATATCATTGGATTGATTTCCGATGTGAGCAAATGGTGGCAGGTACATTGTGGAATTCTTTTGTTGAGCTGGCCTGAATCCTTGATGATAAAAAATGTCACTTTCAATGTGCAGAATACCACCAGTGGATTTCTAATTCATAAACCGAATGAGTCTGTTTGTCGCCTGGTGTATCAGCTTATGCCCTGTACATTTCATAAGATAACAATTATGCAGTGTCCAACACCATGTAATGGTGCAATGATCCATCAATCTGGAGTCCATTAGTTAAGAATACTTGACCATCTGTCCTCAAAATGTAGATAATCCTGGGGCTGACATGACCTTCCTTTGAAGGGTTCCTGGACATAATTATGACAAAGCTTGGTGTTCCCTTGCTTCTTCTTTGCAATATGTTATCTTGACTCATTTAACACCATCTTCTTTTCTTGGTATCTCTTGATTCATTGTCTACATCATTTGAGAGTGTGTGCTATGGCAGTTTGTCTTTAGTCTATAACCTGAGCTGGTTTGGATGTTCTAATGAGTGGATGCAGAGAGTGGGGGGCTACTTAAGGAGGCATCATGGCTCCTAGACATGGGTGTGGCGCCTAACTCCAACTCTGCTTCCCGCGGAATTGGCTATCAAGAAGTATGGTGTTTCTTTCACTTTCCACCAGAGCATTCAGTTCCACTCCCTGGCCTTTGAGTGTTTGTAGCTATGAGGCTGAATATCAATGTTTGTGGAAAGCATACCTAGGCCAAGCATGGTCAAGAAAATCATTTTTTGATGTGGAGAGTATGTTTCCTATTGTTAGTGTTCTGATGTGGCTTTAGATTGTAAGATTGACTTTATGTTGTATATTGTGGACTAGGCTATGGAATTTTTGCTGGAGTGTCGTGACACAGGAGGAATGACAACAGAGGAACGGTTTTTAACTTTTCTCTCAGCCTTCCAAAAAGTCTCTAGGTGCAACATCTTCTTCTGGATCCTGTGAATTCAGCATGAGTTAATAATTCATGTTAATGAGTGTGGCAATCAGGTTTATTGGTTCCATCCAAATCCAGCATCATAGTTGAGATTTTTCGTAGGCAATAATCTTCTGAGAAGAATCTTGTGAGAGAACTCTTGATTTGTGACAACAAGCTAGAGAATTATGGAAAGTCAAAAGTGTTTCACATATTGGGTCGGTTTCATTCGTGCATCTAAATCTACATAAGTGGCAGGAATCTGGTGAAAAAGCAGCTTACATGGTTCCGCCGTGGGGATCACAGTGAAGTGCGCCTGTTCCATTGGGTTGATGCTTCCCAGCCATTGGTGAGTACATTTCTGACATCTTTATGGCCTTTGGTGGAGAGTAAATTCAGTGTCAGGTGTCAAATTGAACTCACTACTCACATGTTCTTGATCATCAAACTAGATTTTCTATCATGAGTTTGAAATTCTGCATTTCCCAGACTTTATTATGTCTTCTTTGCTGCAGGATAACATTGTTGGGGCTTTAAAGAAAGAGTATTGGAGGCGTCCTGACTTCCCTACAGAATTGGAGGGAAGTGAGACTCGAAAGAAAGCTAGCTATAACGAAGGCAAAGTTTTGAAATACTATGAGGTTACAAACAGGTTAGGCAACTTATTTCAACTTTTTTTGGTATTTTCGATTGACTCTTTACATTGTTCATTGTGCATCAAGCCAATAGACTGAGTGATGGGGATTCAATCACACCTTGCAAATGGTAGTTCAGTTCACCACTAAGCCAAAATCTAGGACTTAAAACTTGGGGCAAATTTGGGCAACCATGTTACTTCCATTATGGCATGTAGAAAGTGTTTTTTGTCTTCTAAAGGAATCAGTACCTCCATGGCTGAAAATAAGCTGAGGCCCACTATAAACACAAGACTGAGACGAATTTGAACATGGGCCATACAATTGTACTCATGTTAAAATAAGTTGGCCAATACCGGACGTTCAGAATCAACCAAAAGGAAATGCTCCAAATAGTTGTCTAACTATTGGCTCATGTTCAAAAGTTGATCCTTAAAAAGACTAGTATGTTAGTCCTAAGCAAAATAAATCAGCACCAAACCATGCCACCAATCACTGTTTCATTTTTGGTTTTCTTTTCGTTGGTTCCTTTTGGCCAATAGGCTCCACCATTTTAAAATTCTTTTGGTGTTTGGTTAGTTTGCAAACTTCACATCATTCCTCTTCTGTCGCTCCCTATATTATGAAGGATGTATGTATTGAGTCTAGGGGCAAATTTTGTGTGCAAACCATTGTAAAGTTTTACTTAACAACCATTACCGGTGCTTATGCAGAATTTTTTCGAATCCGGAAGCGATTGCTAGAGTGTTAAACTGGATAAAGAAAACACAAGGATTCAACAGGTTTTTCTAGTTGCAATCCAGGAAGCTACATTTCCCCCAACTTGTTGTGGATAAGTCTACATCCAATCTTGTGCACTCTTTTCCTTTCTGGAACAAGAGGCTGCACCAATGATTATTCAAGGCCTGTGTACAAATCTTGAAAGGTAATCTTACTTTAGATATGCTGACACAAAAGCAATTTTGGCAGTCATTTTTGCAATATCAATTCTTTTAAAACAAAGTTCACATATTATTGACAACCTTTTCTGAGTAAACTTGTGAAACTTTGTTGTGCGTAAATCTTGTCATGGTTGCACTTGACATATGGACTGCTGCTTAGGAAACATGAGGGTGCCATCTGATAGCATCCTTTTACTATTAAGTTGGTACAACAATTGTGTCTACTTTAACTGGTGTCTACACTGTGTTGTGTGAAACAAAAGTTTTAGAATGTTTTAGAATTGATGGACTATATCCCTTTGTCCTCATCATCTTTCAAAAAGTAAATGAAAGCATACTAGGTACATGGTTGAGATCTCATGGAATAAAAAGGTTCTGCCTTTATTTTTCCAAAACAAAAAAGAGAGTCAGAGAGGTGGGATGATTTGGATCTCATGGAATAAACGCTTCTGCCTTTTCTCGTTACATAACTGAAACCAGTCAGAGAATTTTCATACAAAGTTTGCAACACTGAATATAAATAGCTTTCAGAGGATAGGATGGAAATTTGAAGAGGCCAACCCCTCAATTCCCCGACCTGCCCCAAAATACATATTGGAAAGGAAAAAAGTGCATACTGCAGCATTGAGAAAAGTTTTGTTTCATAATATGTGCTGCCTTCCCCCTCTCATGTGAGGAAAAGAAAACATGAATCGTACCATACCATCCACAACATGTGGAGAGTCAAAAGGACCACACACACACACACACACACAAATCCCTTCAATGAATGGAAGCCCTAGCCAAAAAAAAGTATTGGCCACGCAGATCAACCAGATCTATGGCTTGTATAATAACTACTCTCTGGCTCCTATCATACCAAGTAGCAAAGAAGAAACAATATTGCTACCCATTCATTTCCTACCTACCCTGTAGCATCAACTCCTATTACACAAGTATGAAAGTAAAAATAAAGAAGCAAATCACTGTCACCCACTCATTCATTTTAGTACAAGGAGATTGCAAAAGCAATATGGATCATATACTTTTCTTTGGGGGGGGTGGGTTGGTTTAACAAATAAAAGCACAAAAACATCTCCAATCCAAAGAATGCAAGAATGTAGGCAATGGAGAGGTAAGCACGGTGCCATCAAAGCTAATTCTCACTATCTAGCCCAAAATTTTGCAAGCTAGAAAGTGTGATAAAAAAAATGGGACCTACCAATCTATTCGATTATGCCAGATATCTTATAAAATTCTTGTGGAGCCCTACTTTGAAGATGAAATCTAGGAACTTACCTCTTCCTATCTTTATAAGGTGTACTTACATGTAGGTGTCTGGTTGTGGGGCAGGCAACCCCCCAACCCTCGCCTCCCCCCACCCCTTTGGTATTGTTTTCTATTAAGATTCTTCAATGGCCTCCAGACACTCGATATATTAGCTTTTCAGCATTATTCACAATCTGGGACTCAAAATTTAGAGTATTGTTAAGTTCACACAAACTCATTCTAACAATGCTCTTGTCCTTACTAGTAGATTCAGTTAAAACCCAAATTGGTAACACAATTGTCCTCCCACAATTCATGCCCTTGGCATTAACCTAGGCTAAATATGGTGATTAACACAGTTAGGAATTAAATTTGGACATAACCGATGAGGTTAGGCCACATCCACTTAAGAGGCACAGTTTTTTCCCCCCCTTTTGGGTTTACACCCAAAGAGGTCCATCACCAAAATGTTAATAATTGACCTTTGGGTGTCCCAACAATAATTAATACGAATTACATATCGCATAGACCCCATATTTAGTTTTAGAAGAGATGATTAATTGGAGTTGGTTTAGTTATAGCTGCTTTAGCTTTTCATAAGTCATATTTTTTAATGAGAATTCCAAATTGGAATCTGCTTAGGCAATTCTCAAGTAAAGAGGAATGCAAAGGTGTCTTTTCCAATATTTGTCATTTCAAAGTTTCTTTTCTTTTCAGCACCATTGTCACAAGCACATTTTTAATACCTTTTGCACCAATTTGCATCTCTTTTTTCAACAATTGAATTTGAATCAAAATCTAATTTAATGGAATTTTAATTGCATTCAATGTATTTTAATTAAATTTAATTCAATTTGAATTCAATTCAAGTTGCACACCATGCAATATAGTCATTGGAATGAAACTTAATTTTCACAAAATCAATTCATTTTTTCCATCAATTGATCATCATCATAGTAGTGTGCAATAGCACAAAGCTCAAGGGTAGATGCAAGGTAAAGTGGTTCATAACCTTGCAAATAAAAACATCATTCATATTCCATATTTGACATGTTTTGATAGGGTTAATGACAAACCAAATTAAAGCCTTTCAATTTTGATGTTATTTTTCAAAAATAAATGCATATCCTATCAAAGGCCCCTATTTTATGCTTCTCTGGAAAAAAATATAGTTTAGGAAACCCCAATTTGAGGTAGCTATGGACTTTATAAAATTTTAAAACTTTCATGTTATTTGAAAGTCCATAACAAAAAATTTATAAATCATATAATGTCAATCTTTTCATACTTGTGTTTTTAAAATAGAGACTCATCATATTCCAATTCCCTATATTACATACTATAAATATTTCAATCGTTTCAAAGTCCATATACAAAAATTGTTGCTAATTGGCAAGTCCAAAACTTTGATTTCTAAAGTCCATAATATTTTTACTTTAATGAGTTATAAAAAATAATTTATATCTTCATTTTTATAATTAAGTTGACAATTTAATCCCAAGTCCCTAAGATCAAATTGAAATATATGTGCATAGTAATGAAGCTTCCAATCACAACACCTTGCAAAATTTAACCTTGTAACATAAAAAGTGAGCCACTTTACCTTGCATCTACCCCCAAATTAATATAGTGAAATAACACTATTCAAAATATAGATGGTGTGTGGAACAATGAATGATTCATCATTGGGCTTGCGCCTTGTTTACTTTCAATTTGAAGCATGAAAGGTGGTTAGTTTAAGTGTCAACTAATCAATAATATTATTACTATTAGTAGGGATGCTTGTGGTTTTCATTGTAGTTGTTGCACTTGGAACCATGTTGAAAAATTATGCAATCACAATGTATAGAAGGAAAAAAAAATTCATTGCCCGAATGTTCTTGAAGGTAACAATTTAACATAATGACATAATTTATCACAACTTAACATAAATAACATGGACATGAAAAGGAAAATGGCTAATTTGGATCACATTAACAAGAGCCAACCATGCCCTTTTAAGTGAGTGTTTGTATTTTTTAAATAGTAATATTCCATTTGTAAGTTGAAAATATCATTAAAATTTATTATGACCCAAAAAAAGTGTTACATTATATTACTTGGACTTTGTTTCAAACTACCAGTGACAATCAATTGACATAACATCAACATATTGATATATTTAAAAATTAAATGATTTGAAAGGATACATAATTAAGGACCAAACATTAGCAATCCATGGTGATATATATTGTCCATGAAATCATTTCCACTTCCATTCATTCTAGAACATGAAATTTATTCTTCACCTACTGGAAATACAAACCTTTCTAGCACCCCTAACATCCATTTGTGACCTACTTGGCACCCCCACCATTCTCAATGTCATTTTTGGTGGCCCTTGCCACCCCAAAAACAAAAAAAATTGGGCCTCTCCAACATCCCCCAATGTCCTTCATGTCACACTTACCAATGGCCCCTAACACCTTTCATGGTTTGAAAAAATGTTAATTTGGTGGTAGCTTATTATAATATCTTCAAAATTCCTAGATTTTGCACTAACATTACAATGTTTGGTACCACCTTAAAAAAGGGTGTTTTATTTCAATATTTTGTAACCCTGCTCTTATTCCTTGTAAAAAAAATATGTTTTATGTTCCCGATGTGTTCCCTATCACATTCCTTTACGTTCCTTAACAATTTCACAATCTGAATTATCTCCCACTTGTGACAACCCTATCATCTACGTTGTGACTACACTTGGCACTTTTTCTTTCACCATCTCCACTTAAAAGATTTGGAGCTCCGGCACCTCCATTGCACTTGAGCATCTCCATCATGGTTCAACATTTCCATCATTGTTGGTGCTCACAATTACTACTACCATGGACATTTTTGGGACCACATTGATAGGATTTGAGGAATAATTATTCAAAAGAATGTATGTGCAAAAGAAATGGAGTGAAAAAACTGAACAACTACGTTAAAAAAAAAGATATGACGATTGCAAAGTTCTTGGTGATGGAACATGAGATGATGCCACATGTTGGATGATGCATTGCTTATCTTGAAGGAAAAAAAAAGATACCATCACAAGAAATGATGATTTTATGTGTGAATTAGGCTACCTTTGAAAAAAGTGGTAGTGGTGGCGCCGTTGTGTGAATCTAAACATGGATGGTATTTAGCATTATGTTGATGTTGGTGGTACATAACATTTTACAAACGACTAGTTCAATGTTTAAACAACCTAACATTAGAGGTGCTAATACCAAGTGTGAAGGCAACTTTAATCCTCCAACATTTAATTTTACATACAAACTCAATAATATTCAAACCCAAGCTATCACATACACATAGTTTGATCAAAACATAATATAATCAAACCACTACAAGAAATCATAGTTTATTTGATTAGAAAACTAAACCAAAAACTAGTCATTTCAACATTTGGTCAATTTGACCACTTAGTCATACTAGACAAGTCGATTTGAACACGCCCAACTTGATTAATGATTTTTTGACTAACCAAAAAATGGTCTTTTTGACTAATCAAATTGAATAAAAAAATTAGGCAGCCAACAAAATTTATTTTAAAAAAATCAAATTGTAAAAATAAAAATGAAAGTAATAAATAAAAGTAAGTACCTACCTACCTACCCACTTATCCACAACCCACGTAAGTACTATAGATTTACACACATGCACAAGGTACGTATACGAATATACATATTCCACATAATATATGTTGGTAAAAGGGGATTGAACTTTGGTTTCCTTGGCTCCACACCAATGTCTTGGCCATCAAACCACCCCATGATTTTGTAAAACAATACAATACCAAACGGATTTAACATGCTTCCTTGAACTTCCATGATTTTTTTTTGTCAATGTGTATAATAACATTTGAACTTCAATTTATTTCATAAGTAGATTAGTAGGTATTTAACTAGGTAGATAGGTAGGTAGATAAATAAAGGTAGTTAAGTAGATAATAAATAAATAAATAGGTAGGTAGGTAGATAATAAATAAGTAAATATATAGGTAGGTAGGCAAATAAAACATAGGTAGGTATATGGTAAATAAGTAAGTAAGTAGATAAGTAGGACATAGGACATAAGTAGGTATATGGTAAGTAAGTAGGTAGGACATAAGTGGGTATATAGATGGTAGGTAAGTATATGTTAAGTAAGTAAGTAGGTAGGTAGCCTAGTAGGCATAGTAAATAGGCTAGTGCCAATTTGGCTAGGCCGTGGGCATCTTGATGGACCATTTTTAAAAATTGTCTTTTTTTACTAGATGTATAATTTAACATTTAGTCAAAAATGATCACTTCAATCAAAAGAACCAACCAAAATAACCATGTGTCTTCCATGCCCCATGCCTTTAATCAAATTGAACATCATTTTGGTTAATGTGGACACCTTAGTCAACTTGAACCTTTTGAAACATTGTGATTTCTTATAATGAATATTGATCAAAACTTGGATAATTGATCCAACTCAAATTCCTATTTATTATTAGATCCTCATTTTTACCTACATACCAAAAACATCTTTCCCCGAAATTTTTACTTTCTTCTCAAATCAAATCTTTCTAAATTTTCCTTGTTACTAATCCCTATTTACTACCTCTTTCAATATTTTTGTATTTTTTTTTCAAAGCTTTAAAAGTAGTGCAAGTATTCATTAAAACACATTAAAACATCAAAAAAACACATAAGTGCACCCAAAAAAATCCAATTGTTCACAATTGCCATGCACAAATCAAATCCTAATTTTATTGAACTTGAACCCCACATATTCAAATAAATTTGAAGTTCATTAATTACACACCAAGTGCTAGCATGAAAACTTGGAGCCATAAACATGACATCATTTCATGTCACATATGGTTTTTAGTGAGGGGTAAAACCCAAGGCCATGAGCTTCTATTAAAATAAGGAGATGGGGTTGAATGTGGACCCAATTATAGTAAAGCCCATAATTGAGGGCTTTATCAATTTTAAAGCATTGGGTGATTTTATTTTATTTTTTCTCATGATCCTACCATATACCCATCGAATATCGGGGGAAATAATGAAAGTGTATATTTTGAAAAATGAAACACAAAAGGAGTGAACATTATGTTTTTTAGAAAACTTGTTTTTTTTGGAGGAATTTTTTGGTGCAATAAGGTGCCATTACAAAAGTTTTCCCTTTAATGATTTATGTTTTTGGCATGTTATCAATGTAAGTGTTAATTACTTAAGGTGTCTGCTACCACTTCACACCAAAAGTAACATCTATGGTGCTCATGGTAAGTTAGTGGTGCCCAACCTTATCCTTTCACCTAACAGTTATTCATTAAGATAGGGAAAAAATAAGGAAACATACTACTTCCAAGTGTAGCCATAACTTTAATATCTTTGCATACAATTTACATTAAAAAAATCTTAACATCAATCATGTGCACAAGGGTGAACAACCTACAAGACTTATATTCCCTTGTCACCAAAAGGAGGGTTACAAATCTATATGTTAATTTGTCATAACAAAGTAATGAGTGTATATGACAATACATAAAGCTATGTAAACATTCAACTAGTGTGTGTGGGTGCAATAAAATTTCTTATAACTTGATAAGATAAGAACTCTAGGACTTTGACGGATCAACATGTTTCGGATTCCTTTCTTTATGGACTATCATGGCCCTCCATTGGGTATCCTAACAAAAATTGAATTATACACGTAACATTCTAGAATCCCAACAAAATTTTAGGTATGGAGATGGTAAAAAAATGGACAAGCAATATCTACAACATCTTCTTTAGATCTTCCCAAAAATCTCCCACTACAGAGAACTTGATCAGAGCTCCCAAACATTCAACTACTTGATCTTTCCCATGCACTCTTCCCAATTATTTCAAGCACGTTCAAATTGAGTAGGAATCCCACTAAAGCCAATCCAAACAATCCCCTTAAGCCTTTTATCACTTCCTTCCTAGAACTTTACTAACACATCAACTCCTAATGTTTTGTTCACTAGCTTTAGTGTAGTGGAAAATAATGAAACAAAAGTGAGTAGCCTATTCAAAATCCAAGCTTTAGGCATTCTTCCTAAAAGCTTTTAAGACAAACCTCCTTAATTGAAAATCAAATTCAATGAGAAAACCAACGTGCTTAGCTTTCCTCCTTGTTAGGTATTTATCTCCTCCCTTCACTAAATGCTTTCTTTTCTCCCATTAGCAAATCACGCATCATCAAACAAAAGAAATCTAAGAAGTAACGCTCCACCAACATCATTTGATATGGGCGTTGACATTCCATGAAGAAAAACACCCCAAATTCCATAACTTGCAAACAACAAAAACACAAAAAAAACAAAGACATCAAGAAGCAAAATGTAACTCCTCTAAAGTGATTGATTGCCAACAGTCCTCTCTCTTGGTGTTTTTTGCTAATACATCCATCAACCCAATATTTCATTCGTTAGGGGTATCTCATCACTTCATTCGTTAGGGCTATTTCATCACTTCCTTTGGTTAGGGCTTAGTCATCAAAAAAATTTGTTAACAAAGATCCAGATCACACCCCCATTGAACTTCACGCATTGCATGGTTCATATTTGTAATTGTGTTCATGTTATGATGTTTTATGCAAAATAACAAGTTTGAAATGTTTTGCAAGCTCCTAGTTGGATTCAAAACCCACACCATAGGGAAGTATATAATCTAATTATTGCAACTAGCCTACTTTCTATTGTTTGAAAGAACTATATTCAATTATTTATTTAATTTTGATGTTTTAAAGTTTTTAGTCACACCTTACGATAAAACTATGCAAGGCATCATAAGCTTTTTTTCTAACATCCCCTGCAAGGTTCGACATTCTTGATTTACAAAGGTCATGAAAGCTTTTTGGATTTTCGTGTAAAACACAAATTGTCCAAATAACCCCAACATTTATTTAATATCCACCATGGTTTTAAAAAATGATTATGAATGAAAAACATGTTGATGGATGAATTTAGTCATTATCGATCCAATAAAAATGATGATTGTATTTTGGTCATTATGGAATACTGAAGGAAAGGAATGGAGTGAAAGGGTAGAGGAAAAGGAAAAAAGAACTAAGGTGAAGAGGAAGGGGAAAGGAGGAGGGTGAAAAGAGAAGGGAGAATAAAAAGGTATTGCAGAGGGTGGGAAGCAAAAGTTGATAACGTGGATGAAACAAAAATTGCAAATAAACATGAAAAAGAAGTATAAATTGGATGAAACTTTGTTCATGGCAGAAATTGATGGCTTGAATTATAGCACATGGAAAAAATTTGTATTTCATAAAATCTATATCATGGGTGAAACTTCACATTGCTTGAAAATGAACTTCATGGATGAAATGACAAGATGCATGTAATTGACAAGATTGCATGATGAAAAATATGACATGGATGGAATTATATTCATTAATGAAAATGATCACTGTTTGGATAATTCAAATAGCATTTGTGTGATTGATTTTGTCAATGGATCCCAATTTCATCCACATAATATGCTTCACTAATGTCATCCACATGGCTATAGTTTTCCAATGTTATTCATGTTTGTTCTTTTAGCAAATTCATCCATATTGCTAAGTTTTATTTTTATTTTAAGAAAAAATTCATGCATGTGATCCACTTTCGTGTAAAATTGCAATGAGGGTTTCAAAGTAAATGAATTTTACTTCTTGATTTGCCATAAATGTGCCTTGTGTGACATCCACACAGAGCATGTCACATACAAAGTGCCAAAATTGATTATGATATTTTGCAAACCAATTTCTCTTTGCTTTTCAATCCCAATACCAATCAATTTCGTTTCCTAATATCTTTTTTTTTTTAAAAATCAACGTTAAACTTCATGGGCGTTCAGGTACCCTTAGGTCTTGCTAATCACCAAAAGCTTCATCCATGAAGTTTCAAAACACCTGGCCTCTCGTTTTTTTTAAAACATTATACCCGGCGGGTATCAAGGAAAAAAAGAGAAAGAAAAAGTTAAATCCTTGGCTTTGCGTTTGGGAACAACCTGGGAGCGGGGCGTTCCCCTACACTTTTTAGGGGACGAAAATGAAAAAGGGCGAAAACAATAGGGAAGGTCGACCTGCACATTCGTGCATTTGCTTTGTCCCCACTCCACTTTTACGAATTAATATTAGATAAAAATTAAGGAACTCCGATTCTCAGGACCTGAACGCCTCTCAGGACCTGAACGCGAGAGAGAGAGAGAGAGAGAGAGAGAGAGAGGATGGGGGCAGTAAAACCCTAACCCTAATCCGGCATCGCCAGGACCTTCACAACTCTCGACTTGTCGGTACTGTTCCGCAGCGTCGAGGTTCGACCATTCGCTCTACCGTTGTGAAGCCAATAGGATATCTGTGAGCTCACCCTTAAGCAGAATTTTTTGTCGCGGGGTCTGAAAAGAAGTTGGAAGGATGAATTTCAACAACATGCGCAACGTGAAGCTTCCGTCTGCAGGCCCGATGGGGGCGCTGGCCAGGCTGGCGATCATAGGAGGCATCGGATTGTATGGAGCTGTGAACAGCTTGTACAATGTGGAGGGAGGACATCGTGCCATAGTCTTCAATCGTATCGTCGGCGTCAAGGATAAGGTACCGTTGCCTCTTTCTTTCAGTCGTCCACTCGTTTGCAGTTGTGGTGATGTTTTTTCTTGTTCTGAGGGAATCTGGAGAAGGGTAGCAGCAGGAGCAGGAGGAGGACCTTTTTTTTTCATTTAAAAATTTTATTTCACATATTCTCATTCAGGGTGGAAGAAAATAAATCATGGCAGGTGTATCCGGAGGGGACACACTTGATGATCCCTTGGTTTGACAGACCTGTAATTTTTGATGTCCGGGCCAGGCCCAACATTGTGGATAGCACTTCAGGCAGCCGTGATCTCCAAATGGTATGTTTTTGTCTGTTTCAAATGTTCTTCTTTTGCATGCAATTAATTCTACTGTCTAGTTGCTTGGCAGCAAATTTGTGTTCTAGTTTGTGGGTTCACGTGGTTTTACATGTTGCTGTTGTTTGCATTTTCTGATAATCTAGTTTAAATTGAATGTTGATCTGAATCTTGTTGCCAATATTTACTCATTAAAAAAAGATAGAAGGTTCAAGTATTAGTCTTTTAGTCTCTAAAAATGGCACAAATTTGAGAAATGATATGGCCTTTGCTGTTCTGACATCTGACTTGTGCAACAGGTTAGAATAACATTGAGAGTGCTGACCCGACCAATGGCAGACCGACTTCCAACGATTTATCGAACATTAGGTCAGGACTATGCAGAAAGGGTTCTGCCATCCATCATTCAGGAAACACTAAAGGCTGTTGTTGCTCAGTATAATGCTAGCCAGCTTATAACACAGCGAGAGGTGGGTGGTCAATGCTTGACTAAGCTTTTGAGGAATGAATTTGTTATATGTCATTTCATGACCCTAGCCATCCATATCAAGGTAGGGTTCTGCTCTGTTGGCATGTCATGGAGAATTTTTTTAAAGGCTCCTGCTTTTCCATATGACAGGTTGTCAGTAGAGAGATTCGAAGGGTTCTTCATGAGCGGGCAGCACAGTTCAATATTGCATTGGATGATGTTTCCATCACCAATCTCACATTTGGGCATGAGTTCACAGCAGCCATTGAAGCAAAGCAAGTTGCTGCACAAGATGCTGAACGGGCTAAGTTTGTGGTGGAGAAGGCAGAGCAGGATAAACGCAGTGCAATCATTCGTGCACAGGTGCTTCATTTCTTCCCCCCAGACTGGTGTCTTTTGAACTTGGTTTGGCTAATGGCTATTTTACCACTCCTAAACAACTAGCTGAATTATTTTTTGCAACTGATTGTTATTTTATATTGACCTATGTAGACTGTTGGGATATCATGCAATTACTGGGGTCATTTCAGCAAGTTTAATGCTTTTTCATTCCCCCTTTACTTCTGGTTGGCAAGAATTCTCCCGTGCATCTGCACTGTTGGTTTACAATTTTATTTTCTGCCATAATCCAGGGAGAGGCAAAAAGTGCACAGCTAATTGGTGATGCTATATCAAACAACCCAGCCTTCATAACTTTGCGGAAGATTGAGGCAAGCCGAGAGATTGCGAACACCATATCAACCTCTCAAAACCGTGTATTCCTGAGTGCTGATTCTTTACTTCTCAATCTGCAAGATTTGGGTGTTGAGGATATTGGTCTCAGTGGGGTGATGAAAAGCAAAAACTGAGTTAAGGACTGCACTCTGCATCAGAGTGCATTTTTCTGCTTGGTGTTGATTTATATCTTTTATTCCAACATATACTCTCCTTTCCTAAAAAGGAAGATGCAGAGTCCACAATGCCAGTGGGTTGAGAAGTACCAGCTAGAGATTGAGGAGCTTAGCACATTAGTGAAGTGGTATCATACTGGGTTACCTTGCTGGATTTTTTTTTCTCTATCTCCTTAAATTTGCAGTGTAGCTGTCATCAACCTCAACCCTGAGGAAAAATAGGTGCAAGTTTTGACAACCTTCCAGTTTGACAACTAGGTCATTGTCTAGGTCATGGAGATAGATATCTAACAATTTGATCTACACACTGGCCCAGAATTCCCATGTGAGTTTAGTGGCATCTACAGATAGCTCCATGGACAGTAGTGTGATGAATGTGCCGATTTTTAACTCAGAAGGAGTGACGATAGTTGTAGCCAAGTTGATACTCTGGTTCTGACCAGGGTTCTTCATAAATTTGACGGGTCCTTCAATTTGACTTACTGTATTGGAGTCAGTCCATTATTATTGAAGATTATTTGCACGTTGACATGTTATCATTGCACTAATCACCTGATTGTTTTGACTGCAGTTTACTCCACTGTGGAATTATAGTAGGCAAATAATATCTGTGTCTCATGTTGGGCCTTCTTCCATCTTCCCTCTTCATGCCAGGGGCATATAGATCCATTTTTGAGGAGCTGTTCATGTAGTGAGAAAAGTTCTTTAAACTCTAATTGTCGTGGTGGTATCTAACTGTTAAGAGTTGTTTTGCTTGTCAGCATGAGGTTGTAACAAGTCACCATGTCCTCCTTGTACAACAACAGGTGTCTTTGTCAAGCATTCAGATCTCTTGCACTAGGATGTTGATGGATTGGCCATACTTTGGATTCAGGTACTGAAGGTCTGAATCAATACCTTGTAGTCGCATGGGCTAATAAATGAGAACCTGCAGTATGGATGAAGAATGCACATTTTACTTTCATTATCTGTGTGAGGAATTATTATCAATAGGGTTTGTAAAGTACAGGGTTGACACCGGCTATATTATTCCCTGTCATTGGAAAAACTCTGATGCTTTTGGTGGGTGGAGTTTGTAGTTAGAAACTGATACTCAATTTCACCTTTTCCAATAGAGTTTGCTTGCAATGGGGATCCTTAGTCTGAAATTGGTGTAGTCAACCTGGTTGCAGGACATCAAGAGTACTTCAAGGTTTAATCTGGGCCAGCATTTCATATTCTAGTGATGAGAAATTTTCAGGAATTGTAAAATGAGAGATTTTGCATGATCTTTTGTATAGTCATCTTTGGACAATTGTTTTTGTCCACGATATTTATAAAATTCAAATAAAATTTGACATTGACATGAATAATGATGAACTATTGAAAACCATATGAGAACATAAGAAAAAAAAGGGAACAAAAAGAGTTGATTATCATTGATAGTGCACAGCAGCGTGGAGTCCAAGTGCAATAATTGGGTACTGATATAGGACAATATTGGATGTAGAAAAAGGTAAATATTTTCTTCATCAGCAGCAAGACTATAGTTTATGTGACAGCTACCATGGTAACCTAGCAGGTTCCACACTAAATATTATGACACCTAAAATTTAGGACTTAATAAGTAATTTTAAAAAAATCTCATTACATGACGTAAAATGTGATGCATTTTTTACTTGAAAAATCTACTGTGATACCCGATGGATACTTCTCAGGTATCACAATAAAACATGAAAATTAACATGAGCATTTCAGAAAGTGAAATGCCCATTTTCTGCCAATGACTCATTATTGGATGGATATAAGGCACCTTCCGTTTGCACTGTTGCAAAATGCAGAGTATTGTATGAGAGTGCAAAAATATTAAGGATAAGCAAAATACAAGTTCTGTAGCTTAGTACAAAATGATAGCTACTATTTTCCTTTGTTTACTTATTAAGTGGAGCAATGTAAATATATGTTATACATTAGAGTTATCCATAAAGTTGGGATAACATGGCATCAGAGCCTCATGTTTGCCCGATTTACAGGACATAATGCATGAGATTCCAACAAATGGTTTCAAGGGGTAGGAAACTGGTTTTTGCACCAAGACTTGGGCATATCCCAGTTTCATGTCGAGTTGTCCCTGCCCGACAAATTTAGCTCATTGCCAAAACTTGCTCGTTGAAACCTTACGAGCATTTCTCACTTGCTAGCTCTTGTTCACCATTTTTTTTGCAAATTTTGCCATTTTTTCTTTCTAGTGCTTGTTTGTCTTGTACTTATTTCAAGGCATCTTTAGATGAGGATTGCAAGAGGAGGAGTGTGAGGAAGCTTGTGAGAGGAGTTGCCTTTGTTTTTCTGCAAACTCCCCGCCATTGTTTTTTTCCGATGCTTGTGTCTAGTAATTTTTTTGGGGCATCTTGAGAGGCTGATCACAAAAGGAGTGCGAGGAAGCATGCAAGAGGAGGAGAGGAGAAGGGGTGTGTAAAAGCTTGTAGGAAAAGGAACATGGGAGAAGCCAAAAAGGAGGAAGAAGACTAGAAAAATACAAGGTGGTTGCTGACCTAAGTGGAGTGCGCACCGTGTCATTGTTGACTTTCTAGAAGAGGTAACAAAGTCACCACCAACAACTTTTTTCTTTTTTCCAGGTAAGCTACTTAGTTCCAATATGGTCTTAATAACACAAACAACAAAAGATGAAGAGGTTTTTTACGATTATCTCAACCTAGACATGACTCCTTAGCAAAGCCTTTTTTCTTTCCTTGTGGTCATTTGTTGTTTTTTGTTGCCATCTTTGTGAGATCCTCCAAACCTTGGTTGTTGCTTGGCTTCCAAAATCCCAAATCCAATTTGATCTTTAACCACATAGGATTTGTCAAGTGCCAACCAGCCTAAAACCCATACATGTCTAAAGATGTGTAATAGAACCCAAAGTTGAAATGCCATTTACTTTAGACCCCAAATCTTATAACCTTAATTTTGTTTATAAGAACCTTGGTGGTTTATCCCTCCTCTCATCGATGCCTTAATTATTGAGCATATCCTCACTTGAATATTGATGAATCCATTAATGTTGTGGCATCTTCGTTGAATGAATAAACCTTGGTAGTCATTTGTTGACAATTCCTTGGCATGGAAAAGACTCGAAATTGTGAGATTTAATAGTGTTTCTTACCACCAATCAATCACAAAGTTAGGAATTTTGAAATATTCTCTCAAGAACCGCATGGTGTTTCAATTGGAATGCCTAAAATATTGTGCCATGGCAAGCATTATTTGCTAGGATAGAGTTACATTTTGGTGTTCTATTGGTTTGGGGTCTTAGCCTAGTTT
>Ga0209208_10002648_pt1 | contig 25680 bp, 26 predicted proteins | sample S1TSphfallax_3_FD_187694 | JGI IMG/M metagenome (GOLD analysis project Ga0209208, IMG submission 187694) | Host-associated microbial communities from peat moss isolated from Minnesota, USA - S1T2_Fd - Sphagnum fallax MG (SPAdes) (version 2) | ecosystem: Host-associated > Plants > Peat moss >...
TTTTTTGGGGGTTTTGTTTTGTTTCTTTTTTGGGGGGGATGTTGAATACATTACGCGTGCACATCAACAAGAGCAAAGTTGACTGGTTTTTTATTGGTCCTACAACTTCTGCACACCAACAAAGACGACAAAGAACTCAAGAAAACCGACGAGAGATTGAAGACAAGCAAGCAAGCAAGCGCGCAAGCGCTCTGAGCCAGGCAGCACACAAAACGTGTCTGCGCTCCAGAAATGGATGAGACTTGCTTGGGGGGAAGGGAAGGAGCCTGGAGGGGACGAAACCAGGAGAATTGGATGATAGTTTTGGATGAGAATAGGTGGATTTGTTGGATGTGGCGGTGCATTATATCCAATGGGACCAAAACAAAAAGAGAATTGATGGCTGGATGGATGGATGGGTCTGTGATGATTTGTAGGTGCCTAGACTTTTTTGCCTAGCATCTAAAAAAAGGGATGAAACGAGTTAAATGCTTGGAATGCAAAAGAAGTAGTCATAATAAATATTATTAATTAATTAATTAATTAATAGATTACTTTTTTTATTTTTAAAACAAAAAGAACAAGGGGTGTGTCACATTGTGGCCTTGCCATTTACATTAAAAAGTATCTCAAGGCAAAACAAGAAGAATTATGGAAATTCAAATATTTCACCATGAAAAAAATATAATCTTCGAAAAAATCCTCTAAAAGAAAACCAATCCTTGCCTTGGTAGGCAAGGCTAAAAATACACTTGAGTTTGGATATGTATGTGACCCAATAGTTGGTGGTGGTGGTGGTCCCAATAATAATTATATATATATAATTTTTTATTTTATTTTTTATAAAATTGAGTTTTGATCCAACTTTTCTTTCAAAAACCCAAATTAATTTTTTGTTCTTAAAATCTCAAGTATTTTCAAAATTGGTAGAGGAAGCATAAGAGTGGATGATGATCCCAAGGGAGTGGCATAATTGGATGAAGGTAAATCCTTGGTTGAATTTCAGAAGAGTTGGACAATGGATGAAATTTCAAAAAGACTGGGTCCTAAACCAATGCAACACATCTATTTAGTACTACGTCATTAAAATTCATCCAATTAATTTCATGCATTAACTAAAGGAATTTATCATAAAATCAAACAAATATAGTAAAAAAAAATTTGAGGAAAGGATTTAGTGTTGGGAACTAGGGCTTTTTTATTATTATTTTATTATTTTATTTTAATTTTTTGACATTGAAAAATTGGCTAAATTTTCTAAAATTAGCAAAAGTTGGTTGAATTTACACTTAAAATACATAACTTTTTCCCCCTAATTGTTGGCAAAAAAAAGCATTGATGGGCATCTTGTCCATCCACATGGTGTAAGAAGATTTAATTGAAGAAAAACGTGCTTGAAGGGTGTTTCGGGGTGTGTTGTTGTTGGGAAAGAAAAGCTTGAAAGACACTTCAAATAGCACATGTTCTAATGACTACACCAAAGCCTATATACAAGAAGAAGAGATACTTTGTGTGGAAGGAAAGAAGCATGTGAACAAAACTTGTCCTCAAGGCTCACGTGTTTGTTAGTCTACATTTTCAATTCAAAATTTGGACTTGGACAAAAACAAGACTTATTATATGACTTGGTATAACATGGGTATCAACATTGTCGTAGCAAGAGAATGGTTATGAACTTTCATCCATGGAGAAGAGGGTTATATATATATTTTTGGTCCATCTACAACAAGGTTATGAAACTTTTCATCCACCAACACGAGGGCTTTTATATAAAAGCCTCGTGTTGGTGGATGAAAAGTTTCATAACCATATAAAAACCTTTGTGTTGGTGGATGAAAAGTTTCATAACCTTGTTGTAAATGGACAAAAAAACATATATAAGCCTCTTATGGGGTGGTTTTCAAACCCCTAAACAAAAGGTTATGTGTGGTAACTAGCTTGAGGGAACAACTTGGGAACCCTTTGGGAACTCCATGGGAACAAACTGTGGGACATAGGGTTTAGGGTTTAGTACAAGGTACCACCACCACCACTCGGGGCTCTCATTGGCCCAAAGACTCAATAACCCTTGGCTCCTTGGATGAAGGTTTCATAACCACTTGCTCGGCATGGATGAAAAGATGGGGATTCCCACTTCTCCCTACGGATAGATAGTTTTGTCTATGTGGTGACCACCTTGAGGAGTAACCTATGCACTCTTGTCGGCGACCTAGTCCCTTTGAGATATGTAGTACACTTGATGCCCAAGCAAGCAAAATTGATACCTAAGGAATTGATGATAATGTATGAACCCTTTGTTAGGGGGGAGCCAACAAGGGGACCAAGTGAATTGAAGATTCATCAACTTTTGGTTGGAAGAAAGATCTTTCCAACCATTTCAATTTTCCTTCTCAGATAATTCCGACTTTCTTCAACAATATCTTTCCTAGCCTTCACTAAAAATCCATTGTCCAACTCTCCACTTTCTTGACCCACCACATAAAGAGATTCTGAGATCATTGTATCATGTGAATGTTTATAAGTCCAAACTCAATTTCACACCATTTGAAGGTTGAGTATCAGAGAGTATCAGATCCCGAGGCATTTAGACACACCCGATTGTTTTTAGTGTTAACAGAGACCTTGTTATAATTGTTCCCCCACACATCAAGTGAAGACCTTGGAATACGGTGTGATAGTTCCTCAACAAATCAAAGCAAACATTTCATCTTCCAAAAAGTTCTGAAGTGTTCACCTGTTTTCATGAAGAAACATTCGGTTTTGTTGAAAACCTTTCCTCCTTTTGAAAAGCCCACCTGGTCTTTACAACATGTAACACCTCCGTCCCTGCATGTTTAACCCTATACATAATCTGCTGCAACAGTTTAGAATCAGCGCCCTACCTACATGAACATGCACATTCTAAAATTTACACATTGGGAAAGTGTAAAGACAGAACCATGAGCCACACCTGCATTTTGTTGCAACTGTACAGTGAGAAATTTTCCCACTTTGACCCCTCTCTCTCTCATATTCAAAATGTCAAGCATGAAAAGATGTGTTTTCAAGCATGAGCATAAGCGTGTGTTAGTACTTTTTCCAATAACAGCTTTCAAGAACTAAAAGATAGAGCAAAATTATATATAGGATGACTGCAAAGCACACTGCCCATGTGTATAGTTGATGATGCTGCATATTTTCCCAGACCTAAAATTCATCTCTTTTACACCTCAAACCTCCCTCAGTGGATTCACTCACATCTACTACATCGTTGTTGAGTTTTCCAGATAATTATATATATCTCAGTTTCTATCTGTTTTGGGGCTTTTGAACAGCATCTGATTTCCTTTTGGAACCTATCTGTTTCTGCAACCCAGGAAAAGAAAAAAGAAGTGAAATCACTTGGTTTGCTGCCGAGGAAACTCCACTATATGCAAATGCAATGCAGACGCAGTGTTCCAAATTCCAGGGAAAGTTAAGAACCCAATTAAGCACCATTGGTAAGAAGCATTTTCTTTTTCCAGAGCACCATGACCTTCATTGCTGGATATGGAGATCATTTTGATAGCTTGGTTCCTGATGATGATGACAACCTGGATCCACATCGCCTCAGATCACTCAAAGAGGTGGCAGCACCCGGAGGCAACTGCAGAAGCCCTCCCATGTCCTCCACCTAGTTTGCACAGGTAACACAAATGAAAGAAAATTACTTAATAAATGAGGCTTTGAATTTCTATCTGCATTTTCAGATCTCTGCACAAGTTACTCTGTTCAACAGAAAACTCTTACACTATTGACAGTACTGTAGATGCTGTGAAAGGAAAGCCTTAAAATCATACCTGCTGCACAAGGAGACGAAGCAAGGGTGTTGTTGAAAGCGTGCTTTGGGAACCAATCATCACTAACTTTTTCTGTTGACAGACAAAAAAAATAAAATTTACAAGACTCAGAAATTAGGTACCTCAAACATGCAGAAATTGGGTACTCTCTTTGTCTCTCATAGCAAGTCCTATCTGCACAAGTTGTGAGAAATCAGATCTGCAAATGAGCATTTCTCTGATGTTTTTACCTTTCTTGCAAAATAGGGGGGTCATGTGAAAACAAAGCTGACAAATGATGTATGTGTTGATAAATCTTCTTCACCTTAGCACGTGTGATGGCAACATTAATGCGGTGCCAGTCACCTAACAAGGACCCGGATGCTTGCTGCTGATTGTTGGACCTCACAAACGAAACCACAACACACTCCTTATCACGCCCCTGCAATGACCCATTGCTCGCATTTAATGTTACCATCTTCTCTTTCTGTTGCCTAAAAGAATGAGCTAATGCTGGCACCTCATTCAGGATGGTGTAAAAGATTAGAGATGTTTAATAGATGCAGTGGGAACTCACTTGGTACTTGTCCACAGTATGAACCTCTAAGGGACATAGTGCCTCGTCTGCTGCCTTCTGCTGAATGAGGTCCACCTGAGCATTGTAAGGACTGATGACACCAATGTCCGATATGCCCAGTCCACCCGCAACCAGTGCTCTCACAATCTATTGAGAGACAAATTTTCCACAGTGCATCATTATAAGTGGACTGCAGCAGACTTGTACGGAATATGGCGCACCCAATCATTCCAATGACATCAAATTGGAAAGAAATGACAGAGAAAGAATTCTCTGCAAGAATAGCTCTGAAGACTTTCTCTGTCAGAAGAAATAGCTGGCTCACTTTGATGACAATTGAGGCCTCTGCCACATTGTGGATCGCTTTGCGCATCCGTGTTTCCTCAGCAGCCATTGCATCTGAATCCAACAGGTCCAAAAACAATAAAATAAAATAAAAATACAATAAAATTGAGATCAGCTTGGAGACAGGATGTGGGTATAGAAGACAATTGGCAAGAAATTCAACTTCTTCAATTTACCTGTGTCAAGAAACAGCACCTTTCTGCATGGATCCAACACCTGCACTACCATGACAATTGCACAGTAAGAATCTCAATGGATCAATGTCAGATCTGATATGGATATCATACATTGGTCTGTTACACTTGGGTTATGAACAAAGTTTCACACCTGATGTAGCCACTGGGGTGCATGTTTCAGAAGAGGGGTGGAAAGAGTGAGCTGTGCAGTTGCAACCTCACGGGATCCGCATCGCAAGCGGTTGCCATAAATAAGGGCATTACACAAAGACATGATATCTGCACACATACGATACTGGCACTGAAGAGCCGAGACCGCTTGTGGATGAGCTTCCGACAGCCTCCGAAACAGGCTGACAGTCATACCTTTCTCTCTAGCTTCTGGGTTCTGCATACAAAAGGCCTTCCAAAAGTAAGTGCAAAAGAAATTGAACTTCATAAAAACATGCCTACTGCTCATCCGTACAACTACAGAGATGATCAGTTATGATTCTGTGCAATGTGCCATAGTAGATGATATCACATAAGATTTTCATGCTAGCAACCAAAGGAACAGCCACAAAAAATTGTCTAATCCTTTTGAAAATGTTATGGAATTAGTTGGTTATAGGGTTCAGGGTTTTTGGGCTTTAACAGGAAAAGCATAAAAGGCAGTGGCAGATCACACCCGAACAAGAGGAGGTAGCTGGTAGTGGTCTCCAACCAGTACAAAGGTATTAGCGCAGCGCAGCGGGCCCAGACACACCTGCACAATTGTGAACTGTCTTTAGACTGATTTGGAAACATCACCAGCACTGTTGACAAAGACAATTCCCAATACACAAATCTCCACAGGTGTGCAGCTAGATAGACAAACACAAAAGCACAAAAAATCCACCACATTTGGCCAGCTTTATGCATATACAAAATACAAAGTTCTGTAAGTGGCTTTTTTCTTCAGGATGATAGTTCATATGTATTATGAACATGGATGGGTTCTTTTCTTACAGGTAGAGTGATCTGGCCAGCTTCATCAACAATGCAGACATCAAACTTGCGTTTCCCAAACATGGCATGTGTGATACCCAGACAGGTTACGCCCACCACACGGGCTTTATCTACCATAGCCTCCATTTCCCGGACGTTTGCCACAGCCATACCTGGCATACATTATTGGGGAAAAAAAAATAAAATTAGATCAAGTGGGTACCTCCTGTGCTGTAAGGATATATGGTCAAACAAGCTTGAAAACAAGTATAAAAATACCCACAAGAAGAAGGGGACTTCTTCCCAACATGTTTTGGGGACTTTGGGGGAGAGAAAGAGAGAACCTGGTCCATTGATCACATGGCCCCAAAGCTCTGGGTGAATTGCATCAGTTCTCCCAACACGGACAAAATCAACATTCTGCAAAACAGAAGAAGAATCTGCTTCCCATCAGCAGCTGTCTAACACAAGAGCTGTCCAACCCTGGGAAAAACCACACCCAACAACTCGCACAAGTGGGTCTCTTTACAACTTTCTTCTTCTTCTCTCATCTTGACCCTCTGCTCAGCCCCTCTGCACTCTTTTTATTTTCTAATTATGGGTTTTGCTTGCAGCAAGCAAACCTGCATCTTCAGCTTGAGTAGGATATTGTCGACTGCAGAGTTTGTGTAGGAGGTGAGCAGGACAGATGCGCCTCGAGCAAGCAGAGCATTGACTGCATGGACGATTGTTGACGTTTTACCAGTACCTGGCATGCCCAAAATCAATGCATAGTCCCGTGCTGCTAGAATCTGCACCCACATTACATTTCCACCACAGATGTAGAATACAACAGCACCTGGACAAATTTCCGCACAAAATGTTTCCAAGAATGAGTGAAAAATGCAATTGTAAGGTCCATTAGCAACTAAAGAAACTGATTAAAAAATATTTGAACAAAATGAGAAAGTGAAAGAAATATGCTGAATAAAGGTATGCAAATGCAAAGAATGACTTTCATGAGGAAAAAAATAAAAATCCAAAAGCTTGGGAAAAAGTCGCACCTTGTGAATTGCTCGCTTCTGATCATTGTTGAGGTCAGCTGCCGACTTCACATACAGAGATGCTGGATCTTGACTAATCAAAGCTCCACTCTCGAACTTAGGTGCCTGGTTCAAGTCCACAAATCAATCAGGCACCAACACTGGATCTGCATTCTAACCAGTGAAGAAAAGTGTTTTTGCATGCATATGCACCATGTTAACTTCTCACAAAGTGCTGCTTTCCATTTTACTGCTGATAATCAGTCAAGGAACCAGATACAAAAAATCAAGATGTGGGTGGTTACCTCAAGGTCAACTATGAGTCGACGACGGCAATGGTCTCCATTGGTACTTACAAAGAGTTGCAGCACATTATACCTGCAATTGCAATATATTCTCTACATATGGTGAGTTTTGAAAGCGAAGTAATTTAGTTTGAACTCGAGAACAAAGTGATTACAGCATTCACCATGTCATTACTGTCAGGGAATCAGCTAACTGGTGGGACCACCACCTACCTACCTCATGAGGGCCAGGGAGGATGCAGTTTCATCTTTGTCTATCCTCCACACCTCTTGCCAAAGTGTATCAACCTCTGAGACACCAGAAGCCTTTGGCAATCGCAGTTGACGTGACAAGGAGATCTAGGCACCATGCAAAAGCCAGCCACACAGAGAAGACTCCTTTTTAGTTTGCAAGTGCACCCCAAAAACCCCAAAAAGAAAGTTGCAGCAAGTGAAATGAGGCTTAGGATGGTGAGTGCAGATGGTGCTCACAAAAATGGAATTTGTGTTGATGCTGGTAATGACACCAGATGCTACAGCTGTGTGTCTGTCAGTACTAAGCAACTGCACCAGGATCAACATCTCATCATGTCAGGGGCTGACAACAACATGCAGATTTGTTGTTGCTGATGAACTCAAGGAATAAACAAAGATATTGAATGCTGAAAGTTGATGATCCAGGGGGAAGAACATTACCACGTGGTCACCACATGAAAATGGCCGATCCAGGAAGCTGCAAGTAGCTGGAGTGGTGGCAGTGGTGGCTCTTCGGAAACAATATTCGAAAGAGCTCCCATGGCTTGGTTGGCTGTTCCGTGGTGTTGTCGAGAGGTCCAGAACCAAGCATGAGAGACAGCGACCTTGCTCTTCTCGCTGCCAACTGGGCATCCGCCAAATCTCACTGCGGGACACCTAGACCACCCAGAAATTGATATTCAGAAGCGTTGAGAGATGGGCATTGTAGAAATTTCAGCTTAAACACCCAGATGGTTTTTCAAAAGCACACCATCATTGATAGCTAGCAAGGAGAGGAGTTCAACAAAATTCCGGTAAACAACTCCCCTTTGCTTACTTGAATGTCCTGCGCTTCCAGGTCAATCAGACGGTCCCAGTGCTGTAGAAAAGCTGAGTGTGCCTTAGAAATGTGACCAGCATGAGCATCAAAGAGCTCCCCTAGTCCACTGGTTTCTCTAGTTCCCGCCTCCTGTACCTGACATGGGGATTGCATACAACAATATCAACCACAAGCAGAGCTGAGGGCAGGGAGGGGTACACAGCACTGCACATAGATTTCGCCAAATCATGGAGTTATCAGAACCTCAACTACTAAGCCGAGAAATGCTTATGGGTTGTACCTTGTGGTACACTGTGCAAACATCAAGATGGCGGCAGCTGCGACAAATATGTTCATTCTGTCACAGCATAGGCAGGCAACAATGGGTCAAGTTTTTCTTTCTTCCAGCACATGAATTCCACAAAAAAGGTTCAGGGTTCTCAGCTTAAGGATGTCACCAAGTCCAGGGTTTATGATTTTCGGGTTTAAAGTTTAGGGTTTCCCACCTGTGTGGTATGGGAGTGTAATTTGCAATGAGGGGGAAGAAGAGGAAGACCTACTACCTTCAACATTGGAGGCAGCAGTTGGGTTGAGGACGCAGAAAGAAGGTTGGTGGCAAGATCGTTGCGTCGGATCATGATCCCTGCCAGATCTGCATGTCGCACTCCCACTCCCTGGATCGCATGATCCATGCCAGAGAAACAGTTAGAAACTCCCATTCCTTGTCATATTACCCATTTGACAATGCTAATCAGCAAAGACCAACAATCTGAAGCTGGAACTAAACAAAACCAATCGTGGACATTGATCTCAATCAACAGAAAGCAAACTTTGGTTTTGCACCAAAACAAAAAAATGACAGTAGCACCGGTGACTTCATTCTGACCTGTGTTTGATTGGTGTGGAGATAAAAGAGTAGGCCTGCCCCAACATCTTGCATGTATCTGCACAGCAGAAGTATGAAAGCCAGATGTTAGACCTGCATCTTTCTTTGCACACGGATCTTATAGGAGTGTATATACCCAAGAAGGATGGGGAACCACTTCCTATTCTTAAGAAGGCACACACCCCAACTGCAGAGCAAGAGATGGATGTGGTGAGAATTGTGCAAGACCTGTCTGACATGAGAAGCGTGTACAGAATGACTTGCGCACGATGCTCAAGAGCTGCCTGTGTGCATCCAAGTGATTTCCACAATCCCGTAACAATACCCATTTCTCTGATTAGCTTGGAAATTGACAAAAAGTCTGCAAACCACAACTCTGCAGAATCTCAACAAAAAATGTGCAAGAGAAAGAAGGATTCTTTGCTCTACCTGCCCAGTTGTGCCTTTCCCTGTCTTCAACTCCAATGGCATGATTGTGTTGGAGTGTCCCAGTCTGACTTGAACTGAGGCATCAATCATGCCCTTTAGGCCATACTTGGGCGACCATACCATCTCCTCAATGTCAACTACCTGCAAGAGGGAGTTTAAACATGAACAGGCAAAATCTCCAAACACACAACAGGACAACACAGAAAGCAAAGGATGTGTGTGTTGAGCAATAGATAGATCACAGTTGTAAAAGACATCAGATCCATCACCAGTGGTGCTACTTTGAGGAGAGAAGCAATTACTTACCTCAGGTATGGACAAGGGTTGATTCCCTTCTGTCCGACTGAACTCAACTCCAGAGGAACCCAGCAAAGGCTGCAAGGATGAGAGACATGGGATCAGGGCTTTTACTCAAAATGGGAGCTCAGATCTGTCTTGACACAGCTGCAGACTATTGTGTACTATCTTAATCTTGTCATGCAAGACAAGAAAACAGGCAGATTTGCACATACCAGAGGACGACAGAATTGGTGTAGCCAACCCAAGATGGTTGGAATCGAGTCAATGAGTTTCTCAAGTGCCTCCCTCTCATTGCCTGCAGCAGAAAAAGTTATTTCTGAGACATTGCTTTCTCTTTTGTGCTAACTCCTCCATGTTGTCACAAAAGAAGATTATGATGGGCACAGAGTTCCTTTCAGGAACAGCAATGGAAATGCTGCTGCTGTGCAACAAGTTCATCAGCTGTGAAGAAGGAGGAGGAGGAAGAGCACTTTTGAAGTACCACAAACCTCCTATGGAATAGAGGCCATCAATGTTGCGCTGCACAATGGCTTTTGCCTCGTGTTGCAGAAACTCACGGTTGGGTGACTCTGCCCGCAAGCCCACCTGCATAGATTGTGTTCCACTTTACATCCCACAACATCCTGGAACACATCTTTTCTTCACCAATTTTCTTGTGCAGCAGTTCACCAAAACACATCTCTAGAAATTCGTAAGTGCAATGTGATCCATATCCCTCTTGGGTTTCCCCAAAGTTTCCCCAAGTCTGATTTGTCAGTAGAACCAACCAAAGAAGAGAGAGAGTAACACCTGGAAGAGTTGATGCAGCATGGTGCCAAGCAGAGCAGGCATGGACACATCACTCGATTTGATCCGCTCATCAAGCACAGCCCTCCTAGCACAACCAAAGCTTCCACCCACCTGAAACCAACCCACCAAAGGAGACTGATTACAAAGCTCCTCAAACTGTTTTACCCTAAACCCTCAACCCTGAGCAAGACTTGGGCTGCTGGCAAAGTTGACACAGCAATGAAGCTCAAAAGTTGCAGTTCAAGCAGCAGAACATGAGGTGAGGCACAGTGAGGAGTAGTACCCTGGAGCCTGAAATGAGTAGATCTGGGTGTACAACAAGGAGATTCTGGTTATGGTCCAGCACACAGGTGCCATCAGATCCAAACTCCCCAATAACATTCACAGTGTCACCTGGCCTCACTGATGTATGGAGCCTGCATGCAAAACACAACAAAGAAAAAAAGAGCAGCACCCAGCACCCACTTCAACTTTCTTCCACTTTTTACCCCCCCCACTTTTCTACTACATAACCATCTAGCCATCCTTGTGTGCAGATGCTCTTTGGAGCAATGCAGAACTGACTCTGCAGAAACCCTTCAAGGCAAACCAGGACTGACAAGCCTCCTTCAGCAGAGTTATAATTGAAAGTCTTTTCCCAGAACAAAAAAAGATATGATTGTTTTGGAGCATTGGGTGGGTGGATTTTATGCAATAGGTTTTTTTCCTCACCATTCATCCTGCATTATCAACATTCGCTCTGCTCCACTCTGCTCATTGAGCAATCGTAGAATCTGCAAATAAGCAACCTTTCTTAGCAAAGCACTGGCAGAAAATGCTCGTACTCTCTCTCTCTCTCTCTCTCTCTCTCTCTCTCTCTCTCTCTCTCAAGCCCACAGACGTCCTGACCTCTTGAGAGTGAGGAAAAAAAAGAAAGACCTGATTGGGTATATGGGTAGAAGATCACCTTTTGCTCACTGTTCTGATACTTCGCATCAGCAACCTGTGCACAGGTACCACCACCACAGGTTCCCACTTTCAAATCCTCTGAAAACCTCTCTGCATTCCCATCTCTACCCCTTCTCCAGGAAAAAAAAGGCATTCCTTAGGACCTCTACTGTTGGTCGGTGCAGTTTTTGTCTGAATCATGAGATCAAGCTGAACATACAGGTAATCTTTTGTACCTCAAGAACAAGAAAATGTATGCTTGCTTCATCTCTTGTTTTGGGCACTGGCTTATTATTGGCAACAGCAAATGCACTGTTGCTGTTTTCTAATAAACTCCACTCATGCTCGCTAAGAAGATCATCAACCTCCAAGGCAGCAACCTGAGCTTGAACTGCATCTTCTTCTGGAGAGATCCGTTGTTTGTCTCCAGAGGATTTGAACACAGGATTTGATTCTGCAGGATTGAGGAACTGTGGTCTCCAGGCATCAAGTGGTGGTGGCTGCTGCTGTTGCCTTCCCTTTTCATGGCATATGGAAGAATCCAAACTACAATTATCTAGCAACCTGACTTCCATGCCATGGTTTGCAGGTTGTGGTTTCTCATCCTCAGCAGGAAAGTTTAAAGTCTTTTGGATGGCAGTGCAATCTATCATTTCACACAATCGAAGTGACCCTTTTGCTGCAAGGTTCTTTGCTTCTTTGGTAAAGTCTGGACTTATGACCTTCAAACCATGTCCTGATGATGAACTCACAGCAGCACCTCCATCAGTCCAAGAGCGGACAGACTTGGTTGCAGCAGGAGGAGGATTTGCATCTCCTGCAGCAGCAGCTATTTTCTTCAGCTCACACTCTGTAGAAAGCCCATTGCTAACTTTGCTGCCAAGTGTCCTTGCTTTCTTTGATTTCCTTCCTGAGGGTGGAGATCGTTTCGGCCTATTCTGTGTTGAGATTGCACTTTCCACGCGATCCAATAGCTCAAGTAATGCCTGTACAGATCCACACACAGCCCATGATACACTTGGACACCATGGTCAACGCAAATAGACTAGGTGAAAGCAGCAGATTTTTAAAGAGAGAGTCAGAGTCGCAGACCTTACGGCGCTGTCCAGTATTCAGCTGCTTTGGGATCCCTCGCCTCATGCGACCATCTGAACTCTGATGCAAAAAACAAAGGAAAACCTAAGAGTCTCAGTCCAACAAAGAAGAGCTTTCATCTCTCAGTAAGAAGTGAGACATCAAAAGACAACAGGACCCCCACCTCTTGGGTAGGGTGTTGTTGTAAGATCATGAGCTGGAGGAGTGTCCATACCCAGGAATGGCGCCGTGAGGAAGATGCCAAGGCCTTGAAAGTGTTGCTTGGGACTCGTGTTGCTTTGGCAGGTGAGGAAACCTTGTTACGGACTGGCAGAACTGTTGAATTATTCTCAACATTCTCCTTGTTCCAATCCTTAGGTCTGGATTTTGCCAGTTTATTCAGAGCTGCTGCTTCTGCCTTTTGCAATGGTGCATCCACTGAAGAAGAAGATGACGACAGCCATTGCTCTAGCTTCCCTGCCATGCCTGGGGATCTCTGACAACACCAGACATATGCTCAGTGAGATTTCTTTCCATATGTACCCACTTCTTCTCATGCATCTAAAGGGATTGATTGGGTTAGGAAAAAGGCAACAAACTGGTGAGCATATGACAAACAGAAAGGGAAAAAGAAAAAAACAGACAAACCTTTTTTTTTGAGGGCGTGCGAGCTTGCTCAAATTCTTTGCTCAGGATTTTGTGTATGGCTCCTCCAGGGTGGTTGACATTGACAGAAATGGGGCACAGAAATGCCCCCTCGTCTGAAGACAGCTGAGCAGAAGCAGAAGCAGCTTGCAGACGCTCTGCTGTAGGTGAAACTCGCCATTCAACCACATCATCAGCCCCATCATCCTGGCTTTGCTTCACCAACTGCACAAAACCAAGCCCGTCAAACTGCCTCATCATCATCATCATCAAGACATCAACAAGAGAATCATTTACTAGTGAAGATGCAGAGACAGTTCCTTGAGACATACCATGCCAGGTGAAAGGCGCTTCCGCTTTGGGTGTGATTGATTTGACTGCTTTGATACTGAATCAGCTTTTAGGCTCTTGAGAGCAGAAGACCTTTCTTCCCCCTTTGTTGTCATTTGGGCTTTCTGTTGCCCACTACTACCTTGAATGTGGTGATGATCCTTGACCTTCAAGTTCCCATCTCTCTCACCTTCAAGTTCTTCCTTCCCTGATACAACAAAAGCTTGCAAAAATCAGTAATGCAGCTGAGAAGTGATTGATCCGTCCAGAAATGCTTTACACTTCCATAATGCTCTGCACAAGAGGAATGCAACACAATGTCTACTGATCAGAGTTACATTACCTTTGGGGCCTGATGGGCTATCGTGAGCTCCTTCTCGCAAATTGGCAGCTGGAATCAAAACAGAGCCAACTGCAGAAACTGATAGGGTGACCTTGGGAGCTGAGATTGAAGTAGGAATGGGTGCAGAAATCTCTGCTGAAACCTTTGCAGATGGGATTGAAGAAGAAGGGACAAGTGCAGGAATTGCTGGTGAAGAAACATTCTTGGCAGCTGGGATTGCAACAGAAGCAGCAGCTGCAGAAACTGCTGCTCCTGGCCCCTTTGCAGATGGAATTGAAGAAGGGACAAGTGCCGGCAGAACTGCTGGTGAAAAAGAAAGAGCCTTGGCAGCTGGGATTGCAATGGAAGCAGGTGCAGAAACTGGAGCTGGCCCATTTGCAGATGGAATTGCAGAAGGGAACCCAACCGCTGCAGGAGTGACTGGGGTGACCTTGGGAGCTACAGGATGCATGTTTGGTACCTGTCCAGCAGCAGCAGCAGAAATCAAAGAAAATGCAGCTGCAGAAACTGCTGGAGTGCGGACATGTGCAGTTGGAATTGACCGAGGAACAGGTGCCAGCAGCAGCCCCTTGGTAGCAGCTGGAGTTGATAAAGGCCGAGTTGCAGCTGCAGGGGCAGTTTGGTACAGATGAGGAGCATCTGCACTTGCAAGCTGACGGGCAAAGAAATGGTGGATTCCATACCCAGCTGGCTGAGTATTCAGCTGCTGCTGCTGCTGCTGCTGCTTCTTGTTTGGTGCAGCAGCAGATCCACCACCTCTCTTTGCTGGAGGCATGTCCTCCAGGCAGACTCCTCCAAACCTGTCTATTTGCTATAACACTTGCAGCATAAATCCACCCCTCAATACTTCACCAAACTCTAAACCCTAAACCCTAAACCCATCTCTCTTTCTTCCAGCCCCATCTCTGAAACCTCTGGTGGTTTTTGATCCTGGAAGTAGTAGTAGAAGCCTTACAACCATCTGAGATGATTCCAGATGCAGCTTCTGCTGGAGAGCTGAATGTGCTTGATGATTGGGTGTCTGACCTAACAATCACATCCCTGAATGCCTCTCCAGCATTCTCCAGCACATTCTCTTTCACATCTGCATCATGATCAAAGCTTGGAGAGACTCTCAAGAAGAACGCCCCCACCATCTATCTGAAACCATCGTGAGCATGTGAATTGTGGATCCAAAAAGCTCCACAAAACAACCCACCTGACGACAATTCGGTTTGAAATCATCAGATATGAATTCTCCTTTCGGGTGAATCCTTTTGGTACTCAGTCTCAACGCTTCCCATCTCCCATCTCTCTGCTTCCTTCCTGCCCCTTGTGCTCCACACTGGATCATATCTTCAAAAGTTCTTTGGGAGCTAGCTTGGATTCTTAGACCTAGAGCTCAAGGAGATTTCAGCTCTCCACACCCAATGCTGCAAATGGTTTTTATATCTCTCTCTCTCTCTCTCTCAAGCTCTTTGGGAGCTAGCTGGAACCCTAAACCTAGAGCTCAACCCGATGCTGCATCTCTGTCTCAATCTCTTTGGGAGCTAGCTGGATCCTAGACCTAGAGCTCAATGAGATTTCAGCTATCCAAAACCAATGCTGAAACTCTCTCTCTCTCTCTCTCTCTCTCTCTCTCTCTCTCTCTCTCATCCTTCTGCAGCTCCGGATGGAAAGCCTCTAAACCTTCTTCATCAGCTTCCTCTCCGGAGCTGCTTCTACATGAGACAACTTCAGCTTGCAAATCATGAGACCCATTTCAGCCTGGGCACGGCAGACCCACTTACTGGAATCAAGCAAGCAAGCTCCTCCGCCCAGATTCATGCAATGGCCAACACTCTTCCTACTCGTTCTTTCCGATTTGTGACTGAGTTGGGAATTGACATTGACCTCACTCAGTCATCCCATCATCCTCCTCCTCCGCCTCCTCCTCTCCTCTCCTCTCCTCTTACTCACCTCTGCAGCAGCAAAAGGCGAATGCACAAAAACCAAAACAGAGACAAAAACAGAAACAACACAACACCCATTCCTCTCACACTTCTCTTTTTCACATATCTTCCTTCGAGAGATCTTATTCAAGCTTTTTCCTGATCATCATCCTCACCCATCTACTCATCCTCCTCCCTCTCTCTCTCTTGTCTCTCTGTGTTTCCCGCGAAGCGTTTGTCTTTCTGTTGGCGGGAGTTCGTACGACCGGAGGTTTGAGTCTTCTTCCAACGGACAATTGAGGGCTGAACTTGGGTGTAAGATTTACACAGCGGACAAATAAGTTTTTAACCGCTGTGTAATTATGAATTCCAACGCAGATCTCTTGCTCTTTTACAGTGTAAAGTGCTCACACAAACTCTGGATTTTCTTTATGAATTTTGGAGCGTTTTTCCTTTTTCCTTTTTTTTCGCCAACTTACTAAATTATGAGAAAAAAAACATGGAAATTCACCAGATTTGGCCAATTTAAGGGTTGCAGCCAATTTTTTTCTCTTTTTTTTCAATTTAGTGATGTTGCTTAAAGGGCATTGCGAGGCAGAGACGACCAATCGCTTTTGTCCATGTGGGCACAAGGCCATTGTTCTCCCAAAATCTTCAATTGTGTGGTACATCCACAATGTATTGCCAGTAGAAGTGGGATATCTACATATCTACCTACTTTTTTCAACACAAGATTTGCACTATCACTTTCTTCTTTCTCACAAATATAAGTGATGAGCCAACATGACCGATTTCATCAGCTTGTGACTAACAGTGGGTGCAGAGAAGTATACAAGAGAAATCTGCTGAGAATTGCAGGCAAATCGTTATACAAAATCTCTACTCATTCAAATTTTATTTGTGGAGAAGGATGTTTTTTTTAGCATGTGCCTTGTCTGTGCACCCATTGCACCAGTATGCAGAAGCATCCAACAAAGAAGTACACAAGTTCTGCACTGGTCTACAATTCACTGTCTGCAGATCCACTCTTACCAGTATTTCCATTGACAGCTATTAGCTCTGTTTCAAAAATCAGTGTCGCCCCACCTGCACCACCATGATGACGGAAAATAAACCCAACTGTGTGATCAAAACAAAAAGAAATAGATGTGCCACAACGCACACACAAGCACTGAGCTCAACTATAGGGAGATTTGATTTTCTAGAGCAAATCCAAAGATTTAATAATTCTCTTGTATCACTGACAGACATAACTCAACTTCAAATTGTATGTGCTGCCAGAATCTGTGCATACTACTCATCCAAAGTAGAGGCATAAACCAGCATTGGTTTGGTATATATAGCTTGCACCCGGTATCACCACTGGCTTCACACTAGTATAAAAGGACCCTACCAGGCTGGTATGACCTGAGGTACAGTACCAGACTGCTGGTAGGGACCTTGGGTAATACCAACCAGCCTTGTACCAGCTTTTTACCAGTTTCAATACCAGATATGTATACTTGCCTCATACCAGCCAAAAATCAGTCTTGGACCCAATACCAAGACAGCGTACCTGGTATGAAAGGTTTGAACTGGACCAGACTGGTATGAAAAAAAATTACACGTGGTACCTAATACCAGGAGGACTTGTCTAATATGTTCAAAAGTGAGTACTTGAGCAACACTAGTGTAAACAAGTTTTGAGAGGATATCTTTCATAAGAATGGAGAAATCTCCATTCTCACGATGACGAAAAAACAAGTTTGGAGAGGAATGGTTTTTTGAAGAGGAACATTTAGTTTACCAGACCATACCTGGAATCTTTGGAGGAGATCCACGATCACCATAACCCAAGGATGATGGAATCTTCAACTTGCGCTTCTCACCAACACACATACCTAACAGACCTTGGTCCCAACCTGCACACAACATCATGAACAAAAACCCAAACAAACAAAAAAGAAAAGAGCATTCAGTAAGACTAAAAATCTCTCTTCAAAAAGAGTAAATTTTACAAGAGCAAAAGAGAGAGACAGAGACAGAGAGAGAGAAACATATAAAATGTATAAGGCACAAAGGAGCAGATCAATCTCAACACAGCTGACCTTTGATGACTGATCCTTGACCAAGAACAAACTCAAATGGGCTCCCTCTTGGATAGCTTGAGTCAAACTCAGTGCCGTCAACAAGTGATCCCTGCCACAACAACAAAAAAAGGCACACACGATAAGAAAGCAAAAAGGATGTGAAACATTGACCTTTTTTGTTACTTGACCAGATCCACACTCAAGGTCAATAGCATTGTTCTTCTTGCACAGCTTTCATCATATAATGGTTCCACCCATCTGTGAGTGATCCCCGCCCCCACAACTTCCTTCTTCTTCAACAACTGGGAGTGGTGATTCCAGAACTTTCTATACATGAAGTATACTCTGAATTCATAAAATTATTATCTTTGATATGGAACAGGAGACATGGAGAAGGAGATGATGATGACACCTACCCGATAGTGCACCTTCACCTGGTCTCCTTTGTGTGCTTGCACATCGCATGTCTTTGGTTTGAACTGCATACACAATGGCATGCATTGTCAAATTCCTTTTTCTCATCAGCCTCAGGAGGTTCGATGTAACAGAGGTGATTTTACTATCTGAAGAAACAAAGCAAAATGCCATTGAATCTAAGACTGTTGCAAGCATGTCAAATTCCTTCTCTCATCAGACATAGAAGATTTGATGTAACAGAGGGGGCAGTACTAACTGAAGAAACAAAGCAAAATGCACATTGAATCCTGAGACTAATGCAAGCATGTGAAATTCTTCCCTCGTCAGCCTTAGAGGTTAGATGTAACAGAGGGGCTAGGGTTTGATCCCCAACTCTTAGATCCAATACTTGCAGACAACAAGAATCTAGACACAGTGGTGGCACACACACACCATTCAAGAAAACCCACCTTGACACCAATCTGGAGCCCTGTGACATCCTTCTCCTCCTTCTTGGCCTCCACTACAGAACCAGAAACACCCAAGTCATCAACCAAAAATCTTAGTCTCTTCTTTCATTATTCCTGCCCTGGAAACTCAAAAGACAATAGTTGCTCGTCATCACATTATAGTACATACGGAGGCAAATAGACACATGTCCTCCAAACACTGCATCCTACAAACCCTAAAGATTTGGCACATCATCATACAACCCATCATCAGGAACTCCGTTGCTCTTTCTCCATTTCACTCTCACCTAAAACTCTGGATCCTTCAAACCCTAAAAAATTGCCCATCATCATACAACCCATCATCAGCAACCCATATGGCCCTTTCGAAATCATCTCTCTCTTACACCCAAGCTTCAAAACCCTACCTGTAGAGAGTGTGGGTTTTTTGGTTGCTGCAGCACCAAACCAAAGCAAATAAAATCAAAGCAAAAGTTTAAGGGTTGGGAGGGAGGAAAGAAACCAAAACAAAAAGGAGAGAAGAGAAAGAGCAGTTGAATGAATACCTGTGAGCAGCAGAAAACTCACAAGGAGCACCACAAATGCACTTGCACACCTACCCATCACTGCTCTTGGAACTTGATGAAACCCACCACTTCTGCACTTGTCTCTCTCTCCCACACACACACACATCTCTCTCTCTCTCTCCCCTCTTCCCCTCCCCCTCTCTCCCTCTCTCAACTCAAGAATCTTCCTGGAATCCTCAGAAACCCTAAAATCAGGGGGAATGCAAACTTGGGCGGGTATTTTTTTTGCTGATAACCTACAGTTCCGGTTCTTATACATCTTTTCAGGATCGGAGAATTGCCCGGTGTCTCTCGGGTGTTTGGGGGAGGAATTGGAGTAAAAGAACCGCCGGGTTTTTCAGGTACTGGATGTTGTGGATGTTATAGTTGGTTCCAGTTCTTTATAACCTTTGCGAGTGAAGAATTGCTGGCGCCGGGTATACATTGGAGCTAAAAGAACAGATGGATTTGCAGGGCATTTGATTTTGTAGAGGGCATATAACCATCGGTCCAGGATCTTTAAAACCTTTGGGGATTGAAGAATTGCTGGTGCCAGCCATCTGCGGGAACATTGGAGTCAAAGAACTGCCAGTTCTGGTTACTTCAAACCCCCTCAAAAGAATCACCAAGTTTCTTGAAAGAATGGGCAGCGTTACGAGTGTTTAATTAGGACCATGACAATCAAAACATAAAGCAGCATCACATTTTTTCCTTTCTATATATTTTGGTCCCTCATTGAGCTGAAGAAATCATGTGCGCTGACCTTGTAATGATGTTGTATAATAGTAACTTCCATAATCCCGAGGGTACTTTCTATCTTGATAGAATAACTTTTGTTGATTGGGTTATCAATCAACCTGTCCCTCCTCACTATTCCTATCACTACAACATTGTCTCTTTGCAATGTCATTGTGAAAATGTTGCTTTCTCCTAAAACCCTTCTCATATACTTCAAGCCGTAAGTGCATAAGCCAATTTTATTCTCATTTTAATTCTATTCAAAAGGCTTAGTTTGAATCTATTTGAATCTAGTCATGCATGGGATTACAAAACCAATCTTTGGATTCAAAACTTGAACATATAGATGGCATCTTTGGTAGAAATTTCAGCCAAAAATCATGCAAGGGATGATGAAATAGCACAACTAGATTGAGCTCATGCATGGGGGATCAGGCAAGTGTTGCCCAAGTTTTGGATTTGAAGCTTTTACTAGACCAAGGACTTTTGACATGACACTAATACAATACATCCTAATATGACATTCAAAGTAAACAATGTGGTTCTTCAAGAAAGAATGAAACCTTGCAATTTCCGGAATGTGAATGTGAAGAGCTTTGAAAATTGGCAGAAACTTTAGAGGGAAGCCAGGCTGATCACAATGTTGGAACTTTGTTAGTCAGCTCGTAAATGAGTTTCCAAAGTTACCCATGGTCCACCTGCAATCCCAACCACCCTTGTTAGTGTAGGCAACTAGATTCACCAAGTGAAGGCCAAATGCATGCACTTTGTTGATCAAAACTTCACTCAAATCCACGTGGCAATTCTCAATCAGCAAATCATTTGAAAGAGGTCCAAAACCCCATGCAACCAAAAGGGAAAAAAAAAATTGAAAAATATTCAAATTCTCATCATCCACACACCAATTTAAAACTCTCAAAAGATCCTTGTTCTGGCCTATGGGGCATTTAGGGGTTAAAGAAAAATATTTGTTGCATATGCAGAACATCCTCAAGGTGAGATCTATCAACTGAAAAAACCTCTCAAAATCAGAAACAGTGTACAAAGAGGGCCAGAGTTAACCAGCACCCACCATAAAAGGATGGATGGTAAGTGGTCAAGAAACAGTTTCCCGTTGTTTTCTAGTTCCCCAGCTAACAAAGGTGGATTCCAGTTCTCAACTATTATATTGGGAGATTTTTCTATGATGACGATCACCTGCCATGTAGTATCAGGATTGGCCAGTATGAGAACAGCACTCAAGGAAGAAATCCTGTTATACAAGGCTTCTTCGAGGATGGTTAACTGCTCTTCTTAATGTCAGACAAGAATACTGACATACTATGCAGGCAAAAGGCTTACATGTCAGCTGCACTTGTACCAGTGCACTTATCTTTCTGTGCTCTTCACAAATCTCCAAATCGCCATTCCATTATGTCACCAATCACCAGCCACCAGTCACCGTGGTAGTATCAGGAGACCCCCAGTAGTGACAGTACTGTTAAAAGATTTTGAGTAAAGAATGCATCATGCATGCTTGCTCTAGCCTGGTCCACCACATTCAGGCTCTGATCATCAAAATAGCCAATGGTAATCACCCACTCCTTGAGGAATCGTTCAGGACTGGTCTTATGTGTCCCTTGACTTATCCTGATTTGCTCGGGCCCCTAAAATCATCCAAGAAAGAAATTCAGCAAAGGAAAAAATGCTTATACCGTACTCTGTCCCAGCATTTTAAGATTATCTACAGCATTTTAAGATTATCTACCACACCTGTGGATGTGAAATGAACTGCATTGATCTTATGCCTAAAAAGTTTCTAGAACCCACATCCCACATCAACTTCAAACTTTAACAAGTACCACCAGATAGCCTTTTCGCCAATCAGAAAGCAGGGTACCGAGCTGAGTGAAACAGGGGTTGAAAGCATGCAATTGCAACAAAAACAAATGCAGGAATCTGGATGTAGAAGGCATGCGCTCAGTTGAATGCAGTTCCCACCCCTAATATCCTCCAATCACCAATCCAATTGTCCAACAATGCACAGCATTAAGATTGCAATTTGCCCTTACCAATCAACTCTCCTTTCAAGAAGTCACATGCTCACTGCATTGCATGCTAGTCGGTAAAATGACTAATTTTAACAATTTGTGATAATTCATGTGGGTTGCAACCACAATGCAGAGAGCATCAAAGACCAAAAAAAAGCCTGGGTCAGCTATCAGTGACAAGACCTTCAAGCTGAATTATGTCGAAGGCATTAAAGCACATTAAATCACCCTTGATTGCATTGAATAGGAGCCTATGTTACATCCCATTAAGCAGCTACCTATGGCTGCAGGATGCACCAGCGACACTGGAGAACAAGCTGTTATCCAGTGTCTGGGATATGCTGACTCTTTCCCCCTCCAAAGTATTACAAATGGTGATGATGATATATATTACAAGAATGAGCGCACTTGCCCTATCATACAGAAATACATTTCCATCATAGGCAGAGACCACTCTCAGCCTCTGCCCTGCAAGGCTGCTCCAGAAGAATTGCAATCTTCCAAGCTCTCCTATAGGGCCCCACCACCAGGCAAGGTGACCCCAGCAGAATATTCCTAACAGTTCCTGAGAATTACAACACAGTCACGATGATGAGGCCTCACTTGCAGCACATATATAGGCCACATTTCCCTACCCTACCTACATCTGTTTCACATACCCCAAATTTTCCAGTGTCTGCAGACTGCCAACCTTATGCTCCAAAGTACCATATGAGATCATCATCAAGTAAGTCTGTGGAGGTGCCCAGTGGAACAGAATGATCCAATCCTATGTCAAAAGGCGCACTAAAAGCATATTCTGGCAAGATCTCCATGTCTTGATGTTCAAATGTATGATCAAAGTTTTTGCCATCCTTTTGCAGACCACAATTCTCAATACTTATATCATGTACACCTGTGCTGTTATCAAAACCCTGCCCAAACAAGCTCTCTTCAGACACAAGCTCAGATGTGTCCATTGACTGGTGATGATGATGATGATGATTGAGCCCAGATTCTTCTCCTGATGGTCTAGTAACACCGTGCCCTTGGGTGTCTGATCTGCTCAGGCCTCCATCAGCCATGGACCCATCTAATTGCATGCCACCTGTCCCATATAGACCTGCAAAAAGGTCATGCAGAACCTGGCTGCTGTCCTCTGACATGTTTGGCAGGCTAGATACACTCTGTGGAGCAGGGAGAGCGAGAGGCATGAATCGTGAAGCACCCGCAATTGATCTATGGTTTCCCACAAGTGAGCCTGTCTGATACAACCCCCCCTGTCCACTCAGTAACTGTGAAGGCTGCCCCACTGCTCCTAAGTAAAGAGCACCTGAAACTTGGGCTTCAGGCCTGTGAGGACAAGTCGACTGGTGCATGTTCCGCAATTCCCGATCTGAGAATGCATTCCGCCATTCATTGTGTTTGCAATTTACATGGGGGCACATATACACCTGATGCTCTGGTACAAGCATATTCCCAAAAGTGTGTTTTGTTACCCCACCATCCACCACATCTCCATCCTTCAGCCGAAGAGATGATTTATCATAGCCAGTGACAAGTCTATCACCCTCCCTGCCTCCCAGACTTACCCCCTTTGGCGGTGTTGAGTTTGAAGGTCCATTGCCATCAAATGGATCAAACTCATCAGTCTCTGCATCCTGGCCACCTTCATCACTATGTGAAAGCCCCTGCAACAAGTCATCCTCCAAGCCCTCCACATCAAATTCACTTGCAGTATTATTCAAGGCAAAGCTGCCTGTATTGCTGGTGGCAGGAGTACCACCACCAATAAGATGTCCGGTTCCATTCTGCTGCCGAGCCATTGCCTCTTCTTGATTGAGCACAGCTTGCCAAGTTGCACTCTCTTTGGCTGTCATCTTGTCCTGCAGGCATTTCGACTGCCACACAAGCTTGCGAATCTTGGCAATGTCAGGTGACATGTGTTTGATGATGGCTGTCATAACACCGACTTTCCAGGCCTTTTTGAGATCATGTGGCTTCTTGTAAGGCGGAGCTCCTTGGCCTTTGGGCAGTCCCACTTGAGGCCACCAATCTTCATTACTTGATGGCCACCAAGGTGGTGGTACACCTTTCTCAAGTGGATATCGCCGTTGTGGCGGGTCGCAATGCTGCATGAGAGCAGACAACAAGGAGCCTAATGTGGTATCTTGCAGCTCCTGAAGAGTATGAGGAGTAGGTGCAACACTGCTCACAGTACCTTTAGTTGGTTTACCAGGAAGTGCATGGTCAGCTTGGTACTTAGCTATGGCTGCAGGTCCATTCCGGTCAAACCGCACTCTCTCCTTCCACCAAGCCCGGAGGTTATCCGATGCTCCACTCACAGCCTTCCCTTTCTCCGGGATGATCCCATACACAAACCCTTGCGCTTTACATACCTCCATCATCTTGAGCATGTACTTAAGGATGCCATCCTGCGCCCGAGACATTTTCTTCCTCCGTGCTTGCTCTTGCGACTGCTTGTGCTTGGGTCCTCTCTCAATCACCTCCTTCTGCTTCTGCTGCTCCTTGATTCTCTTCAACCGCAACCGGTCCCGCCACATTCGCTTCTCCAGATCGTCCACATCAATATCCTCGTCGCTAAAATCCTCCTCTTCCTGCATGCCATCCCCCTCGTTGTCCGCCATAAACTCTCCCATGTCCAAGTTGCCCCCGAATTCCAGATCCTCGCTTCGCTCCATGGGCCACCCTTGTCTGTGGCCCCCGCCTCCTCCCACCTCTTGTCCTCCTCCTCCTTTTTTCCTTCTTTCACTCTTCAACCTTCCCAAACCTCCTCGCCCGCCCGCCCGCTCACCTCTCTCCTCTCCCCGAGCTCCTCTCCTCACAAGCTACAACATAATTATGTCTCCGGCTCCCGCTTCATCGCGATTCTCAACCTCATTCTCTGTTCTCTGGCTCGTTGGGAGCGCCAAAAGAAAGCGAAGAAGAATGCACGAAAAACTCGGAACCACACACCTCACGCCCGACCTCGAATTCGCACGAACACCACACACACAAGGAGGACGCGAGGAGACGACCAGAGGAGCTCGTCGCGGGACAAGGGGGGGATTCTACGAAACCCTAAAAAGCTTGGGCAGGAAAGCTTCACCAGCGACAACGAGGGGAACGCAAAACACAAAGAAGGTGGAGAGGATAACGAAACCCCGTTCTCTCCGGTTCCCCTTGTTCCCAAACCCCATAACCTCATCTCTCCTCAACGTTCTCTCTTGGGTTCCCGTAGAGAATGTTGCTCACATGTGATTTGCGACTGGTACACTGTTCCCAAAGCTGGGGAACGAGAGCGAGCTGCCTGTGCGAATGCGGCGAGGCAGTACAATAATGGGAACAATGAAGCGAACGTGATCGTTAGTTTGGGGCTGGGGGTATTCGCACGTGGGAACAAGGAGTAAAGTACACCCAGTGGACCAGACTAGCTCTCCATCACAAAATTGTGAAGCGGGTGGGGTCCCCCCCCCCCACAAAACCCCCGCTTCACAATTATCTCTTCGCACCCACTTAGGCTGCTTCAAGTTCTTCCGGGTCGGGTAAAGTGGGCCCACTTACTTGGCCCACTTATGTACATACCCGGTTAGGTCAAAAGGCCCCCACTTTTGATCCCC
>Ga0209208_10002649_pt1 | contig 25674 bp, 14 predicted proteins | sample S1TSphfallax_3_FD_187694 | JGI IMG/M metagenome (GOLD analysis project Ga0209208, IMG submission 187694) | Host-associated microbial communities from peat moss isolated from Minnesota, USA - S1T2_Fd - Sphagnum fallax MG (SPAdes) (version 2) | ecosystem: Host-associated > Plants > Peat moss >...
GCAAGACAATGGCATTTCAACTTTACCACCCCTGACCATGAGCGTCAGAAGAGCCTTGGGTTGTTCACTCCCAGACGTGCTCAACACTGGCCTCCCTCAAGGTAAGAATATTGGTTCTATTCCTATTAGCTTACTGCATTACTTCCCTGGCCACTACTAGAATCATGAGGTTTGATATTGCTTTTATTTCTTGAGAACAAGATTAACTGTGGCTCTCCTCTCATCAATCAAAACTATTGCTCAGAAGATGCTCTGCTGTAGTCAGACTTGTGGGCATAATAGCTAAGCCATGGATATTGTTGCTTTTTCTTGGGATGTCCCAAGCAATGTATTTTCTCTTGCTCAAATATCTGGCGTCTGATGACCTCTTGCATCACTTTTTTAGTCATTTTGCTGTTTCCCATTTGAGCATTTTGTCCACTCCTTTGATGGTTCCTATAGGCCTGACCTTTTTAACTCGCATAAATATCACTAGAGAATATGAACTAGTTGCTTTTGCTTCCCTTCCTCACTTTGCGTGAGCAGATAATTTATAGCCTTACCTTCTGTGGATGTAAGTTCTAATGTCAGATGAGGATAGTGTTGAAAATTGCTTCTAATTTGTTTTGGTGTATTCAAGGTGATTTAACTTGCTGAGAGGATTAGAGCCTATCTTTTATTTTACATGTACTGTTCTATAGAATCCTTTGAGAGCTGCTAGCTGGATGAAGTGTTTGTGTTGGAGTAATGTTAATCTTTTGTGTGCTTGACTGGAAATAAGAACAATGTAGTCAACCTTGCTGTGCAATTGTTTCCCATGGATGATGTTTATCTTGTACATGCAGTGCTTATGAAGCTCCAGGAGGTCAGCAAACAACCCGCCCAGCTACCCCACAAGCTCCACGTCATGGCCCTAAACCTGCGCAGGCACGCATTCCCCTTGCTGAAATGAGGCAGATTGTCGCTCCTCTGTTCCAGGATCCTGGAAGCCAACAGGCAGCTGGAAACAAACCTCCTGGTCTTCCTAGACCCCAGTTCAGAGCTGTGGCTTCACATCGTGCCCTCTTCAATGAAGAAGAACTTTGCCAAGCTGTTGCACAAACCCTTTAGAGCTGCAATTTTTGCCTGGATTATGAGTGGTAGGACTGTCATGTTGAGATTCTGCACTACCTTGATCATGGATCTAGCCTACATCTTGCAATTTTAGTAGACTTATTGCCCCTTCATAATTGATAATGAGTGGTCATTTGCAATGGGTCTTCAGCTAATCATCCATAGTTTGCTGTTTCTTACTATTTCGTGCATCATTACCCTTGCACAGGAGAAATCTATTTGAATAGGGACATCAATATGGATTTCCTTCCAACCAAAGTTGGAAGTGTAGTTGGGTCTGTTTTGTCTAGTACTCAAATTTTGCTTGTAACTAAAGCTCATATGAAGAAAAGAGATGTGGGACACCTCGATGTGAGTATATGTTTGATATTGAGTATGGACAATTGTAAAGTCACAGCAGGCCAGTTAATTATTAATTCAATGCCAAGGAACGTCTGGCACCAAACAATTCAAAAAGCTTTCTGACTTGTCTCATCTCTCCTATGAGGGGGAGTAGGAAATCTGTTGCGCATACTGCATACAGCATTTGTTGTAAAGGCTATGGTAAAATCAAATTTGCTACATGGAAAATCCATATGATGAAATATGTCTGAATGTATGTACAAATGGTTGTGAAATATTTGACAGTCATATTTCCAGATTTTTATTTGGAAAGCTTTTTAACGAGATATTATGACTACAGAATGTAGTTTGTATCAGTTTAATAAAATATCCACGCTTTCCATGTCCAAGAAAATGATGTTTCTTAGCTGCATATGTATGAGAAGCTAGAAAACAGAAACTGCCATAGCAACTTTTGGATAAAAACTGTACACAATCCATTTGGTTGTTCACTCCTATTTTCAATGAAGAGAATAGACAAATTTCCAAGTCACTTGCTCACAATTTGCATAGGAAAGAAGGAAGTAAATAATCACTCTATACTGGTAAATATGTAAATATTTTCATACAGAAACTTTTTACCTCATTCTTGCAAGAACATATACTTTTCTCTACCAATTCCAAGAAAATGTTTTCCTAGAAAAGGTACATTGGTAGGAATGTTTGTATTGTTTAAAACAAAAGTATGCTTGGTTAAAATTCAGATGCCTTATGAAAATCCATATCTTGCAAAAAAACAGAAGCATCTATTGTGCCCTTTATCCTACCCTAATACATGGCAGTATCAGCCAGGAAAATTCTACAGTTTATAATTGGCAGTCATAATTGGCCGATTTAGCATTCATAACCCCCATAACTCCCTTTTCCTCATATACCTGGATTCCATTTCTGACACAGAGCAAGCACAGTGTTTGCTGAGCCATAACCAGCACTGAGTGCCCACTCTCAAGTACAGAAACTTAATGGAAAACACTCATACAATGAATATTAAGTTGCGTTGAGACAGAGTACATTAAGAAATGCGCATCTATGACAACCAATAACTACATAGAAATTAGTTTCCAGAGCATCTTCCACTGAGGAGGGAAAAAGAGAGGTACATCAGGTTCAAAAAAATGGATAACCAATAACTACATAGAAATTAGTTTCCAAAGCATCTTCCACCAAGGAGAAAAAAAGAGAGTAATACCAGATTCAAAAAATATGGATTGCACGAAAATAGTACTTTTGGACAGAACAATACAGCCCCCAAAGTAAAAAGTAAACTTTTACCCACTGAATATCCAAGCCCTCCGACTTCCACCAGTCATCCAGAATCAGGGAGTCAGGACCCAAATAGAATCCATCCTACACAAAGAGATGCTATCAACCTTCCCAATACATCTTCTCTGCATATGCACATGTCTATTTCTGTCACACCCGCAAGGGATTACAGCTCAGATACTTCAACCTTTTAGAGAGTGCAGTTTTGTGTTAGTATTTGAACCTTCTATACCTCTTCCAAATTTAATTTGAAGCCATGAGAATAATGCAACCAGTTAGAGAGTTCACAAACGTGGTTACAGCAACCCTTAATCCATGCGGCCCTTCAAAGTGCGAGTGATGACTTGGTCAGCGCTCCTGTAAATGCATGTACACAACACCATACAAGATTCAGGACATATTTTGGAACTCTGCTGAATTGAAAAACCTTCCATGTAGGTTCCAGCATAAATTCTGCAAACAATCCAGGTGTAAATTTTGTTCCCAAGCAATCTCCAGCATAATCTCCAAATAAATTGTCTAGGTGCCATGGTAACCATTTGAAGCATGAATTGCAGCAATAATAAAGTTTCTTACAGAACTAGTTATGGTAGTCTATAAATCCAGCAGCACTGAATGCAACCTAATTTCCACAAAACAGTGGCACACATACTCATTGCAATTCAAAAGCTCATGTTGGCCACAACAATACAGTTACCAAGATTAACAACCCATTTCTCCACTCATTATGTTTGATGAACTGCTCTTTGAATATGGTTTACCATTTAGATATAGATTGACTTTAGGTCCAAATGCATTGGCTCAAGTATCTCAGGTCAAATACTGTTTTATGTTCCATATTTTCTGACCAAAGTTCCTTGGGACACAATAAGTATCCCCTTGATAGTTTTGGGGATGTTCATCCTAAGCTACTTCAAAGATGATGCACACCAAGCTTTTCAGCAATGAGAGGCCTTCTTCCATCTCCAGCAGAATCAAAGCAAAAAAACAGATTCGGGTTTAAGAAAGTGCTTACACAACATGGACAATTCCTCCCCAACCACTGATGCAGTCACGATCCACAGATGATAACAAAGCTTGGGATATGGTTTCAAACAGCTCTTCAGGTTCCTGCAAATAGAACCCACTATTGTTACTTTCAGAGCACAACAATCATGTATAGATGGGACATGACCTGTTGATAAATTCTATTAAAAGACAGTATTACACTACAAATTTGAAAGAAATACAAAGGGTGCCAAAGTGATGATGAAGTCTTACCAAGTCTGGCTTGTACATAGACTCACAAGCACCATAGAGGGACTCAGAGGCAGTTCCTGACACTACAAAATCCTTGGACAATTGTCTGCAAGATCAAATTTCAGACCAGATTTCAGCAATCATGAATCTACACAAGAGTAAGCTGCACAAGCTGTCACTGCTTATAATAACTGACCATTCCAGACAAAATGTGTAGAACCAGTCAGAACCAGAGCACAGCTGCCCATGGGGTGTAGGCGAAGAAATTCAGTAGCACTGATGCATGGATATAGGCAAATGAGTGAATAGTTTGAAGCAAATATAGGTATGTAAGGTCCTGTATGTGGCACAAACAGACTTTCTTCACCATCAGAACCAGGTGTGGCAAGTTTGAAATGGAGCAGAAGAAACAGGTTGCAAACCATTTTTTCACTTAAAATTGACCTCAGAGCCCCTCAATGGCCTTGCATCACCTCTTACTTGACCACCACAGCAGCTTCTGAGTTCATGGTTTGAGATCCTGGCTTCATCAATTTGTGTCCAGGGTGCTACATCATGAAGGAATCATCTGACAGTACAGGAACATGATGGAGAACAGAGAACACTATCCAGAGAGGAATCAAACCAAACAGGAATTAAGAAATAACAAGAATTTTCATACTTGGCCCCAATTAAGTCGGTGGTGCAAATAAATGGTGTTCCATCCTCATTAAGCCCTGCGATAATTGGCTCACAAAAGTATGGTCCAAACCTGTGATAAACAACACATCAATATTGAAAGAAAAACCTAATTAGGGCATAGAAAAGTCATCACACATTCATCACATACCCATAGATGGACTACTCAACAAGCTATAAACCAACACTAGGACAGCTTGAAAGAGTTTGTTCACCCCTGACAGAACAAATTTTAAGAAATAAACTACAAAATCCAACTTCAAGCACCATTGACAGAAGGAGGAGTCTAGTTCTTAACATCATCCTCCATGAACAGTGCTAGCTGTTACCACCCATTAACCACAGAGGTCTCTTAGAATGTGTGCATCTACCGTTTCTCATAGAGCATTGCAGAGACAAGGCTTGCAAAGGTCTCAGGCCGCATGTTGCGCTCCTCACGCAGATTATACAGCTTGTGCCGGAACTTCAGTCTCTGATACCTGCACTTCAGATAGACCCATCCCTGATCATCCTGCTCTCATTCCAGGTTTGGAGACTGATGATCTCCTTCACATGCAACCTACTGACTGCACCACAAAAAACTGATAAACCTGATTATAACAACATAATGACTTACATAGTCTGTACATCAGTAGCGAGACCAGACAGGCCAACATAGAGCGTCTCGTGTATTTCAAAGATCCTCTGGAAATCTGTGGCAATTGTTTGAAACTGAACTCCAAGGCGGCGGTCACTGGCTATGGCGAAGCAGTTCTTTCCCACCATAGCTATCAACGCACTTCCATTGTAACTTGTGATCTGCACAAGCGTACACCCTTAATAAGTGTACACTTGCTGCTTTTATACAGTTTAAAAAACGGAGATTTTTTGCACTAGAATGCATAAGCGTGAAACACAAGTATTTCACTGAATGCAAAAAAAATAGGGTAACAGATCCACTTTCTGAGAAATAAAACGGGTGATACTGGATTCGAAAGTTGAACTCAGCAAATCCGATTATCTGCAGGATATTCTGATGCATACTAAACTTGCAACAAAGATTGGAAACAAAATAACGGATTAGCTTGTCGAAGGCAGCAAGCGAAGAAGAAGCTCCAAGCACTCTACGAGTCAAAACAAAAAAAAAAAACAATAAGAGATTAAGGACGCAATTTTTTTCCTTCTTGTTTTTCTGTTTAAAAAAGAAAACTTACCGACATGGTGAGAAGCTTCCTGATCTCTTACTTTGATAAACCGAATCGGATTCTCGCACTCGCACAATCACGCACTCTGAGAACATGTAAAAGAAGAGACGGAGAGATGAAGCGAGCGCGCTCTGAGAACATGCAAAAGAGACGGAGAGAAGTGAAGCCCAAGAGGAAGACACATTAGGGTTAGGGTTTCAGGTACAATGGACGAGAGCCGACAGTTTCCATCCGCAATTGGAAGATTCGTTCGTTGCAAACTAGCTACGACGAGACGATTTCGCAGAACGACTCTCGTCAAAATGGACGAGAATTATCCACGTTCGTTGACAGTCGATATCGTTCATGTTCGGGCAAAGGAAATAAAATCTGGTTAGCGCACGATGGTTTTTCGTCGAAGATTCCCTGCCCTCTTCAAACTTGGGCAACAAGGAAAGGCGTCACAGACCCATGGGCTGCCCTGCCCAATTAGGGCTTGAAGATTAAAAAATTTGTAGGTGTTTGAGGGTTACCTATGGTGTATTCTAACGACCTCGGGCTGGGGTGTTCCTGAAAAGTTTGTATATATTTTTAATAATTTTTAAAAAATGGAAATGAAATAATTTGTTTGCATTTGTGGTGGTTTATAGATTGTGATTATGTACAAAGTTTCTTGTGTGTTTTTGTTGAAAATGTAATATTAAAATTTAACAACTGAATTTGATATAGGAAATGTTTTTGATAAAAAAAACTATTGCATCATAAAGTATCATGGTCATTATGATATGACATGTGTTAAATTTGTTTGAAATTTGGCATTTGAAATTTCTTGGTTTGCAAGAATGTTTTGGATTCTTGTTCCATTTAGGAAAAAGATCCAGGATATTCAAAATTTGGATTTCGTGTGTTTTGAAAATGTAAGTTTAAAAAATGAGTATTCAAAAATTGTATCACTCAAACTCTTGCAATAAGATTTCAAAGAAGCACTTTTTAATTAATTTTTTTGTGTTTGTTCTAAAATAATACATTTATTCTTTTACAAGATAATTTTAATTTGAAGTTTTGGTTTGACAATGAAAAATGCATTCATTAAAACAAATTCAATATAATGTTGTGGATATTGAGCCATGAGTTGTTGGCTCTGCCCTACAAAAGCATTGTGGGAACACCTTCTAAGTTGGTTGAATGGATAAGGTTATAAGTTTGCATGTAAGTTTTAAAAAAAAGTTGGGTAGGGGTGCGGTGGGATTTATAGGTGAAAATTTAGGAAAGCAACAAGGTTAAGGTTTTTTTTTTGTTTTTTTTAAAATTTTAATCTCATGAGTTTGTTTTTTATTGTGGGGTTTCAATGGGTATAAGGAGTGGATAATTCAATAAGATTGGAAAAATTACAAGTTGTAAATGGAGCTTTAAGTAAAGGGGATGAGGGGTTAGGAATTTTTTTTTCTTTTATAAAAGGGTTTCTTTGAGTGAGGAGGGGAGGATAGGGTAATTCCACCCCTTTTCAAAGGAGTTTTTCTTGGGTGGGATTGGGAGAGGTGATTTTCTCTTGGGATGGGAATTAATTCAAGGGGAATTTATTAAGGGGTTGTTTCTTGGGTGGCATGGGAAGGAGAAGTTTGGTTGTTTTTCAAAGTACGAAGGTGGGGGGTTCTTTTTTTTTCAAAGAATTATTTTTTTGGCAGTGTAGGATGGGGTGGTTGGAGAAAAGGGGTGGGTGTATCCCCCCCTCCCTTTTTTTTTGCAATATGATGACTTAATGAAGATTTTTTCTCAAGAAGATATTTTATAAAAAATAGTATCACTTTTTTGGGCATGGAAAAATTTCAACTCAAAAATTTAATTTTGAAAATCTAACAAAAAGAACAAATAATATCTTGTTTCAAACCAGACACTTAATACATCCAACCAAAAAAGGATAAAAAAATCAATTTTGATTTTTTTGTGTCTCTAAATTTTTCTATGTACATGATAATTTTTTTTGATGTTTAACATATATATATTTGAGTGAAAATGAAAATAATGGTTAAATAGTGGAATTCTAAAAATGGTCTATGTGTTATCTTTCAAATTTGGGTTGAAATATTTAAGGTTTGGGTGTAAGCATGAGGTGCATAATTAAAATTCATAAGATGCTAAAGATATTGATGTCTTGTTCATTATTAGACCATAATTAACCGCCAAGCCATGGATATGATCTTTTATTATTAAGTTGACAAAATTATTGGAAAAAAAAAATTAAAATTCATAAGATGTCAAGGGTATTGATGTATTGTTCATTCTTAAACCATAATTTAACCACCAAGCCATGGATATGATCTTTTATTGTTAAGTTCAAATCTACCATAGTCAAAATTATTTGAAATCAATATAAAGTTGAAAAAGGTTTAGGGTTAGGTTTAGGGTTTAAGTTAGGTCTTTTATCCCATATAAATATAACATTGTATGTTTATTGTCTTTCTTTTTTCACAATAGGAACAATGCGCTTGGTTTAAGTTTTTACCATTTGTTGATTTTCTTTTAGCTTCTTTTGAAAATGTGTTTTTATTAAGTGTATGTTTTGCCAAATGTGTATTTTTGCAACTGTTGATTTTGCCAAGTGCTACTTCATTTGTTTATCAAGTCAAATTCATTGTTATATATATATAGGGGCACAATGGTTGTTGTTCTAGTGAAAGAAGTTATATTAGTTATTGCAATGGATCATTTGGATTTTGGAATTAATGATGTTGCATTTGAAACAAAGGTGTTCATTAGGCATGGCACCTTTGATTGAATTGCAAATAGGAACCTAGAAGATCCAAGCTATGCATATTGCGTTGTGATTTGTTGGATAGGGCAGCTTTAACCACAATCACTTTGTAGGTGAAATTACCTCATATAAATATCTATGAACAACATTTGTAGAAAGGCATATTTGTGAGGGTGGAAAATTTTGGCATTAAATCAAAGTGCAAAAGGGGTTTTGAGAAAGGTGACATGCATGTTGTGTCATTACAATTGAGTCAACAATCATTTTGTCATCATTTTTAACATTCCAACCTGAATTAGTTCCTATGTTTTTCCAAATGGATTCCATTAGAGAATTCAAAAGTTCTATTCATAATTGGAGGTCTACTACCATTGTTGTCATCATCATTGGTGTAAGAGGAGTAGGGGATAGCAAAGGTGAAAAATAATTATTGATTGTAGATCTAGAGAAAGTGAATTTGACCAAAATGTTTTTATTCTTGGTAACAATTTTTTTAGAATAAAATATGAACAACATCTTGAGGTATACAATGGAGGCTAATGTGTTATGGTATTAATAAAAAATGTGACACCAACATCAAAAGGAGATTGATATTTGAAGGATAACATTATATAATTTTAACAAAGGTTGTTAATGAAGTTATTCAAACTCATTGTTTTCAATTACATAACAATTTATCAAGTATTCAACTTACATTGAAAGAGGTAAAATCCATTCCAATCCTTTGCATAATTCCATGTTTTTTAAAAATTTGCACAAAAAATTCAAACATAACCAAATGTTCATGTCATGATCAACTATATTAAAAAAGATAATGTGAAATACAAAAATATTATAATTAAAATAATTTTTCAAAGTTTTGTTTCAAAGCACCAAGGAAAATAAGGTGGTTGCCTAAATTTTCTTTCTTAAGGAAAATTGGGCAGGACCGCCCGATATTCCTTTTCTTAAAAGGACTTGAGAATTGGGCGGTCATTCAATTCTCTTTTACAAAAAAAAATTTCAAGTTTTTTTTTTTGCTTGGGCAATCAGGAGAATCAAATGGTCATTTTGATTACCCTATTCTTAAAAGGACTTAATAATCAAGCGACAATTCGATTCTCCTCTACAATTATTTTTTTCAAGTTTTGTTTTGTTTTGCCTGGGTAGTCAAAAGAATTGGGTGGCCTCTCCAAAAAGAAATTCAAGTTTTTTTAAAAAGGGAAATCAGGTGGTCGTTTGATTTTCCTATATATATATATATATATATCTCAAAATTTTAATTATCTATTTATTTCCTTGGACGTTAAGGAGAATTAGGTGGCTCTTTCTTAAAGAAAAGTCTCATTTCTTTCAAAAGAGGACAATCAAATGGCCACCCAATTCTAATGCAAAAGAAAAAACACAAGCAATCATTTGATTATTCTCTCTTTGAAAATAGGTTATTAGTAGAAAACCCCCCTTTTTCAACCACAATATTTTCAACTACATCTCAACTACAAATTTATTATTGTTTAATTAAATAATTCGGTACTGCCAAGCAAGTTGAAATGCCAACTCTTTTGGTAGATAGTTGAACCCAAATCTCAACTTGAAGGATAATCACCAAATATTCTTAGTATCCATAAGTGCTATAATTGAGTTATAATTGAGGTTTTGATTAAGAGAATGATGACATCCCAAGTTGTGTTCCTCAAGGCACTGTGTCAAGTTCACAAGTCTCGCATCTAACTACTTTGGTTAGTCACAAACATAGGCAAGGATGATAAATGCCAATTGGATGGATGAAATGCAATTTCAGATTCATGTTTTAGTTGCAATTTTGCTTATGACTATCTTTCAATTATATTACATGCATTTACATTTACATTCACATGTCAACCTTGCAAAAAATGCAAGTTTGACCCTCTTAATATTTTAAGACTTCATGTAGATTATTTGCTAAAATTAAAAATCCAATGTAGAAGCAAGGTGTCAACTCCACACTTTGCATAGATGTTTCATTCTGATGCATCATCCAACCTTGCTTACTTTACACATAAAGATTGCTTGAAGTAGAGAGATTACCTTACACCATAGGTCTAAGTCTTGCTTAAAGTCAAATATAACTAGGTAGATCAATAAAGATACCCTTACAAACATCATTCTTATCAAGTTTTTGAATGTGAGGACTTAAAAACAAAGATCCAATGTAGACACAAGGTGTTGAACTACATAGTGGCATAGATGTTTCAAATGTCATGTGATGGAATTCACATTTCAGAAGTCTCACTAACATATTAATGAATAGATCCAGCAAGGTTGCCCACTACTTTCAACCAAGGAGTCTTCTATGAAAGGCGGAATAAAAATCTTAATTGGAATTTTTGGTTAGTTTCAATAATTTATTGTCCCACATTATTTTTGACATTCTAACAATATATTAGCAAAATTAAGTGGAGCTACACCCATAGCAAGATAGATGAATTTGTCCTCAAACTAGGTAGGGCTTCTCACATTAGGTAATTTGACATTGGTGAAGCATTTTCCACATTCTTTTGCTAAGATACTTGGTCATTTATCACCCCATCCGACCTTTTATTTCGTTAGGCAATTAATGCCATGACTACATGCATCTACATGGTGAATATGGAATAAATTGCTTACATTGTGGAATTGAATAAAAAACTTTTGCTAGGTTTTATGTTTATGAAAAGGACTTCAAAATCAAAGATCCAATTTAGAAGCAATGTGAATTTCACCAAAAGGAAGCATGACATAATGAATTACCTCATGGTGAATGAAAATATTTTCACCATGGCCTTTAATGATGGGTAGTGAAGTTCATGAATATCCACTGAACACACTTTTATTTTGATAACAACTTCCATTATGCATGCAAGACACATGCCCCATCTATCACCTATCACCCCATTCAACTATTTATTTGTTTAAGCCATGACTATGCATCTATATGTTGAATATGGAGCCAAAGTAAACAATGTTAAAATTTAGAAGAAAAGGATTTGCAATTAGGTAGCAAATAGGAATGGACCAATGCCAATAGAGGGAGGGATTTATCAATAAAAATTATCTTAGTGTAGGCACCTCACACACCATAGCAAGAAGAAAACTTATAAAATTTTAAGAGGCAATTTCTATCCATTTACAATGAAGTTGATACTTATATTGACTCTGATAGCATCATCACCAACGTCTTGTTTAGCACCATTTTCATGACTTCATCACCTAGTGACATGTTTTCATGTTGTTTTTTATTAAATTGGGTAGCTAAGTTCACCATCATTAGAATCAAGTTTGCCATCTTTGGAGGTAGTTGTATGTTTATGGGCATTGTTCCACCAAACCCAAGTATCCCACGTTGTTGCAACAATAGTCAAAATGTGTTAAAAAGAATAAACTACACAATACAAGGATAAGAGACTCAAGCAACTTATATGCCTTTTTTTCTCCAAAGAACTTTGGGATTTGAATCTTTCATCTTTTCCTTTCCCCCAATTAATCTACATACCTAACCAAATAGATTTTGACCATGTTGCTAATATGATCAATCCCTTTGCTACTTTGCAAGTTTTTGTTGAGCTATGTAGGTGTTCAAGCACATAAGAAATTCAAGAGGCAAGTTCATACATAATCATGAGGGCAAATAAAAATCAATCAAGGATAATAACTATAGATAGACATTATGACGCACACTTAGTTTGACATGGTGGCACCACGTTTGTATTATCACTTATCACCATGATCCTAAAGAATAAAAGTAGTACCATGTCAATTTCTCCTTTCAAGTTACATTATTTGGATCAAGATTTAGTGTTACAGCCCATAATCTATTTACCACAACCTTAGTTAGCTAAACACACAAAATTGACATTGATTGTCAATTTTTTGAACTCAAATTTTCACCATGTTTGTAGAACATTGTGGTAGCTTGTGTGTTAAAATAAATAAAATAGAAGATTCCATAGTTTATAACTAACATTTTTGAAATTGCTTTTCTATTATTTCTTGGAAATGGCCTTAAGCATGGTAGACCCAGCCTAGGTGGATATAGGCTTTGTTGTACTTGGGGTTAATTTGGATAACATTTTCACATCAACTATTGCTTTTGCAAACTTGATAACCTTTGCTTGTGTTGTTACCTTTCAACCGTATAAGCTACCAAATGGTCAAAACTTCTTCCATTTAGGTTTTTTATTGTTTTGCAATACAAGCATCAGAAGTCCACAATGAAATGCAATTAAAGGTTTTGAACATTTTTATCCCACTTGTTTGCAAAGGAGATTGCATTGTCATTACATAATGAAATTGTTAGTGTGTACAACTTCATGGCTTCAATAAACCAGTACTATCCTATATATAAAAGCAACAATGGTGGTGTCTGTCTATTTGTCTATGTGGGTAGTGCCTGGAAGATTCTTCCAGTCACTGCCCGTTCCCTGTGGAGCTTCCCTAGATGTAACTTCCCCAGATGTAACTAACTCCAGAGAAAAAAGAAATCAGGGGCAGTTTGATTTTTTGAGGCAAAAGATTTGGTAGACCAAAAACAAAATATTTAGGCCTTGGACAGCCCAGAATCATTTTTTTTTTTTATATTGACCAAGACTACCTTTTTTTTATCTTTTAGCTAATGTCCGTCCCGATTAAGGGGATGGATGAAATGTCCGTCCGGCTTGATGACGGGCGGATTTAGGGGAAGACCAGAAAAAAAAATATTTAGGCCTTGGATAGCTCAGAATCAATTTTTATTTTTTTTGTACTGACCAAGACTACCTTTTTTTTTCTTTTAGCTACTGTCCATCCCAATTAAGGGGATGGATGAAATGTCCGTTCGGCTTGATGATGGGACGGATTTTGGGGAAGTTTTTTTTCTTTTAGCTATTGTCCGTCCCGATTAAGGGGATGGATGAAACCAAGTTTAAAGAAACCGGGGGACTTCACAGTGGCCGAAGGTCACGGGCACCCACTAGTTTCATTAATGTGTTCCCTACCATTAGAACATATGGAAAGATTCTTTGTAGTGTTGATGGAGCTTTTGTATTGAGGTGAAGATTACCATTTTTTTGGTACAATGGTAATTTGAGCTTGGACACAAGAAAAAGATAATAATTAAAAAAAGGGAGTTTTTCTTGCTCTTGAACATGACTATTTCTAGGAGCACAATTTTTATAATTGCACACCCAATGAATGGTTGTGACCAAAAACACATATTTAATTAATTTTGGACTTTGAAAAAGTTCAAAAATTAGAAAAATGAAATTTGAAAGTTTGAAGATAAATAAAATAACATCTTCAACCAGGTGGGCACTAAACAAAATGTTGAAACGACAAATTTGCATAAGAATCTTTTTTCACCACGAGGATAATTAACATTCATGACAATAGATAAACTTGGTGGCCATTAGATATTAAGAATTAGAAAACCATAAAAAGAGGGGTGCAAAACTAAAACATTGCATAACATCATCAAGTAACAACAATTTATTAGCAAAATCAAAAAGCCAAATTTGAAATATCTATTAAGTTTTATGTCATTGAATTGTGCAAAGTATCAACAAAAGATTTTAGGTATTATGTTTCATAAACTGTTGGTGGACCATTGAACATAAAAGCTTGTAAGGCACTATTAAATAATTGAAAAAAATTATTTATTATAAAAGAAAATCATTTGGTGGCCACCAATGGGTATCGTAGTCCTAGTTGGAAACATATTAAAACATATACATTCAACATGTAACCTTGAATAGGAAGACTTTGCTTATTATGAAATATGAAATATGAATTCCACCCACAGGAATAGATAACAAAAGTAAACTTCAAGTGCATGAATTTTTTTAAAATTAATTTATTGATTTCATAAAAATACATTGAGTATTAAAAACTATCTCACCATCCATATAGGAATTCAAAAAATGTGCTATTGAAACTAAAATTCCACTTTATAAGCAACTGCAAATTAAGGAATCATTTAACCTTTTAGACCAAGAGTCAAATATGCAACATCCTTCCCCTTTCTAAAAAGAGAACCTAATCAACAACATGATTTTCTTTTAGTTAGAACTACAAATGCCTTCACATGGTTTGCAAACAAAGATTGAAATCCATTGCAAACAATAATGAATAATTGAAATTTTGCCAAAATTATAAACATCAAACAAAATATAAAATGAAAAAAAAAAAACAAAACGAAAGTGAAATGAAAGATGTGGGAAACATAACTAAAACAAGAATAGGTTTAGGGTGTACTTAGGACATCACCTAAAGGAAATTGCGATATTGCTAGATCCTTGTTCAAACTTCCTTTAAATTGCTTGAACTAAGATTAAGACGGATATCGAGAACTGCATAATGATTGCAAAATGGGCGTAAACCATCTTTGCAAGGGGCAAACCCTTCAACACTGACCACAACCGAGATGTAAGGTCTAACTAGTGCACCTTGTTTTTGAATAACTCACATCCTTTGAATGGCTCAAAGAAAAGACAGTTCCATTTTGGATTTTGAAGGGCCTTGTTAGGCTCATCATTAATGAACATTATTTGATCCTTGTCACTATAAGGCAAACCTCTGCGAGCAAGGTAAATTTGATCCAAGTCTTTCAAGTAGTAATAAATTGAGCATGTAAGTTGACCCGTTGTTGTAATGCATTACTCACATCCCCAAACAAACACAAATTGATCAATGAAAGTTTTGGGCATCAACACGTAAAATTTCAAGGACATCTTCTAACAACATACACGATGAAATAATAATGTAAAATTGTTCAAATTCTCGAGATAGGAAACCTTATACTCTAGCACAAATTTCCAACTTGGAAACATCTAAGTTTTTCCTAGTATTTTGTTGATCCCCTTAAAGAAGGGTACATTTTGGAAGGTAACAAAGGACATTGTTAACATTGAGAATGAAGAATGTTTTAGTTGTGCTAGATTGAGGTCGAAAAATCCAAATTCGTGTTTTTGCATTAGAAAAAAAAACATCACGCACATACCAAAAAGAAGAAAAATTAGAGCAAAGAGAAATTCAAGAATGAGTAGAGACCTCCATCCTTGTCGTAGGAGATGTTAATCCAACACAAAATATACAAGAATGAAATTAATATTTAGAACATGGAACGATAATTTTGTTAGGGAATTTGATAAGAACATGGACTGAAACACACATATCACAACCTAATGGTCACCAAGTAGATGAAGGAGAACACCTAGCGGCCATTAGGTCAATAAGGAAAACAACTAGTGGCAACCAAGTTGATGTTGGAGAACACTTGGTGGCCACTAGGTTGATGTTGAGAAACACTTGGTGGCCACTAGATGGTTGAAAGAGTGTGAGGTTCAACCAAAGGCCCACTAGGGCAAAAGCAGATGCATTAAAGGTAAAGTGTACAAGCAAGATTCAAGTAATAGAACAAATTTTTAAAAATAAATTTTACCAAAGGAAATATTTAAAATATTTAAACAAGAAAAAATCGAGGATGAACAATAAATAAGGTACTTTTTGTTTCAATTTCAATTTTGCACTTTTATAAAAAGTGGGTTAGTAGGTCCGACTGCATTTAAAAATAACATTTAAAAATTCTTAGATTATCTCAAACAATACATCTAATCCTACCAAAGGGATTGTGTTCAACAAAGGTGGGAACATCGTATCCGAATGAATGAAGGTTTTCCAAGTAAGGGAAAGTAGTCCCCAACAAATATTAATCCTCCCCACAATGGACGTCAAAGGACTCCAAAAAAATGGCATTACACGAGCAATTGAACATGCTTTTGTATGGCATATCATCTATGAACAACATGTTGATAGCAAGAGTATAAGGATAAAATGTCAAGGTTCTTGTGAAAATTTGGCTTGAGGTGAAAGCACATTAAGGTGGAGTACTTTTTGGCATATGTGGAGTCCATACTAGTGTTAAAATAAAAGTCCATTTTACATTGTAGCAAAAAAATTATATTTGCACAAGTCATATCGCAAGGCTAAACAATTTTTTTTTATAAACTTTTAAACTTTATCACTTATAGATAATTGTATCAAAAATTTATATTTAAAAGATTAAAAGTTGAAATATTAATTCAAATGATCAAAAGACTTTATTAAAAAAATCATATTTCACTATATATCCCAATTTGTGGTTTTCAAAATCTTTCAAAATTGTCTTCCTTTGTATTAATGGGATCACATTATCTTCTATGTAAAAAAATCATTTGACTACACATTTTAGTAAATATAATGAGTCCATAATCATATGATATGAATAGTGATGCTGGGTTTTTGGCATTTCAAGGGTCCAATATGTTATGGTAACTCAAAATCTATTCACGAAATTCATACAATGTGAGCAAACCGCATATAATATTATTTTTTTGAGTCCTTTTCACATATTATTCATTTATATTTTGTTCCATGGCCCATGATTGATAGTCCAACAAACTATGACAAGATTATGTACTCAACCTTAGTGTGTTTTCACCCCTTGTTAAGTTTATCTAACAGGAAATGAGAATCTTGCATACAAAACTCCTAATCAAACACTTTAGAAACATTGTATAAACATTTCTATTTTGTGCCAGATGTGATCCAAGTAATAAAATATATTGTGTTGCACAAGATTGGGAGTTGCACAAGACATTTTTCCAAGAATTCCTTCAATCCAAGACATAGAATGACGATGGGAAAACCTTTATTGAAGCATGTGGTAATCAGAACTTTGTTTAAATTAAAGATCACATGAAATGGACTCATTTTTGTTGTAGGTGAACAAGGACTTCGAAGTCAACATTCAAAGTTGAAAGAATTTCATTTAAGTTGAATGCAATAACTGCGCATGAATTTGGTGATTCCACATCTTTTGCTTGAGGCATTTGAGAATCGAAATTTGAAGTCAAGGGAATTTCATCCAAACTAGCTTCAACAACCATGCATGAATTTGGCGATTCCCTATCTTCCTCCTTATTTTTCGCCTCCTCAAGATAAGGTGCACTGATAATCTGAAAAAAATAGATAAATAGTAGTTGTGAAAGTGCAAAAATAGATTGGCCATAAAAATCAATGAGATTAGAAATCCAAAACAACATTGGAAGAAAGGAACAAAACAAAATATTTGGACTACTTATTACGGATGTCAAACGATTTTATAGAATTTGGCGAAACAGGCCATGGTGCATTTTTTGAACAACATCCCAAATCTAACATTGTCTTCTTTGACACTTTTCATGGCGTTGAAAGGATAGAGCTCCACAAAGGTGGGAACATTAAAGCCCAAAGTAATGAAGGAACTCTAAGTATGAAAGAAGATTAATCATTAAATAATTATCCTCTTTTGGCACATACTCATAGGATTCAACAAAGATGGCATTAAGGGGCAGATTTAGATCGGTTTTTATAAGGCATATTGTCTATTAACAATGTATTCCCAAGATGAATATTAGGATATTTAAAGAAGAAATCAGAAAGGTTCTTATGATAAATTAATTTATCATGAATGAAACAATCGACATGACAACGATTGGTTTGATGGGAAACTGTAAAAAATGTTTGTTAATTTTGCACAAATTTTAACCCATAATCCTTTGTGGGTTGACTTCAATACATGTCTCTTCTGCTATTTTTTTCAAGTAGGCATTCATTTTAGTAAGTGGAGTAAATGTTCATATATAGATGGTAAACTACTTCAAACACCTAAGGAGGAATTCCTTTATAGTTGGCTTGGGTACAATGCTTTTGCCAAGGTAGGACTTCAAGCCAAGTTAAATGGTGGAAGTAGGAGGTGATTAATTCTAAAATAGTCCTTCCCAACAATGACCCCATTCAAATCAAAAATCATGTGCAAAGGATTCACCTCCGCATGTTCTGCGTCCACACGAAGAGGAGATCCAAAACCTCCAAAAGCGAATTATTTCCCCTTATCTTCTTTGGCAATTTCATGGAAAATTCCACGAAGTGCATCATCTTCGACCATGTGAGGAATTTTTGCACACCCTTCCACATGAAAATATGCACTCACAAAATTCATTTGGGGGTTGAGCTATTATGTTGTTATATTTTAACAAATTAAGGTGGTTCAATATAATGTAGTGAAATTCATTAAAAAATCTAATGTGTTGTGTCCATTTGGAGGATACCAAAACATTTTGAAAGAATAAAAACTCACCATGATGAAAGGTGAAAAAACATTGTGTTGATCTTTAATCAATGTTCACACTTGATAGTTGACCCCCTTCGTTCCATTCTTCATGAATCATAATATCTTTATATAATCTCCTAATCTAGCATGCATAGGGTTGCTAGAAAGCTAATTTTTAAGGAAATAATGCCACAAAATCTTATAAGTTTTTAGTTCTAAAACTAAAAGTTATTTTGACCAAATTTGAGAAAAAAAGATAGCTTCAACCCCTTCTACTTTCGGCAAGTGTAGCTCCTTTGCAATAGCCTCGATGATAATGAAATTTTGAGGGAACATTCTACACCACGTAATATTTTTTTTTTTGAAGATTAAGATAAATCCAATGGTGTATATAAGAGGAACAACTATTTTAGTAAATAATCCAAAAGCTTGTTCATGGAAATCATTCCATGAACTCCATTACAACCTACACATAACTTCCTTCCGTGCTCTTTTGTTTGCACACATTTGCTTCCATGAACAACACTTTTTCACACATAACAACTAGTTCTCCTTTCACACATTCATTCTTCTCCTCTTCCAAAGAATACACAAGATAAAAAAACTCCTCTCATTCAAACTTTCCATGACACTTCGTTAAACTTGTTCTCCTTGTCCAATGGAAGTTGTGGAAATCTTTCCTTCCAATCAATGACCTCATCATCCTTATGAACCAATGAAAATCGAGAATGATTTGACCTTCCAATGGAGTTTAGGATGAAAATTTTTGTGCCCAATGAAACACTAAGAGGGTTCCATCCTTCAATCAAATAGGATGATAATCCTCATGACCAATGGAATTGGAGAACTCATCTTTTTCCTTATCTTGGACATCTCGATGGGGTTCTTGAACTCCATCATTATCAATTTTGTCTATTTGATTTCAACATCCTACTTCTTCATCCTAATTATTTCAAGTAACTAGTTATTAGGATAATTTGTTGGTAGTAATAAATATACATCCTTGAGTTTCCATTTGACTAAATCAACTCAATGGTATTATTAACATTTCCATGTACCATTTATTTTTTTAATGTTTTTTATTTTTTTTACCATGCACTAATTAATTGTGTAGTACATAGTAAATTGGAACTAAAATTCCATTACAAGAATTCCCGTGTACTTTTAGAATGCATTGTCGAAATTAGGGTTTCAAAAATCCATTAGAATTAGGATGTTAGGGTTTTCATGAAGTTCCATTATCACTACTACACATTATGCCTACCTTAATTTTTAAAATAAAGGCATCGACCCCCTTCGAATGTAAATAACAAATTATTCTAGCTATCCTTTTGGTTTTCATTGATGCAAATGAAGATTCAATCATGGTGAATGATGTTGTTATGCCCTTGAATCCTCCAATTGTGCCAATAGAAAAAGAAAAGCTTGAAAAAACATTATTTGACATGAATATCTCCCAATGGTCGTGTAAAGAAGAACCGTTTAAAAGAGTGGTGCGCACTCGAATTGATCATTCAGCATGGGATTATCAATTGTTTCTTAACCCACATGCCTTAACAATTTACTTAAAATTTGTTCCTGCTTGTGGAGCTACACCATAAAGGTTTGAAGAATGTCAATGTGGAGATGATAATGTTCATTTTCACTATTGAACTTGGATTCCTGGTGATGGCCATTATCGTTGTTTTTGAGGCCCAATCAACCCCCTTTCCATGGAGCATCAAGCTAAGTACCTAGCTTGCACCATTCATCACATTTAAAATTTTTTGTAGTTGTGATTTATCCCCTCTAAGTGATTTATTAAGTCGTAATCACTTGAGGTTACTCAAGTGGAAATGCTAACATTTAAATTTGATCTCAATTCTATTTAGGAGCCTAATAGAAATGAAGATTGAATAAGAATGTATTAGGAGTACATTCTAGAAATCTAACAAATACGTCATTACTATTTCGAGATTATTCCACAAAACTAATTTAATATTGTCATGGCAAAATGTTAATGGTAATTATGGGCTTGTATTCCCAATATATCAATAAAACCACATCTAATTCTACATCCCTTTTCACCTATTTACAACATAAAAAGGATAATTCACTTTGGAAGGTCTACTAGGTTTTTAAATTAATTAATCGCTACATCAATTTAAATAAGAAAGTTCTCTACACTTGCAACATATCCAAAGCCTAATTCAATTATTAATAATTACTACTCGGAAGTTTATAAGGATTCAAATCATTATTACTAAGGAAAATTATGGAATTAAAACTCAACAAGTTGCTGAACATTAATCAATGGCTCATAGACCCCATCGAATCTTGTAAGGGGCGAATGTGGCCGTGACGGGACCGATCGCCTAAGAGATGGGAGAGATGGAAATGGGGACATAAAACCTTGATTAAATGAAGGTTGGATTGGAGGTGGCATTAGTCTCTTCCATCTTTTTCACCTTTTTGCATGCCTTTTCCAATGTAATTTAATCCCGTCAAGTTGTCCAAGTAACTAAACAATTATCCTTTGAATTCCACCAAAGCCAAAAAAGACCTAGGCTTGTCGTAATCATCCAAGTCCTTAGATGTGTATTCGTTAAAGTCATTGAACAAAAATTCATATTCACTTGCAAATAGAATGTAAAAAAGGGTCAAAATTTAACCTAACATGAAAAATGCAAAATAAACAAATTAAGTAGTAAAAAAAACTTTGAAAAAAAAAATAGTAAGGATGGAATTAGAAGCCAAATATTAGAAAGGATAAATCTTGAAATAAATATATGTAGGCACAACAAAAGGACTTGATTTTTATCCTGCACAATATAATTTTTTAATTCTTCAACATCATGTTAGTTTTGTGGCCACCAGATAGGATGATTTGGTGGCCACTAGATTGTGGTGTCTAAAGGCCACCAAATATGATGATCTAGTGGCCACCAGATCACAATGTTTGGAGTCCACTAGTTGGTTGATCTAGTGGCCCATGAATCGACCTATTTGGTGATTGTATCTTAAGGCCACCAAATGGTTGTATCTGGTGGCCACCAAGTACACCTATCTATTGGCCATTATGTAAACATAGATGTGGGCCACCAAATGTAGAATATTTGGCAACCGAAGTAATAAATTTTTAATAAATAAATAAATAAATAAAAAATATATATAACTACTTGGTGGCCATCCAATGCATACTACATTTTATAGTAAAATTATGAAATATCCTATGTAAATGTTTTCATAACTTAAAAGAATTGTATAATGCTTAATGAGGAAAGTTGTTAGTCGTAATTTAATTTAGTTCTAGGTGTGTTCAATTCTTCTAGAGGAAGTTGTTTGTTCATCTTTGTACCAATATCATCATCATTGACATCTTGACATTGTCCTCCCTAGCATAGTGGCCATTTGCAATGGTTTCACAGAGCAAATGTTAAGTTGTGCTAATATATCAATGAATGGTATCTCATTGTCTGTCATTTTTTCCTTTCCAGCTACACAAGATTGAGAACTCTTCAAGATTGACAAATTACCACTACATGTTCTCATGCTCACCTTTTTAATAACAACCTTGTAAACATCCTTCTTCCTATTTTTCTTCTTTCTTACAAGAATGGATGTATCCATTTCTTACAATTCTTCTTCCGCATTTAACTTTTATTGTTCGAAATTTGCAGCTAGGGTCAGAGCACAAATTATAAGGGGTGCTGGATTTGTATTATACAAAATCAGTAGACTAATCATTGCAATTTCTTGAACCTTGTTGAGCAAATCCATTGGAACAAGCTTAAGAACCCAAAGTTTTTTCTCATGTAAATTGCATTAATATTGTTTTAGAATCCTAAATGGACAACAAACCTTGAAACATACACATAGATTTAAGACTCATGGGAACATACCATGCATAAATTTGCTAACACTCCATTGCCAAAAATATTGAGACACACCATTCCACCACGCAAAAGTGGTTCCAAATTGAGTCAAATGGTGTTGGGGTTGCGTTTGAACTTATACAACTTCTGCTTGTTTAGAAATGGAAAATCGTAGATGGGGACCCATGTTGGAAGATGCCTTGATGCCAAAATCTCCTATTGTGCAAACTTTCCTTCTTGTAAAGGAAAATGTAAGCGTATAACAAAAAAGGCAAGTTCATCAATGAACCCAATGACTTTGATAGAGGAACTTCTTGCTTGGAAACCATGTAAAATACATATTCCATAAAGATGTCATCCACAAAGTCTTCTTCTTGAAGTGTTATGACCAAATTGTTAAAATACTTTTGGTCACAAATACATATAATTGCTATAAAGGCAACCTTCATGGATAACAAGCTTGAGAGTACATTCTTCCAATATGTTTGAGAATAGATGTCTGGGTCCTTACTTAAAGAATTCGTAGTTGAGAAAACAACAAATATCCTCCCAAACTTATTATTCAAGAACTCAACATTCCTTGAAGAACCGTCCACAACATCTTTAAGGGATGTTGAGTTCCAAGAGCGGATCAACCTTATAATGCAATTTGAGGCACATAGGGCCAATATGTGGGCTTCCATTAGTTGACCTTGAAATCCACTACTTGAAAACCTTGATAAATTCATCAAAGGCAGGACCCTTGGATGGATTCATACAAATCTTCCCCTTGAAATCATCGCTTAACGTCCTTTCTAGCGATGTAAACAACACCTTGTTGTAGTTATGTTGCAATTTCATTTTTTCTACATTTCCCTAGTGTAAGGTTGTGCATTTTACATTGTTGGTTGAAAATGTTTATGGAATACCATGATTTCATTTCTTAACGTTGTAATAAAACTTTGCCATTGTCAGGAGGTGTAGGTTGCTTCTTGTCGTAGGTTGATCTCACGAATAAATTTCACGCGCCTTCAAACCATGTACAAGGTTCACCATGCAAAACTCCTTTAGTCCCACAAGGAAATTGAATGCCAACTTTCCCACAACATGTGGTTTTGAAGGCAGTTTGTCGTACTCATCCAAAATCTTTCCCTCCTCCCATAGTAACAAAATTTCCTTCCATTCTTAATAGAGTAGGTTCGAAAGCAACATGATTGAGATACATTTGTTCCCCGATCAAACTACAAACACAATTGTTAAAAAAGCCTTGAAACTTTGCGCAAAACTAGTAAAACACGTTAGATCATTTCCAACAATAAACATTCAACATGGATTTCTTACGAAAAATATTTTTTGAAAATCCATAACTTGTAAGTTTGTGTTTTCTTATATCTTGTTTGAGTTCTGCGCTTGGTCGACCAAACTCAATCCATATTTTTTGTGCGTGTTGAAGATTCTCCCTATATGAAAGGATTGAATTCTTCAACGTATTTGGATTATTTCTCCCTATAAAGCTTTACAAAGTTAGCATTTTAGATGACAACAATACTAAAAGCCTAAAATTGCTTGCGTATGTTGTCGTTGACATCATCCATTGCAATTATCTTTCAAAAAAATAAATCAACAAATTAGTTCGGAAAAATTCAACAAGACGATTATAATAATGGGCAAGAAATTGAAACAAAACACTATAGTATGGAAATTACCTTCACAACCTAGATTGTATCAATACTAAAAATTCTGGGTTTTGTAACTATCATTTGCAACTAAAATTCAGTTGCATGTGACACATGCAACTGCAAATTTGTGTAATTGCATAAGACAAGTTGCACATGACATTTAGTTGCATGCGACATTACGTATGTAACATGTATATAGTATATACGGTGCTAATATACACGCTCATCCATACATACTAATCCAAATGTAGTTGCACCTTATGTGCAACTTTCCTTGCAACTACAATGCAATTAATAAAAATATGACACATGTTTTAAAATTAGACAACTAGTTTGTGGACATGTGTCACTAATTTAATTTTTTTTTTCAAAATAAAAAATTCATTGGATTAATCTCAATCATTAAAATTTATGACATTAAGATGATGATACGTGGCACACCATGGAATGTTCATTGACCAATTGACACGTGTCCATTTTAAAACACTAATTATATGGTGACATGTGGAAATTAAAGCCCACCTATTTTTTAATATTGAATAATAATATCTAAATTGTCCAATTTATGGCTAATAAGATGTTGACATGTGTTGCCTAGTTAGGTAGGTTATTATTAAACCTTATTAAGTAAATAGGTTTACTTAGGTATGTACGTAGGTTGAACATAGCTAGGTTTAGGCTATATAAGTAAGATTAGAATAATCCGATTTTATTTTTAAGATTAACCATTTCATAAAGGGTAAGCTTTTTCAATTCACTCATCCCCAATGGCATTTTATGTTTCGTTACAACATAGTTATTGCTCCTAGTTATATATTGAGCCAAATAGAATTGGAAGCCAAAGGATATGGGATAAAAAATTTCATTGCAAACCTCATGAACCAACTTAGTTGCACATCAAATGCAACTAATGTATTAGAGTATAGCAGTTAGGGGAGGGTTCTGTTGATTCTGGTGTCCAAACAAAACTCAAAGACCTCCTCTTAGCGCATCTAACACAATAAGAATTGTCGAAAATGGATTAGACACGAGAAAGTTATGATCCCCCAAAGTAAAGGGGGTCAGAAATTCAAAAAAACCATTGAACACTACAAAAGCCGATTCTTAAACACCCAAAAATTTCCTTTAATATTGACTTTTTTGCTATTAAAATAACAATATGATTTTTAGAACTTCATTTGGCGCTCTTATAGCACTTTAAATCGTTTTAAATGAATAAGAAATAAGAAAGTTATGAGGTTTGAAAGTAAGAGGGGTCCAAAAAAAAGAAAAAAAAACACGTTTTGTAACTAAAAAAAAGGTTATTTTTCTTATTTTTCATGTTTTTCTTCTTGTTAATTTTTCATTACTCCTTGTCTTTTGCACTTCAAAGATGATTGTAGGATATTTTTAATAATTATAATTACTTAATGAAAATATGATTTTAACATTATTATCTAGCTTAAACTAGTAATTAGATTAAGATGTTTATGTATTTGTAGGTTAATTCATG
>Ga0209208_10002650_pt1 | contig 25667 bp, 18 predicted proteins | sample S1TSphfallax_3_FD_187694 | JGI IMG/M metagenome (GOLD analysis project Ga0209208, IMG submission 187694) | Host-associated microbial communities from peat moss isolated from Minnesota, USA - S1T2_Fd - Sphagnum fallax MG (SPAdes) (version 2) | ecosystem: Host-associated > Plants > Peat moss >...
AATGGTTTGGTAAATTTGTATTTCACTTAAAAGTAACCTTGTTTCACTAAGTATTAATGAAACAATTTATTGTCTGTAGTAACTGGTCCCTGTTCACTAAGGGATTAAACAATTTCACTATGTAAAAATGTCCAAATTCACTCAAAATTTAGTGAAACCCATAGTGAACTAGGACACATTTTGTAGTAGTGATTTACGGCATCATAACTATTTGACATAATCATGAAGAAGACTAAATTTTAATATATTTCCATTGTTATTTTAATATGGGAGTGTGTTGTCTTATTAAAATGATTACAAATCCCAATTGCTAGACAATTGATATATTAAAAGTTATAATTTAATTCGTAACTTATGTTTCCAATTTTATATTTTTGGTTTAAAGTATCATATAAATTGTAGTTTTCCTAGGTCCCATAACTTTTCTTTCTCAAGATTTCAAAGTTGTCACATGGCAAGTTTAATATTTTTTAGGGCCTAATTCAATTCATCGTGTTAACTACATCAACCACATGTCATTCAAAAGTTGATGTGTCAAGAGGCAAATCATGGACACTCAAGAATTGATTGTTGGGTCTATAGTTTCATTAAATAGATTTTATGGATCCTTGTACAAGACAATTGATTATAAACAAGTTATTAAGCTTGTTTCCATTGTTATGTTTCTAATGTTTTAATTTTGTCATACAAATTTCTAGTTTTCCCAAGTCCCATGATAACTAATATTTTTCAATAATATTAAAAAGTTGTCACATGCCACTTGGTATTCTTTAGGGCATGGCTCAATTTCATGTGTGCAACATGTTTGTGTTGGCTACATTAGCTACACATATCACAAAAAATTGTGATGTTGAGTTCTCAACCAACATTTCCTACCTTAATTTCATGTGTGTAACATGTTGGGCTTGTTGCATTAGCCACTTATATTACCATTTCAAGAGATATAGAATTAAGGTTTCATTCAATTAATGTTTAGTTATATGGGGGTTTTTAGTCATGTTAAACATATTGTGGATGGTTACAAGATAATTTTTTGGAAGATTGATTTTGACTTAAATTTCTAAGGAAAGGAAATTGGGAGGCATTTCAAGTTTCTTTTATTTGCTAGAATTTGATATTTTGTTCAAGTTTGGCATGCTGCAACAAGCCCATTTGGCTATGTTGCAACTTGCAACAATGTAAACATATGTTAAAACAATTGCAAACCACACTTTTTTGTTGTACAATACTTTAAGATTTCAAACCATAAGTCAAGGGTATCAAACCCACTTGAAGACATGGGGTAACCCCCAATCAAGCCTTGGTTATGGGGGTTTATGGTCTCAAATATGCATGGTCATGTGAAGTGTGCTTATATTTGGGGTGGAGTCGATGTTCAAATTACTATTTTATATGGATGTATATTCATGGGTTATAGTTATATATGGATTTGAATCATATGCGCCATTGTGTACTTAAATTGGGGATAACTATATGTAGCTTTTTGAAACATTGGGTCAAATCACACATATGGGGTTAAGGGGATGATTCATCTAGTTGGTGAACAACCACAAATCGGTGAAGACCGGATCATTGTTTTAGAGAGCATTCTAATACATTTTCCTTTTGGTGTGGAGTTGCAAGTGGGTTGCATTCACTAATGTGAACATGTGTGGATTTATGAATATTGCAAATGTGTTGTTGTAAAATAGAAGGGTACATATTTGGAAATTAGTGGGGACTTGTAGGTATAATAGTTGAATACTTTGAGTTCCTATGGACTAATGAGGACATTAAAATGTGTGATGTGGCTATTAAAGAACACTTATGGACAGATCAAAACTTGTACTTGTGTTTTATGTGCATATTAATGATCATTTATGAACTAATGAGGACTTGCAATAGTATTTTATGCATTTGAGTGGGCACCTATGGATTGGTGAGGACTTCAAATTGTTTTATGGCACATCAATGATTACCATTTAATTGATGAAGACCTATAACAAAGAATTGTGATAGTATGATCATTAGTAGAAATCAGCCAAAATGTAACTAGTCCATTTACGACTACATGCGATTTGTAGTCATTTGCGACTAGATTTGGGAATATTACAACTACAAGTTCAAATTTCAACTATTTTGGTCATTTTCACAACTATGATGCAACTATTAGAAATTTCATCCTATTGGTTGATTGATTTTACATTTATTTTCATCCATTAATAGGTTGATATGTCCCATTAGTCGCAATAGTCACCAAATTAGTTACATCATAAAGGTATTCTACAATGACATAGGGGTATATTTTAATGTATGTACTAAAATTATATATAATATGCATACGTATGTATACTATTCATATAATGAATCTCAAAATTAATATTTGACCTTTGAATTCTTTATTCAAATCTGAAAATTGTTATTTCAATTGTTTAAAACATAATTTGAATTTTAGATTTTGGATTTGAACATGATATTTTCAATTAAAATTTAAAAAGGTTTATTTGATCTAAAAAATGTCTTTGCCTTCTTTACATTTTATCATTCTTTTCATTTATTTTTTAAAAACCTTTTTAGCACCAACAAATTCATTCGAGCAAGACATCTCACAATGTCATGATGCGCCCATTCTCATGGCAATTCCTTTAATATTTTAAGCTTTTGGAAGTATTTTTCTAGGATACTTGGCCAAAGTGTGACCTATTAGCCTATAATTCACTCTTGTGACAAATCGGTTGTTGTTCACCTAGCACAATATATATTTCTTTTTGTGTTAGGTGAACAACAATTGAAAATTGGATGCGGGCGAAATTCTCGCCAATGGTTAAGATGTTCAGCCAATTTTTTTTCCTTTGTAGGAGGTTTAACAACCTTTGAGTTAGAAGCAAGCAAAAAGGGAAGAGGAAAGAAACCTTGCTGAACCATCATAAATAAATAAATACAATATTTGTAGCTCGATAGTATCTAGTACTGACCACAGTAAAGGACTGACCTTAGAGCGAAAGGCAGGACCTTAGAACGAAGGGTACTTGTAGTGCAAAATTTTGGTCTTGCATTGAACATTTAATGGACCATGGACTAAACGGGCATTGTCCAAAAGGACTATGTTTAGGGGATAGCCCCGCAAAGTACATTTTTTGCCTATGGACCACTATAACTATCCAATACATTCGAAATTGGAAGATTCTAGTAAGGTTTTTTTAAGGTGGGTCGTTGAGCTACAAGCCCCACGAGAGTAGGATTCTTTAAAAAGTTAAGCCACGGGGCACAACTAGCCAAAATAAAATTTTCCCCATAGCATTTTTATTATGCCCACTTGGAAACTTAAGATCTCAATAAAAACTAGAAAGGAAATTAAGTTATGAGTAGGTTTTACATAGATAGCCAAACGATACCTTGGGAACAAATTTCTTGGCCTAAGGTCGAGGCAGTTATTTTTAGACCTCAACTTAAGATTTACTAAGCCCCTCGTTTTAACGATATGGACAAGATGCGTGCTCTACAATCTAGACTTATGCAAAGTATATACACTAGATCTTTAGCCAGAAGACAAGTTACACAAGAAAACCTAAAAGAAAAAAACTTTGGCATTGAGAAGAAGATGGTGACCTTAAGGCCATGAAAAAGAAAGATGGCAAGAGGTTTTCAGTTAGATGATAAAATTACGCCCATTCATCACGTGAGGATATTAAAGTTCTAAAAAGAGGAAAATCGACCAAGAAAATTACAAGCCATAAAACGTAAGGTAAAAAAAAAAAAAGATTTTGTTGTGCTCTTTCAGCGTTACGCGCCAAAAAACATAGAGTCAAATAAGCACACTTTGCACCCAAAAGACGAAAAACAAAAAATATATAAATTTATTTATTTTTCGAATTACACTTCACACCTCTTCTTTTTTTGGCCTATCCTCGTTATTGAAGACAAAGCCAAACAAGCTTTGGCCAAGATGGCCTTAAAAACTGAATGGGAAGCCTATTTTGAACCCAATTCCTATGGATTTAAACTCGGACGAAGCTGTCAATATGTCGCCATTAAAGCCATATTCTTAGCTATTTGAGCCAAGCCTGAGTATGTTTTGAATGTAGACATTTCCAAATGTTTTAATTGCATAAACCACGAAGCCCTTTTAAACAAACTAAAAACTCTCCCTAGTCTAACCAAATAGGTAAAAGCTTGGCTTAAAGTCGACATCATGATTAAATTGGGAAATAATCTTCAGTACATGGAAATCATAAATATGGGCACTTGTGACATTATCTTCTTTCCACTGCTAGCCAACATTGCTTTCCATGGGATGGAAACAGCTTTGAGGGAATGGGCATTAAAAACACACCTTAAAAAACCAACTTCGATATTGGTTAGATATATGTTGACAACTTTGTTGTATTTCACCAATCCAAGGAGGTCATAGAAAAGGCTTAGACATTCTTGGAGGAATGGTTAAAGTGTATGGGATTGAAATTGCACCTAAATAAGACCCAAATAGTCAACACCAAATTTGGGTTTCAATTTATAGGGTTCTCAATCAATCATATTTGGAAATGGGGCATAGTGAAAACTTTAATAACTCCGTCTTGTTGGTGATTTCTTGAAGAAATTCGACAGGCCATTCAACTCTCAAAAAGGAAAGGCGGCCTATCAATTCATTGTAATCCCGGTACCCAAAATAGTAAAATGGGGCAATTATTTCAAATACTATGAATGCAACAATGTATTTCGAAAACTAGACCATGACATCTTTCAAAAGATCTAAGCATGGGTATAGGAATGGCACCCAACATGGGGTCGTGATAAAATAAAACAAAAGTACTTCCCCAAAAATAAAAGTTGGATATTTTGAGGGAAAACGCACCAAGATAACTGGATTTTGTACGACTTTTACACAACGACCTTTAAGGTCAAAAAATAATATTACCTGGTCAAATTGAGTTGGATAGCTAGCCATAAGCACATTGAGGTGGGACAAGATAAGGCCCAATCAAACTACAAGCTGAGTGAGAAGATAACGCAACAGTAAAATTATATATATTTGTTTCAACTTCTCTGTCTTATTGTGCACTTTTGACGAAAATACCATCTAATGAAATCCAAGGCTCTAAATACGGTGGCCAAACCCCTAAAAGGGCTCTTGGGTACATTGCCTACATATATTAAGAAAGCACAAAGACATGGAAGTAGACCACATCAAAGTGGAATCTTTTGAAGATTTATATAAAACAACCTTTAACTCGTAGACAAGCACTACCATGTTGAAAATGAGCGGGGACATGGAAAAATCTTGAGAATGATCGTATGAGGTGGAAGCCTCACGTACGATTTTGAAGCCAAGACGTTCCAACAATAAAACGGTTTAGGGACCGATATGATGATTGGTTTAGGTACTAATTTTTGGGCTATTTCCTTCTTCGTACTACCCAAAATGAGATTATTATCGAATCTGAGTTTGCTACTCCAACAATTACCAAATTAATTCCTATTTTGTTTAGTACTCTAGGTGCTTTTGTGGCGTATAATATAAATTTTGTAGCAAATAAATATATTTTCGCTTTGAAAATTGGTACTTTGGGTAATCAATTAGATTACTTTCTAAACAAGCGTTGGTTGTTTGATAAAGTTTTTAATGACTTTATAATTAGATTGTTTTTGCGTTTTGGATATGAAGTCTCATTTAAAGTTTTAGACAAAGGTGCTTTTGAAATCTTAAGGCCTTATGGGATTTCGTACACATTTTGAAAATTAGCCAAACAAATTAGTAAACTTCAAAGTGGTTTTGTTTATCATTATGCTTTTGTGATGTTGATTGGTTTAACCATATTTATTACCATAATAAGTTTGTGGGAATTTTTTTTGGGGGGGTAGATAATCAATTTTATTTTATTTACATAGTGAATTTTCTATTTATTCATTTTGAAAGAGACATTAACACAAACAGAGCCCAAAAAGGGGCCAAACATTGGCTTATCATTGTGTCCTTAGAGTTCTATGATATTATACAAGGCCCACATAACAAGCGAAAAAAAATCTTTTCTTTTTGGAGCCCAAGGCCCAAGCTACGCTTTGTAGTCCATCTACGATGAGTCATGAAAACATGAGTCTTCAAATAAAACATGATATTGGTTTGGGCTTATAAGGAATTTCAAAAGGGGAAAGGAGGAAATAAAGGTTGGAATGATGAAATGATAGATTGAGGGTTGAAGGAAAAAAAACAAAACAAAACAAAAAAAACATAGAACAAAAAATAATAATTTGTATGCCCAATCAACTTCTTCTTATCCCTTCGGCCTTGACTGGGGCCGGTCATAGTAGTAGGCATGCCCTAAAACATTAGGCAAAGCAATAAAAAAATAAAATGCAATGACATAGTATGTGCCCATCAAGTTATGCAATTATTACGGGCATTATGTACACAAGTGTAGGGTGATATACCACAATATAACTAACAATAAAATAGTCCTAGTTTATAATGTGAGTATTATTCTAGGTGACAAATTGTTTTGGAAATAAAAATTTCATGCAACCAATGAGAAGGGCTCAAAGGGATCTTTCTTTTGGGTTTGGGGGGGCCAAAGGGGCATTTTTTGTTTTTATGTTTGTTCCCATTAAGTTTCCCAAAATCTCAATGTGTTCCCTAAGATGTTCCCAATAAATTTTATTCACATATTGGTCAGCCATGGTTCCACTTCCATTTATACAAGTTGTAATGGGGGGCCAAAGGGTTGCTTCTATTTTGGCGAGGGAAGCATATTTAGGCTTCTATGTTGGGGAGTGTCCCCATGTTCCAAAAATATTAATGATGGGCCAATCAGTTGGCTCCTTCTGGAAAAAAGAAAAGAGAACATTGGGTGCACCCGTCAGTAATTAATAAAAGCATGAATAAGTTACCCTAGTTTGTGAAGGGATGAAATTCGTTTATCGTAATGGATGGAAAGAAAAAAAATTTGGACCATTTCTCGATTTGTGCGTGTCATCCTTGCGCAGGGGCCATGCTAATCTTCTCTGTATCGTTCCAATTTTATCAGATGTCTCCGAAGAGACGGAAGGCTTGGTCCGCTTTCGGTATATATAGACCGGATTACTACTTCTGCAAAGCGTATGGGTTATATGCGCCGACCTCCTCTCTCTTCTTGCCCTTCTTCGCCAGATCCTTCTCGTCAGCTTTTCTTCTGGATCGGTTCCGCACAAGATTTCAACGCGGCTCCGTTGGCGCTTTCGAGCACCCTGTCAGCCTGACACGCACGCCACAAAATAGTGATCTTCACAGTTTCGATTTGGGGGTCGCTGAGTACCTGCCACGATTTCTCCTGAGCATCGATGCTTCTCTTTTCTGTTTCTTACTGGCAAGCCCTCTGTTGCGCGATGATCATTTCTTCCCTCACTTATCTGACAATTACGGCGGCTGTCGCAGTACACCATGTCTTCCGACGTTTTTGTGAACCGTGCTTCCACTGGGTACCCACTCGCGAGCTCCGATTCATTACCTTGTCGAACCCTCCCACTTCCGCAATGCTTGCTGCTCTGGAGGTCGTTTCTTTCTCGGAGCTCACTGCTTTATTTTCTCTCTCCTTCGATCTACTACTGTAGCTCATTTCTCCAGCGCCCGCTTGGTTTGGTCTCCTCCTCCTATGCTTTCCAAAATCCAACTGCATCTACGCTCTACCATTCTACTCCCACTGACCATTTTTCACCATCACACTCTGCTGACTTGAGTTCAAATTGGGTATAGGCTTAATGCTACAAGATGACTCCGGAAATGCCTGAAGACTCACTCTCCTTTCTCATTCATACGCATCCTCCAGGAGAATTAACAGGAATCACGAGAGCCTTGGGAAGTCCTTCAACAGTTTGAAACCAATGATCCTTGGCAAAATTAGTTTTCTCCCTTTCCTTTTGGGTCTACAAAAATGTTATCAAATTATAATTTTGCTTCTTTAGTGCAGAGAAGCACATGCATAAGTTGTACCTCTTCAATCATCGTCCACCGAGCAAACCAAAGAATGAAAGGACCGAAAGAAAAACTAGATGAAGCCAAACAATCTTTCTCGCATCTCATCCAAACAATCCAGAGCTTGAGAAATCATGGAGCAAGCCGTTAGCTCTAAAGACTTGTAGATTCTCAAACAGCACCATAAACAAACCAAATGTTTGCTCGACCAAACCATTCGCATTTCTCTCTCTGAGAAAGAAAACATGTCCTACTGCACCATGCCTGCAAGAGAAATCAATAGAGGATGTTAAACATACAGGCTTGCGCCTTCACTCGGGACCTCTCCCCTACTTCTTGAAAAGCCTTTACTGAATCGTCAAGCTGGAAACCGAGCCTATCTAGTGAGACTTGTGCACCCCATCATCTGCAGCAAGGTTTGAAACATGATACCAGCCTCAAATCTGGTTGCTCTTGCTTTGTGGTCGTTTCTAAGCTGCGGCTATCTTTAAAAAAACCCCCCCGCACTTATATGCACAGTTCACACGATTGGATCTCGTGGGCCATTTGCGTGATAGATGCACAGTTGTCCAAGTGCTGCTGGGCTCCGAAAGCTCGCTTGCAAAGCCTACAAAATCTTCTTTCTCGGCGGTACAGCAGACCAGTGAGGCCGACCAGCAACAGACAACTACGTACGTGTTATTGTGGAGTAGTCATCTCATGCTAGGCAGCCATTTTATCATACAAACTCATTTTCCAGGGGTCCAGATCTAATATTTGCCGGTCCGTGCTTACAAACACAATGGTAAATTGACCCATTCAGGAATTGATGGGGAAGGGTTTAGGGTTCTTTCACCACAGCAAGCTTCAAAGCATCGCGCTTAACACGAGCATTGAAATTTCTGTGGGGCACTCGACCCATTTCTTCCAACACGACAACTTGAGCATCTTGTATGATGTTGGCCAGCTCCGGGATTCCTTGTCCAAATTCGATGCATGCGTTGCCAACACACAGTTTCCACCGCCATCAAAACAGGGACTGCTGCTAACTCCTCCGCGAATCCTGGGACCATCAAAATTCAATGTTCAGAGTTCAGGCAGTCTTGCCTCAAAAACACTGCCAAATTTGAAGCACATGAAATGGTCGCCAGGCACATTTCATGGGAGAAATCTGGCAACATTCTGCCACCACAGAACACAAATTGGTCCAAGCTGCTCAGTTGGTATGGATGTCTACACACAAAAGCTCATTCGACTTCCAAATTTTGTCTATTATGGCATTTAGGTACTGATCACTAAAACCCTAGTAAAAAACTCTCTTATCCAACATCAAATGACAGACCTCAATCGGAGTTGACACTGGATGGTGAAAGATATGTCAACCAACCATCAAATCAAATGACATCTCAATGGCAAACATCGCTACTTAAATGGGACATATTTGCCCTTGTTTCCAGTAGTAGTAGACAATACATAAACAATACAATCAAGACAATTGTAATTCAAGCCTCCTCATACTCTATACAATTTACACTTTTGTTTGTAGTTTCAGGATGGTCATCATTCAGAATTCAAAATTCTTGACCATTAGTTTATAACATAATTCAGTCAAATACTGTTGGAAGGCGAACAAAGCTTTGTATCTGGAAACTCCTGGCCATAAGCAGTGCCACCATCTATTACAGCTTTTAGAAATCCTTCCGTATGCATCCTGCAAAAAAAAAAGGTCAGAAGTTGCGGAGAACTTGATGAAGCCGCTCAAGTCAGAACATCTGCACCAGCTCCTCATCTGCCTTGTCTGCAAAGGACCATTTGATCCAACTATACTACTCCTAACATTCACAATATCAGCTCTACCTTGAGATATGAGCCTGACCTACTACACTGCTCATCTGGCCCTTAGATCATGATCAAGCTCTCTGGAGTTGGATGGAGGAACTCAATGTGCAAGAATAAACTGTAAAATGACTGCAGCTTTTCTATGCCCATTTTTACAAAACAGTACCAGTGCTGGAACTGCGCAGTTTCTACAGTGTGAACTCCTGAACTCAGAAGTCAATCAACACGTGTCAGTTTTCTGCAGTAGGCTGGGGAAATCCACGTTCAACAGTCTTCAGAACTCTCACTTCTGTGAACACGCCATTGACAAGGTACGGACTCCTCATTACCTGGCTGTTGTTTTGTCTTACGGACAACAGAATTTTGCAGAGGCTGCCATTTGCTGGTTGAACAAGTAATTATTGTCAGGAATTAGGATGAGAGAAATAGCAGTCTTGTTGGTGCATTGCAATGGCATGAAAGCAGATAATGCAGATGCTTGGGCTTTGCTGCCAGCGGAGAATGACATGAATGTGGGAATCGGTGTCTTACCAGGCTTGCAGAGTCCAAGGCTCCAGGTAGCATACATCGCAAACAACTGCCCCTGATGTCATTCAAGCGCATCAAATGCACGGTGAATGACTGCCAACAGCACCACCCAGAACGGTTTAACAAGCGCCAGACATCTTTTACTCAAAGAATTACATTGCACCTTTCAGAGGAAAAGCAAGCAAAGAACAAAATGCAGAAGCACAAAGACATGTTGCTGTTCCAAAAAGCGTCTACAACAATCTGTTGTACGGGATTGCAATTGGACAGACGGTGCACTCAAGCTCAAAAGCCCCCTCCACATGAATCCTCTAGAGAGCGTCAGAGGGAACCGATACATTTGTGTCTCCTCGATGGCCTCACACAAGAGCAATCTAGTGCAGTAAAGCTTTGCATTAGGAACTAGCTGCAAGCAACGAAAAAATATTGCTTTTGACCCACCTTCTTGAGCATGACTCTGCATTTGTTGTGGACACAATTGCCTTCAGGTATGCTAGTAAAGGGTTAGAAGGTTAGAACTGGGTCTTCCACATGATGGTTCAGCCTGGATAGAATTGATAGAACATCACAGCAATTTAGCAGAACCAACTCGAATGATGTACGTTACTCCTTACATAGCCGCTCTGCTAAGCCTTTCTTCTCAGGATTCAGTCAGTGAAGATCATCCAGGTGCACTGTCATTTCCAGGCAAAACAGTACAATGCAGGCTAATGAAGAGTTTAGCGATGTTAGTCTTGGAACAAAACCAGATATTGTGATTGAGGTGTGACGAAAGAGATGCCGGAGGCTAGGTTGAACATACTTTTATAGAACAACAAGATGACCTTAGATTCTGTTCCGTTCAAAAAGATACGACCCAAGCTTTCAAGAACAGTTTAGTGAAGAAAGCCTGTCCCACCACCATAATCCATCAGTCTCAATTCCAGCTTAGAAAATCTCACAGCTGGTTTTATAACAAAGATCTCACTTTCTCTCGGTTCAACCAGAAGTACTTGTGGCTAGTCAGGTGTTCGGGAAAGAGGGTCGCCCAAGTGTAAACAGAACGGATTGAAGACAGCAGCTTACCACCCCGACCGGGGTGCTTGTGCATTATCATTGCAAAAGCAACCATTTGAGTATGACAAAAGCGATCATAGATATATTTGCAATGAAAACCTGCACAAAACTCGGTCCAAAGTTGGTGAGGCACTCTGTTGGATCTAGGCAATGTTAAGAGGACCATTTCCAGTTCCCTGCTGGTTGGGGCAGATCGCATAAGGGAGAACTGCAGACAGGGACACTAACAGAACCCTGATGAATCCTAAACCAAGAGCAGAGAGGGGGAAGCAAGCACATGTGTTTTAATCCCATATTGGTTGCCGAAAGAGTAGCATTGGCGGAGTATATAAGGCCCCGGGCATACGCTGAAAATTCATACCTTTCTCGGCCTTTTGGCTAAGATCAAGTGTAGTATCTGTTCTTATCAGTTTAATATCTGATACGAGGCTCATCGAGCCTCATGATATTAATCTAATTTTTCTCGGGGGCGGGGCCGTCGGGTAGCTTGCTATCTGGCCCCGCGCGCGTCGCCTTGGTCTTGCACTGCTTCCTTGGCTGGCGCGCCCCTCCCCTCCGGGGGATCCAGACAACTCCAACCCGGACTCTCAAAAAAGTTCTGTAAATCTATTTTATGGAGTTTGACTGTAGCAAATTCTCGTCCGTTAGGAAGGACGAATGCGAACCTAAATTTTTCATTCCAATTAGTGTTTTTGGGTGTTTCTTTGATGAAGGGATCACTATGTTGGAGCGAGGTCGTGTATCTTGAAAAGGGTTGTAGGAAAGGTAAAGTATTTATTTGATCATCGGCAAAATCCTTGCCCATTGACAGATAATATTTGTGCGATTTCAGTATGGTTAGTTGCAACTCTTAATGTCCACAAACTCGTTTTAGATGTCTGTAGTTCTTTGGCCAAATTTGGACTCATTTTATGCAAAGCTCATGGGCTGCCACTGCTGGCAGCTTTTCAATCCCTGATTTGTTTTCGCACTTTCTAGCCTTCAACAATGATTTGTTTTGGAACAATTTTGTTGTGCACAGGCATTATCATGATCCGTTTGTGATTTTGTTGTGGCTGAAGAATCGGCCATAACAAGAGCAGAAATTGGTGGTGGTTCCATCAGACCGCTACCTCGGGTGGGGGGCTTGCTTGTTTGCACCATGATCTATCCTGCCAGCATCTATCTATTTCTAAGCGAGGTTATCACATTAAGATCATCCCAAACCAGTGCTTCCCACTGTGCTCTTCTTGGTGCCATTGGAAAGCCCTCCGTGAGTAGGGTGCACCAAGGTCGTTCTCCAATTTTTTGACTTTAGACCTACAGTGCAAGAGTTATTGAATATCGAACAATTTTGTCAATGCAAATTCAATAAAACTAAAACTCCAATTTTTAGGGCAATTGGGGTGTTGGAAAGTGCTCTACGAGTAAAGATTTTACAGAGGGCAATTTCATCATTTTTAGGCCGAAGGTGCAGGAAATATTGAATTTCGAGTAATCTTTGTCATTGCAAATTCCATAAAAATTCGACAAAATCAAAACTCAATATCTCTCATGGCAAACCCAGCTACTTAAATGCAACATATTATTTGCCCTTGTCTCCAATACCTCCTAGTAGACAATCCGACAATACAAAAGACAATTATGATCCGAGCCTCCTCAATATACGCCTTCGTTTGTAGTTTCAGGAGGGTCATTCAGAATTCAAAGTTCTTGACCAGTACTTTGTAACCTAATTCAGTCAAATACTGTTTGTGTCTAGAAACTCCAGGCCATAAGCAATGCCACCATCTATTACAGCTTTTAGCAATCCTTCCGTATGCATCCTGCAAAAGAAAAATGTCAGAAGTTGGGGAGAACTTGATGAAGTCGCTCCGGTCAGAATACCTGCACTAGCTCCTCGTCTGCCTTGTCTGCCAAGGACCATTTGATCCAACTATCCCACTCCTAATATTCACAATATCAACTCTGCCTTGAGAAATGAGCCTGACAAAATGCACCGCTCATTTGGCCCTTAGACCATGATCAAGCTCTCTGGAGTTGGATGGAGGAACTCAATGTACAAGAACAAACCGTGAAAAGACTGCAGCTTTTCTATGCCCATCGTAACAAACAGTACCAGAACGTTACAAACAGTACCAGAAGTGCGCAGTCTCTGCAGTGTAAACTCTTGAACTCAGAAGTCAATCAACACGTGTCAGTTTTCTGCTGTAGTTCGGCTGGGTAAATCCATGTTCAACAGTCTTGAGAACCCCTCCTTACCTGGCATTTGTTTTGTCTTACATACGACAGAATTTTGCGGAGGCTGTCAGTTTCTGGTTGAACAAGTAATTCGTGTGAGGAATTAAGATGAGAGAAATAGTAGTCTTGTTGGTGCATTGCAATGGCATCAAAGTGGAAAAGGGAGGTGCTTGCATTTCGCTGCCAGCAGAGAATGACATGAATGTGGGAGCCAGTGTCTTACCAGGCTAGCAGAGTTCAAGGCTTCTTTTTGTGTGGGCAGGCTACATATGGCCTTTAGATTCCCCTTCTCAAAACCCAAAACATTCACTTCCCTACTCGATCTAAAATCCAGCCTCGGCTGAGAATTCACTCCAGGATAGGAGGCTGAGAAACCTTAGCGCCAGCAACTGCAGTAGTACCTGTTACATAATACCTATGCAATCTGTAGTGTCACCTTCAATGTGTTATTGGGGAGTACTTACCTCTGCAATCAATCTTATGCTATACAGCCATATTATTATACAAACTCGTTATCTAGAGCTCAAGATCCAATGGTTGCCGGTCCCTACGTACAAACACAATGGCAATGGGCCTATTCAATAATAATCGCTGGGCTCTGGCCAAGATTTCTCAAATCGGGATGCAATCTGCAACAAATGCAGGATATAGTGAAATCAATTGTGCGACTTCGTCATAAGCAGATGTGGCTGGTTGTTGTGAAATATCATCACCTTGAACAGGTAACGCCAAGGTTTTCTTGAGCAGCTCCAACCCAATGGGCTGAACTACAAGGAGGAGCAACAACGGAGGAGCCTATCAATCAAGTTGCACTGCAGCAAGCTCAATATTTCCTGGGATCGCCTTGACTGCACAGTCTATTTCGTGACATCTTTGGTTGGGAAACATGAGGAACACCCTTGCTAGGCAAAAGCCCTGCAAGAGTGAGCAATGATAAACCGGTGGAAGGAGGTCAGTAAGTGTAACCTCGATCAGGACCACTGCGCATGGCATACGTGACCTGGTCTGCCGGGTGGAAAGGCATCTCAACAAACGCCTGAGTGTCAGTCAGAAGGAGATTGGACTCAAGAAGGTTTTGGATGTCCCTGAATCCCACCCACTTAGGAAAGAACAAGCACCTTGTGGGTGAGATCTCTTGCAGATCTTTTGCCGAGGAGGTTGAAATCCCCCGAACCCTGAAGGACTTTGGGAACCGAACTCCTCACAGCTCCTCGCAACCACATCCAACTTTTACATATGGCCATTGCATCATGCCAGGCTCTCAAGAAAAGCCTTCAGGATGGCTCGTAGTGTGTCCGTCCATTCGGAGCACGACCCTTTTCACTGCCATAGTCAATCCGCTGCGGGGCCTACGGGCGCGCGCACAGCGATCATACGCAGGAAAATTCTGGAGAATCGAGGTACGAAGTGGAAAGCACAAAGCAAGCGAAGAGCAAAGAGGAGCAAGCAAGCGCATGTGCGTTAATCCCGTATTGCTTGCCGAAGAGCGGCATTGGCGGAGTATATAATCCCCGGGCATACGATGTCAATTCATACCTTTCTCGGCCTTTTGGCTAAGATCAAGTGTAGTATCTGTTCTTATCAGTTTAATATCTGATACGGGGCTCATCGAGCCTCATGATATTAATCTAATTTTTTTCGGGGGCGGGGCCTTTAGGTAGCTTGCTGCCTGGCCCCGCGCGCGTCGCCCTGGTCCTGCACTGCTTCTTAGGCTGGAGCACCCCTTCCCCTGCAGGGGATCCAAATAATTCAAATCTGGATTTCTGACGAGGTCATCTTTGTGTGTTTCATTGCAACTAGTGGTTTGTATTTTATTCTTGTGATCGTTTTATAGCACAACAAGGTCTTGTATCTAGATAGGATTACAGGAAAGTTTGAGTATTTATTTTATCGTTGGCAAAATCGTTGCCCATTGACAATATTTGTGCAATTTTAGTACATGGTTAGTTGCAACCTCTTAATAATGTCCACGAAGTCATTTTACAATACCGTGGTACGAGGGCCAGCTTCAATACATATTCAACAATTATCTCAGATATCAAGATTACATGTCGAAAAATAGGATGTTGCTGCATATTCTTATAGATGCTGTAGTTTCCTTCACAAAACTTTGCTCTTTGAGAAAAGTAAAATCTGAAAGTTTCCACCATTTCTACAAATAATGTAGTTTAGTGTTGAAGCTGACAAGGGGCGAGAGTGAACCGGCCTCCGTGACTGCACCAGTTGGCCGTTCTGTCCACAGGATGGGCTGTGTTTTTCAGCTGCCTGTTCACCCTACATTAACCAACATTCTACCGCATCAATTTTTTGCCTGCTGACCTTTGACCTTTCTTTTTTAGCCAATTTTTTCTCAACCCTGACCCTCCATACTACCCTCCCATCTAGTTACCCTACTAACCTACCTACTCTACTGACCTACCTCTTAGCCTAAACCTTGAACCCCACCAACTAACAACCAATCCCTTACCTACCCTTTCTATCTTTTCCTGGCAAAACTTATATTGCTTCCTGGCTAAACCTATATTTATTCTTGGCTAAACTTCTATCTCTTGCCAAAACTTATATCTCTTTTTGGCTAAATTGTTTTTTCTTGGCTAAACATTTATCTCTTGCCAAAACCTATATATTTTCTTGGCTAAACTTTTCTCTATTGGCAAAACTTATATTTCTTTTTGGTTAAACTTTTTTCTACGGCCAAGACATGTATCCTTTCTTGGTTAAACTTTTTTCTATTGGCAAAACCTATATCTTTTTTTAGCTAAACTTTTATCTCTTGGCAAAATCTACATATCTTCTTGGTTAAATTTTTTTCTCTTGGCAAAACCTATATCTCTTTTTTGTTAAATTTTTTTCTCTTGGAAGAACCTATATCCCTTCTTGGTTGAATTTTTAGACAAAACTTATATTTCTTCTTGGCTAAACTTTTCTCTTTTGGCAAGAGCTATATCTATTCTTGGCTAAACTTCTAATTTTTGGCAACATTTATATTTTTTCTTGGTTAATTTTTTTTCTTGGCAAAACTTATATATCTTCTTGGTTAAACTTTTAACTCTTGGCAAAACCTTTTTTTTTTGGCTAAACCTCGACCTTTCAACAAAACATTTCTATTTGTTGGCTAAACTTTTACCTCCCAACAATTCTTTTATATATTTTTGGTTAAACTTTTACCTTTCAACAAAACCTTTTTATATTTTGGGTAAATTTCTCTATTTCATAGTTAAACCTCTACTTTTCTAAAGGGAAAAAATAATAATGGAATCCACAAGGTGTAAAATGAACTTCAATATTTTTTTTATAGAAATCAATCAAGGACATAAAAACCAATGTTGATTTTAGTTAGGACGAATAATTGAGGTAAGAAAAAAAAAATCTTGTATTTTCAATGATTATATAATTCAATCAATTAAATCAAAAGAAAATTAATGTAAAACATATGGTTTTTAAAAGAGGGTTAAATTTACATATAGAGGTTGAGGGTTTAGGTTCTAGGCATTACAATATTTGTGTCAACTTTAAGTTAAGGGTGAAGGCATGAATAGGAGGATTGTTTAGATTGTCACAGTTGTAATTTTTCTAGATTACATACATACATAAATAAATTTAAAGTCATATTCAGAATTAACATTGTTAAATTTTTAATTATTCATGCTATCATAGAGTTTGATGGGAATCATAAAAATAAAATTGGATGAATTTTAAGAAGGTTATGCTCGTAATGGATTTTTGAAATGATAACAATATGTGTGTCACACAAAAAAAAACGAAAAATGTGGACTCAAAAAATATGTCAAAATATAAATAAATAAATAAAACATCATCAAATGAAAAATTTATTAGTGTAGTGTATTGAAAATTTTCAAATATGCAAATTTTTTTATTTTAAAAGTTTTGAATGATGTGATTGTTGTAAATTTTTATCGTTGAGAGTCCATTTCACATTAAAAAATTTAATCTTTTACATGGATTTTTTTTATCAATCACATGTTTAGGGATATTCATAGGCTAGTTTATTAATATTTATGATTAAAAGCATAGGGGATAATTATTGGATTTATGGTTTGATAATTGTTTAACTGTAATTTTTTTTGATAATGTTAGATTATGGACTTTCAAATGCCACTTTTGAGCCACTTAACTATGCTTTTGCCCTTAACACCATGTTTGTAATGGTTTGAAATTCTCAAAACTAACACCTATTGTATGGGTAACATGCACGTATTGCCTATTATGGCAAATACTAATAGTAGTTGAAGATTTAGTCCCAACATGCAACACTCACATATGAAAACAATGCCATTTGTGATTGAAATGATTTTTTTATTGTTTTTTTTTTAGATTTTTTAATAAATTTCTTGTACTTTTATTTCTCGTTCTAAAATTTTATTATCTTTTTTTACGCTCTAAATGATTTTTTTCCATTTTTCTTCGTATTTTTATTTTTATTTTCTAATACAAAAAATTCAAAACTATTTTTTTCAGTTTTTGTTTATCATTAAATATGCATGTTTTATGCCCAAATTTTGGGTATTATGTGAAACATGTGTTCCATACAACAAAATTTTGTTGAGGTCATCAATTTCTAGCTGACCAAGTAATTCGTGTGAGGAATTAAGATGAAAGAAATAATAGTCTTGTTGGTGCATTGCAATGGCATCAAAATGGAAAAGGGAGGTGCTTGCATTTTGTTGCCAACAGAAAATGACATGAATGTGGGAACCAATGTCTTACCAAGCTAGCAAAGTTCAAGGATTCTTTTTGTGTGGGCAAGCTACATATGGCCTTTAGATTCCTCTTCTCAAAACCCAAAACATTCATTTCCCTATTGGATCTAAAATCTAGCTGAGGTTGAGAATTCACTTTAGGATAGGAGGCCGAGAAACCTTAGTGCTAACAATTGAATTCAAGATCCAATGTTTGCCGGTCCCAACCTACAAACACAATGGTAAATGGACCTATTCAATAACTGATTATGGATTTAATGGTGGTTTTTATTCTTCCCACAATTGGAGTCCACCCTTTCGCCACCCCACCCCTTTTCTAGGCCTGCCCCTTTTCATCGCCTCCACTTAAGTCTAATGGAGGTTTTATTTATGTTGTCTAAGTGACCTGAAAATCTTTCATTATGCCTAGTAAGATGGATTTGTAGACTATTGAGTTACTATTCAAGGTTGTGTAATGAGTGTGTGAATCAAGTGCCAATCACATATGTGTTTTGTTCTGTTGTATATTTACGATAGGATTATGTTTACAAGTTTAGTTGCATTGATGCATTTTCATTTTATACACACCTTGCATCCCAACTTATTTCCACGACCTTTTGCATTGCTCGAACGTATGTTTATGGTTGTCGGCAACAAGTTATATTGTTCGAATGACTATCAACATATTTCACCATGCTAGTAAGAAAGACTTGAAGGTTGTTGGGTTGTTGTCAAAGGTTATACAATGAATGTGTGGGTTAGTGCTAGATCAAGATCTATAATTTGCTTCGGCACTAATGCATATAAATGCATATATTGTGTTTGGGGTTCTAGTTGCATTGTTGTATTTCCCGCATATGCGTTCAATTGCACCCCACCTTCCTTCCACTCGGCCACTTTGCATCAATCAACTTAGGTTAGAGTGACCATTTTATCATTGATTTTTTTTCTTTTGGTGACTGTGCATTTGCCCTTGCTTGTTGACATGCATTTTTGGAGTTTGTGTGTGTGAGTTCCCAACTATTGCAACATTTGAATATGGTCCTAGCAGGTGTTTGTGATTAGTTGTTACATGGGTGGAATATATGAGCTACAAGCCAATAATAGTTATGCATTGTAGTTGTAATTGACTAATTTAAAAGCTTAATGCGACATCTATTTGATTATGATTTGAAATGTTGTTGCTTCAAATAGGAAGACTATCATCATCCATAAATGTGATTCATAGTCACTTAATAATCATGTTGGTCTAAAGCTAGTGCAAAGTTCACCAACATCCCACTAAACGTCCACTTGGATTCTACTAACATTCCAATTAAGTTTCGATCTTATTATTCAGTCAAGTGGCATGGAAAGAAAAAACATTAGCAATTTTTTAAAGAAGACCAATATATCACCATAAATTCTACCACATAATTACGAATATATGAATCCACAAATGCTTTTTAATTAGCATGAAACTTGATTTAGACTATCCATTTTGGTGGTGTATATAGGATGATATAGGTTTTTGCTTGTTAAAACATTGAAACCAAACATATCTACTTGATGCACAATATGGATTCATAGTTCCTTGTTTTCTTGTTAAAAGTACTACATTCTTTGTTATTGAATGTATATGTTGCATGTGACTTCCTTGCATTATATGTTGTTTGAATGTTACAATGTAAAGTGGCTTATTCCATCCCTTTTCCAACATTGAAACACTGTAATTTTGAATTCATCTTGTGTGTTACACTAAGATAAGCTTATTCTATAGCCCTTGTGGTTGAGCTTCATGAAAATAATCAGCCATAAGGCAATTTTGTGAACTTCAGGTTCCTTGTCCATGTGTCAAATGTGCTCCAATTTTGAATAAACCAAAGAAAATTATGGCTTCTAATCCTATGTGTAATCTTGAGCTTGTGTAACCTATTATTCTAGAGATTATGATTAAGATAAATCTCGATGATCAATAGCAAGATTGTTGGTATGCGCTTAGAGTGTTGGCCAACATATGATTGAAACTTCACTTTTTTCTTTTTGCATGCTAAGTCTAGTCAATTTCAAGGTGTTTGAATAACAACCTTGGGTCACACAACGTTTTTCCATCGGTAATTTGTTACAAAAAAAACTAATATTGTCAAGATTGATTGCAATAGTTGGATGCATTAACTATGCTTCTCTAAGCACACTATTCGAATTCATGTTGTTTATATTTCAAGTTACAATTTGCCTTTTCATACATCTATATGTTGCAAGCTTGTCAACTTCATGTGCAATGTTGCTCCTCCCAACTCATGTCCCAATTGCATGCATTATTGTCCTTCCAACCCAAGTATTGTATGCAATCAAGGATTAACATGAAATCTAGATGGTGGGTTACAAAATTGGGCTCCTAGATCATAACTTACATGTGACAAGTGTTAGCCAAGGTGTGATTGAACTATCAAATTTGTTTTCCCATCAATGGGTTCATTGATGTATAGGGTTCATTGTAATCATATATTTGGTTCAACTTCGTCTAGTTGGTTTCTTGTTGCTACAAACCTTTTCTATCAATATTTTTTACATCAGTTAGATGGGTTTGGATGGGCTTTTCATAAGACCTCCCTAACATAAACCTCCCATCAATTGCAAATCATGTAGCTCTAGGGATTGCCCAAATGTCCACCCTTGTTCCATTGAAAGTTGTCCGTTTGAATTCGACTAAAGTTCCAGTGAAGTTCCACTTTTATTGTATAGTCAAGTGACAAGGGAAGAAAGAGGATTAAAAAATGTTTTATTTGTCATCGGGCATGTTTTTGGTGGACGAATGTCTTCTAGAAATCAGATTTTCACCTACATTTGGGCACCATTTGTTTAATAGTTCACCCTCTTAGCACAATTTGTTTATTGTTATTTGATTTTAGGATTTGTTTTCACAAGCCCACCTAAAACCTTAAATGTTGTAATTTTTGTTACATTCAACTTTCAATTATCTTGTTCTTAGGTTTTATTTCAAGTCTCCATATACCATCTGTGAAATTATGTTGGATAATTGGTGACAATCTTGTCTTAGACAAAAACCAAGTCTATATGTTTTTTCAAGGATGCGGCTTGAATGCTCACTTGATTTAAAGGTCCATATTTTGACTGTGCATGCCTTGGAGATTTCATTATGCTAGGGACACATGTGGGGCCCTAAATCTTGTTTATGAATTGATGCAATTGGAGTTGTTTCCTACAATGTTATAAATGTAGTTGTTTAGAGTATTGGGGCTTGAATACTTTTGGAGATGAAATCGTCTTAGTTTTCAATCCCCTCTCATAGTCCTTGCCCAACATTGTGGGATGTCATAAAGTAAAATAGACCAAAACTCACCTAGAAAGCATCTGAGCTTGGCAAAAGACTAACAACTATACATATGTTGATACGAGACCTCCTGTTTCAAACAATATACATGTGTTGGTTTGCCAAATCATCATGAAGTGTTCAATTATCTTCACATCTATGAAATAAACTATAATTGGATTCATGTGAAATTGGCCACTTCAATAACAATTTGTAAGAAAAGGTTAGTTCATTAATTGGGATTGTCTAGACATTTCATTATGGCCAATGACATTGATTTTTCAAACTATTGGGTTGCAATTCAAGGTTGTGTAATGAGTCTCTGAACTAATGGCCATCATTTGTATTTTATTCTATTGTCATATATTTATGTTAACATTATGTGCTAGTATAGGGCAATGAATCCACCATGTGATATGTGCCTTTGTGATGTTGCACAATTCCATTGTAATTGAAACACGCTCCCAATAGCTAAAACATTTGTATACTAGTCATAATATAATGAGAATCATTTGTTTGAGAACGAGAGAATTAAACTTCTCACTTTATGTTCCTCAATTGTTTCGCAACTAATACTAAGGCCCATTTGCATCAATTCAACTTAGGTTTAATGAACAACTAAAACAATGGATCTTATTATTTCGGTGACTATCAAAATGTCTCTTTGTGCCATCAAGATGAATTTGAAGATTGATTGGTTGCTACTCAATGTTGTGCAATGAATGTGTCGATTAGTCATGCCCATGTAAATTTTAATCAACTCCATTCTTGTATATTTAAACTAGGATTGTGTTTGGGGGTCTAGTTGCATTGTTATATTTCATTTTGTGTGCATAAGCTGCACCCTTGCTTCTTTCCAAGCCCCTTTAATTTGCATCAACTCAACTTGGGTGTTCTGAACCCTGTGTGGCAATGATTTAACATGTTTTGGTCACTACACCTATAGTAGTCCTATGTGGCAGTAAGATGGAGTAATCGGAATGTTGGGCTATTGTGAACAAGGTTGTGCAATGAGGGTGTGGACTGGTGCATGTCATGATTAATTCTAGTTAGGTCTATTGTTGTATATATCTATGAAAGGGTTGTGTTCTAGGGGTTCTAGTTGCATTGCTATATGGGCACTTTTTATGCATAATCAAAACCCCAACTCTTTCCAGGCCCCTCTACATCAATCAACTTAATTAGGTCTGATGGACCTTTTGTTGTTGATTTCTGTTGTTTTAATGATTGAGTAAAATGCATTTAAATATTGTAAGGTTGTTCAAGGTTGTAGTGCAATGACTGTGTGGCTCATCATGACCTACATTCTACTATGTTGTGTATCCATACAAGAAATTACGTTGGGTTTTGGTTGCATCCACTTATTGTATGAATGTACACCATGATATATCTATCCTTGCATGGTGTACATGTACACGACTTTGAATGAACCACATGCGATATGCACCTTCTTGTTGCTGCATAATTTTTATTCTTGGAGACATTCATGTAGCAGCCATCAAACAACAATGATTCTAGCACATCTTTGTTTGAAATTGCTCACATGTTCTTCAATGTTAACACATTAGGCCCTCTTTACATTGGTATGGGCTGGTTTGGCGATTGTTTTTTGGTAGCATGAATGCAAGTGGGGTGGAGTCTATGTGGAATCTTTTAGATGTTTCTAAGATTGGTGAAATACATGAATTTATTACAACGACTACAACCTTCTTGACATGTAGATTATGCTATAAGGAGTTGTTGGTCAATGATACAATTGAACTTGGTATTTGGATGTTACTGTGAGTTGTTAGTTAAGAACAGTATAAACCATTGATGTACCTTATGATAGTCTTGAATTTGCTCGTGCTTCAAATTCATGCTAGTGATTATTGGTGGAATGGTAATGTGCAATCTCTATCCTTGTGATGCCGGTTAAATGGTGAATTGCATTGCACTTTTGTGGAGGTGCTAAATCCTTGGAAACCAAAACATGCCACTAATTTGATAATGTGTGGCCAATGCCTAGCTTTCCACATATATGAATGTTTTCACATAAAAAGACTTGCTTGTACATATGGGAAATTGGAAATGTTGAATCTACTTGGGTTATCATTGTGTAACTTCATTGATTTAGTGTACAAATGTTCACCATGGTGAGTGTTACTCACATCTATTATGAAAACCTTTAGAATATAGTCCAAGCTGATATTGGTTGGATGTGATTGTAACTGACTATTACATGCATGGCATATATGGGCTAAAGTGTGAATTATATAGTTGTTGTAGATTTCTCAAATTCATCAAATGGATTGTAGTTCTATCTACTCTCTACCATAATTCTATGTGGCAACTATAGTTTCCATTTGATTCCAGAGCTTGCTGTTAATATGAAGATTGTTTTCACCCACAAATGCGATGCACAATGGCTTGATAATGATGTTGGTCCATGGCAGGTCCAATATCCACCCACACTCCACTGAAAGTCCACTAGAGATTTACTTGGGTTCCATCCATGTTCTGTTCTTATTGTACAGTCGAGTGGCCTGGTAAGAGAGTGGATTAGCGATGTTTCAAATATTGATACAGATCCTTAACCATTGTAGGTGGACCTGATGTAGCCAGTATCATCGATGTGTGTGCTGGCATTGCTGGTACTACGGGGAATGACAACGTCAAATTCAGCGGCTCCAATAGTGAGCCAAGCAACAAAGAAATGGTATGTTCAAGGCAATTGGTCCGGCAACGCTCAACGGCCAATTGCTGTGGTAGGCCCAGACAGTGGGCCTGTGCTAGGCCAGCAGATTGTTTATCTCTCAGAGTTCCTTGGTCGTCATGGGGGACTTGTTGATTTCTCAAATCAGGATGCAATCTGTAACAAATGCAGGATATAGTGAAATCAATTGTGTGACTTCGTCATAAGCAGATGTGGCTTGTTGCTGTGAAATATAAACACCTTGAACAGGCAACGCCAAGGTTTTCTTGAGCAGCTCCAACCCAATGGGCTGAACTACAAGGAGGAGCAACAACGGAGGAGCCTATCAATCAAGTTGCACTGCAGCAAGCTCAATATTTCCTGGGATCGCCTTGACTGCACAGTCTATTTCGTGACATATATGGTTGGGAAACATGAGGAACACCCTTGCTAGGCAAAAGCCCTGCAAGAGTGAGCAATGATAAACCGGTGGACGGAGGTCAGTAAGTGTAACCTCGATCAGGACCACTGCGCATGGCAAACGTGACCTGCTCTACCGGGTGGAAAGGCATCTCAGCAAACACCTGAGTGTCAGTCAGAAAGAGATTGAACTCAAGAAGGTTTTGGATGTCCCTGAATCCCACCCACTTAGGAAAGAACAAGTACCTTGTGGGTGAGATCTCTTGCGGATCTTTTGCCGAGGAGGTTGAAATCCCCCGAACCCTGAAGGACTTTGGGAACCGAACTCCTCACAGCTCCTCGCAACCACATCCAACTTTTACATATGGCCATTGCATCATGCCAGGCTCTCAAGAAAAGCCTTCAGGATGGCTCGTAGTGTGTCCGTCCATTCGGAGCACGACCCTTTTCACTGCCATAGTCAATCCGCTGCGGGGCCTACGGGCGCGCGCACAGCGATCATACGCAGGAAAATTCTGGAGAATCGAGGTACGAAGTGGAAAGCACAAAACAAACGAAGAGCAAAGAGGAGCAAGCAAGCGCATTTGTGTTAATCCCGTATTGGTTGTCGAAAGAGCGGCATTGGCGGAGTATATAAACCCTTGGGCATAGGCTGACAATTCATACCTTTCTCGGCCTTTTGGCTAAGATCAAGTATAGTATCTGTTCTTATCAGTTTAATATCTGATACGAGGCTCATCTAGCCTCATGATATTAATCTAATTTTTTTGGGGGGCGGGGCCTTTCGGTAGCTGGCTATCTTGCCCCGCGCGTGTCGCCTTTGTCTTGCATTGCTTAGGCTGGCACACCCCTCCCCTGGGCCGGATCCAAATAATTCAAATCTGGATTTCTGAAGTGGGAACTCTATGTGTTTATTTCTAAGTAGTAGTAGTTTGTATTTTGTCAATTTGATGGTCCTACAGCAAAACAAGGTCTTGTATCTTGATAACGATTACAGGAAAGTTTATAATTTATTTG
>Ga0209208_10002651_pt1 | contig 25665 bp, 18 predicted proteins | sample S1TSphfallax_3_FD_187694 | JGI IMG/M metagenome (GOLD analysis project Ga0209208, IMG submission 187694) | Host-associated microbial communities from peat moss isolated from Minnesota, USA - S1T2_Fd - Sphagnum fallax MG (SPAdes) (version 2) | ecosystem: Host-associated > Plants > Peat moss >...
AACAATCAAATCCCCAATTTTGCAAATAACAACAGTATTTGAACAAAATGCAATGCAAAGACCATGCTAACTTGAATGTATCAAGGCAATAGATGAATAATCTATAACTCATTCAATCCCATGGTATGACATAAGTTTTTATAGGACATAATTCAATAGATTGTGATCCACAACATCACATAAGGCAACAAAGGTTTTACAAAAATAGAAATCTAAGTTTATCTTGGAGTTCCCATCAATACAATTCTCATTCCCAAACACCTCAAATCTACCCAACACACACATGGATGAAATTGGCACAAACATACAACATTAACATAGGCAAGCTCACAAATCCCATATTGTCCTAGTGCCTTTTAATGTAGATTCCTTGCATAATTCCAAACAAGTATTTCTAAATTATCTATGTAGCAAAGTAAATCAAAAGAGAACTCAAAACCACTAGCCAAAACATTCTTCTCACCTAAACACTTTCTACTATTTTTATATTTTGCATGAAAAAAAAGGCTAACTATTTATTTACATTTGAACCCAATTTGGTATTAGAAGCTCTCCACAATAGGTCCATAAATATAATGTGCAAATGACATTTAGCCACACTCGAGCTCCATAGGACCATAGAAAGTACATCATCTCCAAATCCAAGTAACAAACAAAAGCTTAAGCTTATCCCCCACATTTTGTTCATCAAAACTAAAAGTTGTCATATGCACACAACTGCCCAACTCCTCCCTTGAATGATGAAAGACAAGGTGGTAAACTTTACCAACGCAATTAATATGGACATTCCACACACAATCAAATACACCTCAACCCTAAGCCCACGTCACAACCCCATAATTGGGTCAAACATGAAGCAAAATTGTTGTCAATTCAATTTATCAACATTGACTTCCCTATCCAAAGGTTTTGGTGAATTTTTTCTTTAACACATGTGTCAAATATTGGATGGTCAAGTGTGCCTTATCTTATAACTGGCTGTATGTTAACCTTATATTATGTGGATGTGCACCCGTGGGAGGTAAGGGTTACCTCCATTTCCTCCAATAGTCGCATTCCAACAATTAACATTGCATTGTTGAGTTGCCCTCCTCCAACAATCAATTGAGATCCTCACAACAATCACATTCTTTACACAATGAGGACCTTTGAGACTTCCTAAGTTGAAGCATTATTTTGCTTTTTGGAAGTAGTAAACTTTTAGATTCACATTCTTTCTCTTGGTTGACCATTGTGGTATGCAATTTTTTATGAAACCCTTAAATTCATTTTGTTTAAGGGTTTGACTGCTTATATTTCAACAAATTGGATTAGGTCAAAAGGTGAGATTCTTCATGTTTTTTTTTTCTTTTGTTTATAACATTTTGTTTTTTTCCTTAAGAAGATTATTGTTAAATGCAAATGGTTTTTCCACATAAAAATATGAGTGTGAAATTCATTTGAAATTATGCATGTGAATGTGTTTAACAATGTCTTAACAGCTATGAGTTGGGAACATTTTCAAATCATAAGGAAGGTTGGTAGACATAACTTCTTCAACAACATTTGCAACGTAAGTTTTAGGTTTTTATTTATGATTTAAAAAGAAACCTCTTTTATGCAGTGATCACCATATCCAACATATAGTTTTATGTGTTGAATTCATTCAATTAACTTATATAAATGTATGGTGATATTGTTGAACTTACTATTTGTATCTAACTTTCTATCTAAGATGTGTTTTTGAAATCAAATCTATTACATATGCATGCACCAAAATTAGTGTTAATCTAAAACAATGTTTCACAATAACATCTAATATTGTCCACAAAAAAAAGAAAAATGTTCCAAAATGTATAATCCAAGTAACCTTCATGGTTTCTTGTTTGCAAATTGGAGGCATTTGAACAAAAAACTCAATGAACAAGGTTTGAGTCTTTCTATTTTCAACCTTGTAATGTCAAGTCCAAAATGCATAAATTAAAAAAATCCAACTATTAATTCAATGTCACTAAGGATTGGTTACATTTGGTGTAGCATATTGTGTGACAAGCCTAAATGCTTATGGTTGATAAAACATGGTTGGGTCCACCAATGGAGGCAAACGTGAAACATCCTTATTGACGCCTTTCATCCTCCTTTTTTGTATAGTTATTCCTTCACTAGTGGGTACCCGTTAATTGTTTCAACCAATTGATAACTCTTGTTGTTGTTCTGTTTGTGTACTCCAACTATAAAATATTTTAGAATCTTTTGGTGCATTCAATTTTTTGCCTTCCAACATGTTATATTTTTAATATTGAATAAAATCTCATTACTTTGCAAATTAACGATGTTTTTAGAGATCGAAAAAGAGGTTGGAGTTGAAAGAAGCCCCCCCCAAGGGATCATTTTGACGGATATTTCTATTATATAAGCATAATTATATAAGCAATGTTGGGCAAGTATTTGATATGTTGAATAACCTCCACGTCTGGGTATTTGTAGAATGGGAATTAAAAGAATTAAAACTCGGAGTCAAAGAATCACAAGTTTCGGGTATTTGAAAAAAATTCAGAATCAAAGAACCGTTGCCAGTTCTGGTTATTTTAAAAAAACCTCACAGAACTACCGGGTTTCACGAAAACCCGGAAAAGAGGAGCAAGGCAAGTTTTTGGGCGGTTATTTTACTTTTACAATTTGGGATTTGGGTTTCAGGACCTCGACAAACGGACAAACGGGATCTGGGTTTCAAGACCTCTACAGACAGACTAATTGAAGAAATCGCCCGCTGCTTCACCGGCCTCTCCCTTCCCCCACCCCCCAAAACCTCCGTCACAAACATAGAGACTTACTGAATTAATATATATGATTGTACATGCACCCAGATGGAGTTAATCCACAATAGGGTGCATGGTACCCTTGAAGGTCCACAAGCAATCTAAATTTTATTTCATTGTGTAAATCATCACCCATTATTCCAATTATTTTTTACAAACCATTGTTCATTGAAAATTTTCTTTGCTCTTTTCTTTTTTCTTTTTCAACCTTCATTTTTTTCCATAGCTACTTTAATTCTTTGTCTCTCAACTTTATTTTTCTCATGTTCACCCTTTTTCTTTTGACATTTATTTTTTTTATTTTTCCTTTTTTCTTGTTTTTTGTTATAAGACTACAACATATTCTTTTCAAATCATTATGATTGATATAATGTAATCAACAAAAGGCCCACTCATTTTCCTTTTGCTTTGATTAACAATTGGAATGGAAGGATGGTAAATACAAAATTATTATTCTATATTCTGTTTTAATTCTAAACTAAAAAAATCATGAAACTAATACTAATAAAATATGCTCATTTAGATCTACTCATATCTAGGCTTCAAATTTTAATCCGGTCATGAAAGTATGAGAAAAACATCAAAACAACAAATTTGGCTATGGAATTGAAGTTTTTTCAAAAAACAATCTATTCTTGTTTCACACTCAATCAAAACTCAATGTTTTGCAATGAATTCTCCTCAATGTTCTATTGTGTCTTCCCAAAAATGATCATCTTAAAATAGTCCTATGATTAATTCAAATTCAAATAATGATGAAAACTATGTAAACTAGCTAATAAATATTAGAAAAAGAGTTACGTAAGTAAATATTAACTAACTATTTACAATGAGTAATTATTCCTTTAACATTACCCCACCCATACTCTATATCAAAGTATGTTAAGAAAGCTAAATCTAATGTTGTTCCTAATCCTATGGGTTAGCAATCTACTATTGATCTTGTTGTATTACAATCTAATCTATATATACCACAATATGATCTATTTGTGCTTGTCGTACTTTAAATTGAATCAAAGGTTGATTATTTATTTTGTTCAAAATTTGTTGTTGTACTTGTTATACCTCCATTAGTAGTTGTGCATTTTTTTGTTGATCTATTGATGTCTATTCTTAAAACTGTAACTCTAATGTGACTTGTATTTGCTACTATGACTTTAGATCTGATGTGATGTGAGTTTTCTTTTGTTGTTGTAGCTTTGATGTTGGATCATTTGATCCTCCTATACTTCCTCAAATTATGTTTCTTAGTTTGTATTCGCTTTCCTACTTCTATGGTTGTAAATCCATATTCCTAAGAACTACCTTCCTATGGAACAAATTTAATGGTTCCAGAGTCTATTATTATATATTTCATAGTATTATCTTCCTTTTAAAAACCATCTTTTCCTCCTTTGAGGTTTGTTGGTTCCTCCTTTGTTGTTTTTATTTCTAATGGTCCTACACCATCAGTCTATCTTCTTTCTTCTTCCTCATATGACATTTATGGTTCTTGAGTCAGGACTAAAGATTCATACTAAAATGATGGTAAAACCTTTTCCATTTGAAATATTTTATGCATGTAAAGCTTTTCATTTCTTTCAAACATTCTACAAAAAATTTCTATATCCTTATAGATTATATCCTACGCCACATCCCACCAAAGATTTACATCCTTCTTTTCCATAATCAACGCCTTGAATTTTACCTAAAATAAACCATGTTGCTTCTTGAGTTCATTATTCTTTCTAAAGACGTTGTCATAGTTGAAAGGTTTGATGCCTTGGGCCTACTCCAAAATCTGCTACAACCTTTCATTAACAATCCTTTGCATTTGCAGGTTTTTGTCCATCTTTGCCTGTTTTTGTTTAGATTGCCTTTGTATTTAATTTTTGGATTAGTATATATTTCCAATATCTTCTTTGAGCTCTTGTAGCTCCTTTTGTTACTTCAAAATAATCTATTCCATATTCTTGTAATATCTTTGAGGTTCATTGTGTTCCACACTCAAAATCCTTTTCTATCTTCAGCTTTTAGTAATTTGCATCTATTTACATCAAAGTTACCTGTAGAAAATGCTTCTCTACTTTGATCTTCTCCAGATCCTTATTGTGTTTTTCTATGTTATTGATCTTTTGTTTGGCTATTTGTGGTTCCACTAATACCTCATTATTTTCATCCTCCTTCACCTACAACTCTATTTTGAGCTTTTATTCCTTCTTTAAAGCCCTTTGCAAAATTTAAATTGAATTGTCCTTCTCCTCTATGATCTGTTTATTTCTTATTTCCATATCAAAGAGTTTGAGCAAAATGTTGTTCATTTATGTGTTGTATTCTATTGTCTATGGAAACATATTAGTAGTTCTCCTATGTTCATCTAGTTCTGCTTTTAGTCCTTACGTATACCCTAATGTATGAAATCTAGGAGTTTGTTCCTTGGAATTACTATATGAAAAACTTGGACTTTTACATGAATTCCAGATTTTCCAAAAATGTTTGATCTTGTAGCAAAATTTGGTCTTGAAGGTAGCATACTTTCATTATTCTGTGGTATTGGAATAAATTGTTACACATTTGGCAAATTTGGTTTTAATTCTTGTATCTATTCCTCCATTCCCTTTTGAGCTTGAGATTGTGGTTCCCTTTGAAGCCATCTTTGATGCTCTTGCCCATTTGATTTCTTCTCTTGCTTTAGAGAAATTTATTGTTTTATATTGGATGTTGGAGACATAGACTTCTCTTTTTGTCTCTCCTACTATTGTTATTACTTTTTCAGCAATTCTACTATTTGTTGAGGATTAACATTGCCCCTCATTGTAATGTCCTCTTATCTTCTCTGCCTCTTCAGCAAAGTTTCCCTCTCTTCATCATCAGAAGATTGGGACATCAGAACTACTCTTCTTATTGTCCTTATTTCTGGTTGGTTTTCCTTTTAGGAAAAATATGTGTAGGGTTCAGATGTTTCTTGTTTTTTATAAATCTCTCCTTTAGAGTCTCTTTCCTTCTCTTATCCTCTTGTGGCTATTCAGTCTGCTTCTTCTCCTATGGTTTTGCTCTTTGAATTGGAAACCATTTTTGAAACATAACTTTTTAGACAATAGCAAAATGGCATACATCCTTCTTGGGCTCTTTCTTGGTAGTTTCGTCAATCATGTTCTTCTAACATTTTTCCCATCTAACAACTCTTTGACCAATTGAAAATACATGATTACATCCCAATTGATAGATTTTTGATGATTTTCTTTGGAGATCGTCATGGCAGATTTGTTGCTAAAGTATTGCACCTCATTTTTCTAATAGATAATGGGCATAATTGCAACAATCCTATTGACATACTTTGGTTTCATTTTCTTAACAACCCATCCTTATTGGTGTTGTAAGTATCTAGAACCCTAACAACTATGTCCACCAAAATTACTCTAACATCTAACATTTCTACATGATTTACTTTTGTTTCACCTATATGGTAGATTTAAAAAACTTCTACTAGTAAATGTTTATATGTAATTGTCTGTTCCTTTGCCATCATAACTTTGTGGTTGTTCAATCTAATTCTTCTCCTATGGTTTTGCCCCAATTTCTAATTGTTCAAAAACTCAACCAAAATATTATGATGGGGTGTCTTCTATTCAATCTCAAATAGATCTACCAAACTACCTTTGTTTACCCACTTTCTTTCCTCCTTTCCAGAGCTTATCTAGAGCATAATATTCTTCAGATTATTATTATAACTCTACTTTGTAAGAATGAAAATATACCTAACTTCATCATCCTTTTGAATCTAGACCCTTTTTCCTCAAAGATTAGCAACCATTTATTGTCAAATTATTTTCTTGTTGCACTTCCTATTTGGAATTCAAACCTTTTCTAGAATTTTCTCTTATGTAAACTCTTTTTATTGATAGTATTTCTTAATGTTGTTGCAAATCATTTCATTCCTGCTCCTTTTTAATATTAGAATTGAAAATTGGACCGACCTGTTCACTTGCACCTGCATCTTTTTTAGGCTTTTTAAACTATACTTTTTCAAAGTTTCTTTGTAATCTCTATTGTTCTTTCTAATTGCTTCAAAAGCCCTCTCAAATGTAGACAACGAAGAAGATATCTTAGAAGAATAAGAAGAATAGATAGGAGATGAAAATAACGGACCTCTCTCTAGAGACCTAAACTACAAAGGCAAAATGTTAAAAACTTTTTGCTCTTCTCTTTGTCTCTCTTGCTTTTTTTTTTTGCAATTTCCATAATCTCTTTTTGGATTATCTTTGTAACTTCTTAACAAAACTTTTTTCTACGTTCTTTCTGGAGATAAAAAACAATAAAGACTTGTTTGTAGAAAACAAAAATGAAGAGTTGCTTTATTTTTTGCTGGCTGTAGAAATGCCATCACCTTTTTTTGTATATTGACCTTTCATTTTCCACTTTAGGGTTAATGTCTTAACGATTTGTCGTTTTTTCTTATTTTTTGACACTTATCATCTTTTGTTCAAGTTCATATTGATAACAATATGGGTTATAATTAATGTTTGCTCACTTAACAACTTTACAGATATGGCATTGGGTTTTTTTTATAACACAAGTTCTTCTAATGACCTAACATTGTCTACAGTACAGATTTGTTCTATCATGTGTTGAATCATTAGATTAACAAAATTTTGTTCTGACGTTATAAACATGTTTGACCTATAGTCTATTGGTTGTGAAATTGTGTAATCATGGTTTTTTAGTAGTATCATAGCTTGTTGAGTCATTAGATTCACTGAGGTTTCTTATAATGTAAGTATTTGATTAGTGTTTATAATCTCTGATGTTCTTTCTTCTTTTGAATCTTCATCAAATTTCTTTTTTTTGTGTTCAAAGTTTATAGATTTTAAGAACTTTTGATCTTCTGAACTTTGAATCCCTTTTAATGTCTTATCCACGTATTTATAAGGTTTTAACTTGTTAACATTGACCAAAACTAGGTTTGGTTCAAAATAGAAACAAGAAGAACAATGTTATTAGGTAAGCAATACTATACCCTGAATGGGCCAAATAACCTTTTCTTGAATTTGCCCAAATGTGGTTTTTTTCCTTTCGGAAACCATAGAACATAATTTCCAAATTGAAACATTTTTCTTTGTGTGTTTTTGTTGATTCCACAAAAATATATTCCATTGGTTTTCTCTAACATTGTTTCGAACTTTCAATCTATTGATTATATCATTAATAAAATGTACTCCTTGATTTGTGACTATGGTTAGAGGACATCCAAATCTGGTCAGAATAAACTCATATAAAAATCTGGCTATGCCTTCTATAGTATTGGTTCTAAATGCCTTTACCTCTACCCATTTAGTTGCATAATTTAGAGCTATTAAAATATATCTATTTCTTGTTAATCTTCATGTTGGTTTAATTGGACCTATATAATCTAGACCCCACTTCATAAAAGGTTCCTTTGGAAGTGTTGTTACTAGTTTGGCCAATTTTTTATTTTTAGTCCTCCAATTTTCTAATAGTTATCAAAACTTTTGCAAAATTCATGAATATTTTTGAATAAAGTTGGCCACCAATAACCTACATCCATAATTTTCTTTGTAGTAATATTTGCAACAATGTCTTCTTACCATTCCTTCATGTAGCTCCTTTAGAACAATTTGTGCTTCTAAGGTCATTACAAGAAATCACGGTTTATTTGACTAGAAAAGTAAACAGAAAATCAACCATTTTGACATTTGGTCAATTTGACCACTTAATCATATTAGACAAGTCAATTGAACACGTCCAACTTGATTGGTGGTTTCTTTGACTAACCATAAATTGGTCTTTTTAACTATTCAAATCGGACAAAAAATTGGGTAGCCAAACAAATTTAATTTTGAAAATAACTCAAATTACACATACAAAAAATGTAAATAATAAATAAATAGTAAGTACCTACCTACCCACCATGGCCTCCTATCTACCTATCCACAACCCACCTAGGTACTATACATTTACACACATGTACAAGGTATACTTACAAATATACATATTTCACATAATATATGTTGGTAAAGGGATTGAACCTTGGTTTCATGGGTTCCACACCAATGTTTTGGCCATCAAACCACCCCACCACTTTGTAAAACAATATGATATCAAATGGATTTAATATATATCCTTGAACTTTCATGACATTTTTTGTCAATGTGTGTAACAACATTTGAATTTGATTTTTTTTCATAAGTAGGTTAATAGGTACCCAAATAGGTAAATAGGTAGGTACACGTGCCTACCTACCTATGTTTTTAAATGTCATACCTACTTATGTAGATTATAGGTAGGTATGTAGGTAGATAGTAAGTATTTAGAGAGATATACAGAATAGAGGTAGGTAGGTAGGTAGATAAATATGTAACTTTGGTAAATAGTAGGTAGATAGTAGTAGGTAGGTAGGACATATTTCGATAAGTAGGTAGGTAGGTAGCTTAGTAGGCATAACAAGTAGGCTAGCTAATCAAATTAATATGGCCAATTTGATTAAGGATGGCCATTTAGTATGGCCAATTTGACTAGGCCATGGACATCTTGATGGACCATTAAAAAAAAATCTTTTTTGACTAGATGTATGATTTAACATTTGGTCAAAATGGTCATTTCAATAAAAAAAACCAACCAAAATAACCACATGTCTTTCATGCCCCATGCCTTTAGTCAAAATGAGCATCCTTTTGGTCAATGTGGAGATTTTAATCAAGTTGAACCTTTTGAAAATCCATGATTTCTTATAGTGGGTGGTCAAACATCTGCGTAATTTGTTATTTTGCCCAACTTTGTACATTTTCCCCTCTTTCAGAATAAAAGGTTTTGTTTTTTTGGCTAATTTATGTTTCTAAGCTAAGTTCAATTTTTTTAACATCTAACATGTTTCTAAGTAGCTCTTCACATCCTACATCCATATGGGTTTATAAAAAATAATGATGCATCTATAATCTAATCTGGGATTCCCAATGGTTTTGAGCTATATGGTAATTTGGACAAAACATCAACTATCACATGTGCTTTACTAAGCTTGTAGACTACTGTGAATTCATACTCTAAAAATAACAACCATTTGGCTACCTTTCTAGACACATGTGGTTTGTTGACTAGATATACAAGAGCCATGTGGTCTACATAAAAGATAAATTTGTTTCCCAACAAAACATGTTTGAACTTATGCAAAGCATAAACCATCACTAAAACTTCTTTCTTTGTAGTAGTATAATTTTGTTTTTTTTTTAGTAATCTAGAAGCATATACTATAGGTTGGTCATACTTTCTAGTTGGGTTCTGTGGTAACATTGCACCTATTGCTAGTAAAGATGCATATGTGTGCACATGGAACTCTAACTACCAATTTGGAGGTATCAAAATTGGTGTTTCCATATATCTTTGCTTAATTCGATCCCAAGTTTCTTGACATTCTATGGTCCAGATAAAGGGTTCTATCTTCTTCATCAACTTTGTAATTGGTGCCATGAAAAAATCAAAATTCTTGAGGAAACATCTATAAAATTGAGCTATACCATTAAATACCTAAATTTGTTGTGGGTTTGTAAGTACTGGCATATTAACAATTGCTTGAACTTTCTTATGGTCTAGTATTTTTCCTTCCTCGGGAAACTATGAACCTTAAAATCAGTCTTGAAAATAACATAAAAACACATTTTTCTGGGTTAAGATTGATTATGTATTTTTTGCATTATTGAAAGCAAAGTTTGAGCTTCATTAAGTGATTCTCCATATCACTGTAGACTATGAAATCATCTAAAAATATCTTCATGAATTGGTTTAAGTAATCTTTAAAAGCTTTGTTGATTATTTTTTGGAATGTTGGTGACCCATTTTTAACACCAAATGGCATCACCATCCAAATAAAAGCTCCCTAGTTTGTTACAAAAGGTTATTTTGTATCTATCTTCAAAGGTTATACAAATTTGATGGTATCTTAAGTATCCATCTAAAAATGAATAGGCTTCATACCTTGCTACAATGTTCAATATTTCATCAGAAAATGGTAAAGGATAAGGTTTTTTTCTAGTTGCCTTGTTCAAATTCTTGAAATCTACACAAATTTTAAATTTTCCATTCCTTTTAAGTACTACCACTATAGGTGATAACCATGTAGCCTCCTTTATTGGTTGAATGAATCCTACTATTAATAGTTTGTCAATGTCATGTTTAACATCTATAGCATAATCAACGTTCAATTTGTACCTTGCTTGATGTGCTAGTGGTATTAAGGTGTCTAGCTCAATTTTGTGTTGAGTGAACTCTAGAGGTATGCCTTTCAAATCCTTATAAGTCCAAGCAAACACATCTTTGAACTCCTTGAATAAAGTTTGAAGCTCTTTAGTTTTCTCCTTTGTTAATTGTGAATTAATTGTGATGCACTATGGATTTGCTTTTGTGCCAAGATTCAACTTAACAAGTTATTATTCTTTAATCAAAATTTTGTACTTGAATTTTGGCTGGTGTCTCATCCACTTCAATATCAGCTTGCTATGATGATAATAGGTTTCTGGATAAACCTTATTTTCTAGTGGAATCTTTGGTTTGACCTTAAATTCAATTGTTTTTATTGTTGAAACCATTAGTTATGTTGCTACTTGATATGATATCCCTTGTTTTGGTTCAGATTTTCCATTGATTTTGATCTCTAAAACTCTAACATTTAGCAATGAAATTGTTTCATTTGAGATAGTGATTGTGCCAATTGAGAACATGTCTAGTTGTATTTCAAAGATCAGATCTTCCTCTTCATTTGTTAAACCTTTCGTCAAGTCATAACAAACAAGTACTTGGGGCCTTTTGGATTCTGCTCCCAGTTTTTTATTAACGAATATTGTTTTAACTATTCCATTGCCTTGAATAGTAATCACATTGTTCTTTTAGTCATGTGTAACCTTCGCATCTCTAAGTCAAGGTTTTCCCAATAACATATAATAGTTAGATTCTACCACATTATTTTGTAAAACAGTAAATGTGGCTACATATGGTATGCCATGTATGTGAATTTTCAAATTTCTGATGATTTTTAAAGGTTTGGTCATACTCTAATTTGCCATTCTAAAGGGGTATGGGGTTGGTTTAGGTTTGTGTAAACTTAATTTTGTTATGATGTTTTCTTTTATGATATTTACATTTGTTCCTCCATTTAATAGAACATCCTCAATAATGTTCTTCCCGACTTGTACTTGGATAACTACCATCTAGTTATCTACCCTATAGTTGCAATGACAACTTTAGAATGTGTCTCAATCATTGTGGCTACACTAGGCTCTAATATCACTTTAATAGTTATATTAGGTTTTTTTGGCTTTAATTTTTGTCACATATAAATCTTAAGATTTGGTGTTATCTTGAGCAAATGATTTAATCTCAAAGTATAGGTGGTTTTACAACATTTGTTTACTAATATCTTTGAATATATGTTCCATAGACATAAATATGTTGTCAGGAATAACATACATATTTTTTGGTGCAATTGTGGACACTTCAATCTTTGGTAATCTTGCCCAACTTGTACTCCATTGTGTTTTTTCCTTTTGATTCAGACTTTTTAATGGGTCTTCTACTTGCATATCTTGTATTGTCTTGACAAAAGATTGTTGTAATCTTTGCTCTTCTTCCTAGTTAGCAACAACCTTCTTGATTGGCTCTCTGTCCTTGACCCCCTGTTTTTCAATAACCTTGCTCATGGTGATGGCCATGTCAACATCCACTATATGAACTGGAGGATTGGCAACCTTAGGCTCCACCACAAATGGTTTCTTTGTTGTCTTCACTCCTAATTTGTTCTTAAACATATTCTACATGTCATTGTACTTAGGACAATCTATAGTCTTATGCCCAATCTCACCATGGATATGATAGGAATACTTAACAAGTTTCTGTACTCTGATTTATTGAGTAGTAACTTTAGAAACTATAGGAATGGACTTTTCTTTTCTTTTGACCTTGCATGTTTCAACATTGTGATTTGTCCTATGACAATTTGTATAATACATTTTTGTTTTCTTTGTAATTGTTTAAGGTTTTGAATTAATATTGTCTTATTATTTTGTGATGTTAACAAATTGCCTATTGCCTCAATTAAAAAAAATTCCTTCTTCACAAACCAAAGTTATTTCCTTATGTTGTTGTAAGGTTTTTCTTTTCATGCCTACTATTGCTACACACAAATACGGTTGTAATCCAGATTTGAATAAAGTGGTCATGAAACTATATATTGTTTTGTGTTGAAGATTATTGGCTAACTTCAATAATCTCTCATAATAGACCTCTACCCTTTCATTCTTCTCTTGCTTCATGTTCTTCAACTACAGATAGACTTGTTCATCATCTTGAATTATTTTGAACCATTTATAGAAAATTAACTACAATTTTACAAAAGTACAATGTGGGTAATCTCCCATGTAATTATTACAACAGTCAAACATAGTGTCTTTGAGGATAAAATTAAACATATTTACAATTTTTGCATCTTCTATATCACCATTTATTTTTATAGCAGCCTTAAATTTTTTAACATGGGCATCTAGTTCAAAATCTTTTTCATATTCAGGGTAGTTAAATGGTCGATGATAAGGCTTGTTTGGTGGTAATGGTGGTTTGCTTGGATTCACCATTGGTAATCCAAAATATTTTGAAGGTCCTAAAGGTCTTGGTGGTCATGATTCTCCTTCTCTTAGATCTAATAGTTGTCCAACAAAAATCATGTCCACCTCTTTGGGCATCTTTGTATGCACACTCACAAGGTTTGTTCCCTTTAGAATTTGTGGTCTAAAACTCATACTAGGAATGGTATGGGCTATTGTTGTTGTAAATGGAGTTTCAATAACTATAACCATAGAGTGAGGCATTGCCACAAAATATAATGGTATAAATCTTATTAGTTCCATTATGAAATTAAAAGTTTTTGCATAGGTAATTCCAACATTGTTGTGATGTAACAAATTTGGTACAACATCTACCACATTTTGAGCTCTCATTTCCACTTTGTTGTTTCTCCATATTTGTTTTTTGAGTCTATTTAAAATTCTAACCCTCTCATGGTAAAGAACCTTTGGCTCAAAATCTCCATGGTCCTATATTTTTGTAGATTCTGGATTTAGATTTTAGAAATGCAAAAAATCCTTACCTCACATTATTTTCAATAAATGGACATTCATTGATCTTATGTCCCATTTGATGGTAGTATGTGCAACATGGAAGGTTAGGTTTTGGAATTCAATTCACACTATGAATCCCTCTGCTTCAATCTCTTGGAACTTTTTAAACAATGCTTCCACTTTGTTGATTAAGTTTGGGTTCACTATACTTCATTCTAACAGTCGCAGGTACACCTTTTGGTACTGTTGGTTTTACTTTTGGTAAGACTACAACTTTTTGTCTAGCTATAAGTATCAGTTCAACCCCTCTAGACATTCTGATGCCTTGAAATTCAATTTTTTGCTCAACCAAATAATGAATTTGAGGTTCAAGATTTTGAACTTTTTATTCAAGATTTTCATCCTCATATTTTTGTTGCTAGTAAGGAGGTGAAGCAAATTTGTACCTTGGTACTACTTCCTTCCTTTTTCACCTATTGAGACTATGTTCTTCCTCATGAATTAAAACATCCGAGTCATGTTGTTGCATCAGACTTATTGATTCCAATGTAACTCCCTATTGAAGTCCAGATTTTCGACATTTTCGTCTAAATTCATCTTATGAATTTGCATTTTCAGTTTGATGTTCTTTTCTTTTGAAATTTTGTTGCAGATTTTTGGTGTGCCTTTATGCTTCACCGATTTACACTTCATGGAAAATTACCAGTGTTGTCTGAGGCGTTATGTGGCCTGCAAATCTTTCTTCTATCCACGGATGTCTCTGTTTTGATTGAAAAACTCTTTTAGGTGTTATAAAATACTGATTTATCTAATCTACACTCAAATTCCTAATTATGGCATCTCCATTTTCCACTTGTTCATGTACTATAACCTGATCTAATTGTTTCTTAGATTTCTAGTTATAATTATATTTTCCATCTCTCCACATTTTATTTCAAATTTGAACAAACCTATGAATTAGAAAAAAATCCTCATAGTTAGCTACTTTGCTTAAATTTGCTTCATGAACAAAAATTTATGATCAAGATTTGGAAAAAATGCAAGAAATGAAAATTGAATTTCATTATCAATTTTTAAAAACACAAATTTTAACAATAAAACATAAACAACACTTTGAATTCCATTTTGAATTCAGGCCCTAAGATGCACCAAATGGTAAATACAGAATTGCTATTCTATATTTTGGTTTGATTTAGGACTAAAAAAATCATGAAACTAATACTAATAAAATTAGCCCATTGAGATCTAATCATATCTAGGCTTAAAACATTAATGTTACAATAAAAGGTGTCCCTGTACACCGAGTGATTTCATTGGATTTTGAGTGAATTCAATGGTCTAGTGAATGAGGACTAGTGAACTACACCCACATTATAATCTAGTCATGAAAGTATGAGAAAAACATCAAAACAACAAATCTAGCTATGGAATTGAAGCTTTTCCAGAAAACAATCTATTCTTCTTTCATATTCCATCAAAACTCAATGTTCTACAATGAATTCTCCTCAATGTTCTTTTGTGTTTTCCCTAAAATTATCATTTTAAAACAGTCCTATGATTAATTCAAATTCAAATAGTGATGAAATTATGTAAACTAACTAGTAAATCCTAGAAAAGTTACTAGGTAAATAAATATTAACTAACTAACTATTTACAATTAGTAATTACTCCATTAACAAAGGAAGTTCTAAAAACTTGGAAATGTCCAATGTTGTTGTAGCCCTTGCTTTCCGTAAGTGAAATGTTTTCAACTATTGATGGTTGAGTGTGAACATGGGTTGTAGTTGTTTTGATCCCTTCAACATATTTAGTTATTATAAAAAATAATGCATTGTAATGTTAGCTTGGTGGTTTGCAAAGTTTGCATTAAGTTCTTCCACATTGACACCATCATTGTGTTCCCAATTAAAGTCATCATTTGATTAACAAGCATTGTGCAACACAAAAGTCATCAAAGGTGTAGTCCTACCTTGCATAACATTGTTGTTGAATGGGTAGATGCCTATGTGGGCAAGCCCTTTCTTGATGTTGTTTGGTGTCAATGTTTTTTAAACTCCCAAAGATATTCATTTAACAAGGTCTTTTTTCTTGGGTGCTTGATGAGGGCTTGCCAATTTGTCCAAACATCACAAAAATCTATGTATGTTGTTTTGAATGGTTTAGAACAACAAACATCTAAGGGTTGTCCAAGGCATGATTTGTGTGTGGGAGTATGGTGAGGGGATCCAATCCTATAGCTTGCATTTGTGCAAAAACATATAATGACACATGGCTATCGTGATCATCCAAATGAACAAATGGCAATGTGTAGGGACATTTTTAGCCCCACATTATGGATAGCCTTGGCAAAGTGTGAAATCTAGGCAATAAATAAATGCTTTGTTCTTCAACCCCATTTTTGCACCATTCTCACAAAGAACAATCTAGTTTCTCATTACCAATCTTCCTATAAAGATATAAAAATTAGGGATGTGTTGTCCTTGAACATTTACACATGCCAAAATTGACATCCACTCTTTGACCTTGGGAATGACAACATACACATAATGAGACCTTTGTTTAACTAACACCCTTGCCCCCCTTCCATGCCTAGCTTATGCAATCATTTCATCATAATTCCAAATTCGATTAAGGTTGCATTTGTGTGTAAAATATAATGTGATTTGAGGTTTTGGTAGAATGATGCACAATTCTCATAATTTAGTGCTTGGGCATGATTAACCTCAAAACCTTGGGTTGTTCACAATGACAATTTTAGTCATTTATTTTTAAACCAATGACACTGCAAGTCTCCTAGACTGTTGTGGCGGAAACGGGCAAAGGTAGCTCTTGAGTAATCTCAACAACCTTCATTTTTAACCACAACTTTGTGATAGGGTGACATATTGCCTCGTGTCTTGCAACTCCAACACCCAATCCATGATCTCCTTCTCCTTAGCTTGTGCCATAATTATGATTAGCCTTTTCTTCCTATTTGTGGCAAGTCCAAAAATGTGACCTTTAAATGAAGTTGTTGGGATATGGAACATCTTAATAGCCCCATTGATTGACATTCATGTCTCAATTGTCTCAAATGCTTGATGTAATGCTTTGTCATTCCATTAACCACAATTCCTCAACTTTGCATTTTTGAACTTCATGTCATTTGAACATTGAGAAGTTGTTTGACAATGCTTAGGATGCAGATGTTGATTTGTAATGTCTTTTAGAGGATCCTAAATAGATTGTCGTATATGTTCTTTAAGTACATCCCATGCAAATGGCTCTTCCTTTTCTTGTGCAAAATTGTGCCCATGTGGTTGATCTTCTAGGCCATTAGAGCTATGATAAGTTTCAAGACTTTCTAAGACACCACATGTTGGATGTTCCATGTTGATTCACCCATAGCTAGGTATTGACACTCTTAGATTGCCACTACTTGTATTGTATGCCTCCTATAAAGGAATTAAAGAATCAACAAAACATGAAACTCCAAGAATGACGATACAACTTTCAAGAATACAAATCTAAGAGGGGTTGTGAATGTACAATTTACTATAGCAATAGACCTTGCTATTTACAACAAGTGAAATCAAAAAATGTGGACCTAACTTCTACTATAATTTGTTGCTTGAATCATAATGCAAAACTTTATGGAAATCCTTAACATTTTAGATATGTCAAAAGACTTTGCAGATTTATTATTATGTGATTCATTGCACAAAACTTCCTAGAATGGTTTCCAAGTATGCAAAAAAAAAATCAGTAATAAGTGCTGTCAATATTTCAAATAAAAGTGATACAATGTTCATGAGGACCAAGTTCTATCAAATCTATGAAAATTACCCCTAATTATGATATCCACTATCAACACATCAACTCTTGTTTTGCAAATTAATGTTCCATTCAAAGATGGGCTTCATCTCACCTATTCATGGCATCCATCAATGTATCAACTGATGAGATGAATCACCCAAAATGAGACATCAACCATTTAGATGAAAGCCACACACCCATTGAAACTCAGATTTACACTCAGGGTGTTATTAAAAATCAGTTGTAAGTGGCCTGACTGGAATAGGCCAGGCTACCTTCATAGTAGCAAAAGGGACCGACAGCCAGCCAGTTGGAACTTGGAAGTGGAGCTTGCTCGTGTGTGGGGGCAGAATGTCTGAGGACTGAATCCTAATTGATTGAGTGTAAAGTTCTCTCACACAGACCCACCATTGTACTAGCCTACTTGCTTCTGAAAGCAAACAATAGATATAAGAAATGGACTCAGCTGTTGTTGAGTCTTGCCTCAGTCGACATGGCTGGAAAAGGCCCAAAGCTTGAATAGGAGGCAAACATAATATGAAACCAAGCATATTCGTGTGCAGGTTTTGAGGAGTGTTGGCCAGGTATCGACCTTTGATCATACCAGCTGGTACTGATATGGAATCCTTGCTACCACCAACCTCGTAATGGTGTTGGATTTAAAAAAGCTTTCATACCAACCTGGTCCTGGTATTAGGGTCCAAGGCTGAATTGTGTGCCTGAAATGTGGCAGGAATATACCAGTGAACATTGGGCGGTTCTCACTTTGTGAAAACCACCAGTTCCAGTTAAAGGAACAAATTTTAAGAACTGACCCGGTTTTTAAAAAAAAATTAATTTTTTTTTAGAGAACTGGACTGGGTTTCAGTTTTGTCTTAATATATTAATTTATTTGGTTCTCATAGAAACATTTTTTAGAAATGTGAGAACCCTCAGTTTTTAGATAGTGGTTCTCTATGGTCAGATATCAAAATACTTTTTTTTTTACAATATTATTTTTCAATTGAAACAAAAATGATTATAAATTTGATTATAAAATTCAAGGATGAAACTCAATTGATGGACATAAAAATTGATACAAAACACAACTATCCACACATGTCACAAGTTCACATGTCCACAATTTCATCCTTCTCAAAGGATCCTTCGAACTTTTCTAATTCTTCCTTTAATTCATATCTATTTCTATTAACTCCACTAAATTAATTAAAGAGTCTTCTACAATCAACTCTATCATCATTATGTCAATTTTTACTTACAAAAATCAAAATTTTTAGGTTATCATTGTAAATGACATCTCTTAAGATTAGTAAGAATTCTAGCCAATGAAAAAATATGTTTAGTATCTACTTATGACTTTGGAATGCCAAGAATCTACCTAGCAGGGAACCCAACTAAAGGAAATAATGATTCATGTTTCTCCCACCATTCAAGTGGAGATTTAATCTCCTTACTATCCACATGATAATCCTTCAAAAATAGAAGCTCCATGTTGACAAGTTTCCTTGTTGGTCCATTATAGGTGATACTCATCTCAAATATGTCCAAGTTGATATCAACATCAATGTTTTGTTTTGTAATCTTAGATTCTACAATAGGATGTAGATGTTGATGACATTTCAAAAGCATTGGAATTAAGGACCTCATGTCATACTCTTGAACAATAGAAATTCCTTGCTCTTGACCAATTAAAGATGAAACTGACCTAAGATTTTTGAACCTTGGATCTAACATTAAAGATAAGATATTATGTGATCTTCTTTCTTCATATTTTCTTAAAAAAGATAAATGAATCCAAACAACATACACTTCCTTTCATATATTGGAAGCTAGCAAGGTTAATTCATTAACCATCCCAAATCTTCATCCTTTATGTTATCAAAAGTAAGGGGATTTTACAATTTTTCTATTATTTTTGTGTTCATAGTTATTGCAGAATGTAAAATGTCAATTGAGAACCAATGTCCATGGGATTGATTCAACACACATGTACTAACTATAAGGGAACGAACATCAACAACTATTTGTGCAACATGCCAAGTAGGAGGAGGTGGGACAAGAACACTTATCCTTCCAACAATTTGCTTCCTATAAGAATGGACAATTGCCTCATAATATTGCAAGGCTTCTTGAAACAATATAACTTTGCTTGCAAAGCTACAGATCAATATTCATCATGTCAACAATTCAATAAGAAAAAAAATACAAAAATTCAATAAAACAAAAAACTCAAAAGATAATTCAAAAAAACAATTCCTTGTTTTTATTGGAGTGTTCAATTTTCTTGGATGAAGATTAGAAGCAATTTACAAGTTTTGTTCCATTCATGTACACCCTTTCCAAATTTCTTCGATCAAGTTATGCATTTTTGCAAATCTAATTGGGCAAAAGTAATGGACATTTCCATCAAATTTTTGCACACTTTATTTTTTGTCGTGGCATACTAATAAGCCTTAGAGAAAGCTTGGCCAAAGTAAGAACCTTGAAAATTTTCCTCCAAGCCTAAAGTTTCACAACAAACAACAAACTTAAAGGCATTAGTCATGGCATTCAAATTAGAACCTTTATCTTTAACATAAGTAATTATTTCTTTCCTTTCACAATATCGATCCAATAGCTTAGTCAAACTTCTTACTAATGCTTGTCATGTAGTCTCTAATGCTTTAAATGGCCCAATAGTAATTTGTTTTGGTTTTTAATCCTTTTTGAAAAAATTAATAACAAGATCAAAAACATCATGGGCTCCATAAGACATCCATAGATCAAAACTTGTTGTTAGAGAGATATAATCCCCCAACAATGGTAAAACATATTTCTACTTGCATTTTTCCACCAATTTAGGCAAACTTTTTGAGAAAACTATTTTCTAGATGGAAACAACAATCTTGGAAATAAATGCATTGCAAATCTTTTCAGCCACACACTCTTGACAAATTGCATTGGAAGATGGTTTTTAATAATTAACAATGCTAAATCCTCAAAAAATTCTTTTGGTTGAGGTTCATCTTTCTTGAGAGGAATTATGGACCAAAAAAACTTGAAATTGAAGTTGTAAAAATATTAAATTTCTTTTTAGTTGATTGTTTTGTGATTATTGCTCAACCAAAATTGTTTAGTTCTTCTTCAAACTTCTTTGCAAACATAGCACGATCAACATCCGCATGTCCATTTATGATTTCCATCAATTGAGTTTCATCCTTGAATTTTATAGTCAAAGTTATAATAATTTTTGTTTTAATTGGAAAATAATATTGTATATATATATATATAGATATATAGAGAACCACCATTTGAAAACCGAAGATTCTCACATTTCTGAAAACCATTTCTATGAGAACTGGACAAATTTATACATGAAGGAAAAACTGAAACCCTGTCCCGGTCTCTAAAATGAATTTGTTTTAAAGAGCCCGGTCGATTTTTAAATTGTGTTCCCTTAACCAGAATCAATAGTTGTCACAAAAAGTGAGAACCGCCCAACTCTGGTGTATGCCTGAAATTGAGATTGATATAGCCCTGGAATTAAACTAGTATGTCCTCAAAGTCCTTGCTAGGCAGGTATTGGTACAAGGTCATATGAGTTTGGTCAGTTCTTTGAAACATACCAAGACCAATACCAGCCTATATCTCAGGGTTCTAGCCTAGTACCCTACCAACACCGGTTATAAGGTGACTTGTGCCCCAAGATCCTTATTCGTTTACTGGTGCCTGTATCACATGTTATAGACTCAGAGCTTTGTACATAACACAGTTGTAGACGCAAACATTCATCACTCCAAGGGGAGTGTGTAGGGCCAGAACAATGCTCGTCTTCAGCTTGATCCATTGACGTCCATTTGGGTTTAGTTACTTCTCTTTGCCATGAAGGTTGGTTCCAGACAAGGAGATTTCTATGCATTTCATAGGCCTCAAACAATGCTGTGTTCCTATGGAGGGGGGTTTAGTTGGGATTTTTGGCTCTTCCTTCATAGGAGAACTATCCAGAGTGAACTCTGTGGCTGATCTAGGAAAAACTTCCGAGCAGCACTGTTAATTTCCTGAAGGATGACATAGATGTTTACATCCATTTGTCAATTTTTTCACAATTGTCAGTTAAGGAAGACATAATAATAGTAATTATTATAATTATAATTATAATTATTCTTCAAGTGCATAATGAAGACAATTATGTTGTGCAATTTGTTTGGCATCAAGAATGAAAGTTTGCTATTTTTCAGGTGGAATTTACCCATGACATTTGGATTAAAAAATGGTGGGAGAGGTTGCTTGTACCTCACTTTTCCATTTGGGGACATACCTCTCTCAAAAATAGATAATTATTCACATTTGTTTTTTCAAAGGTAGCTACCAGGGTTGGTCTGGTATCAACTTATTTTGATACCAGTTGGTACTGATATTGGCACTTTAAAAAAAAAATTGATACCAGTCTGGTACTGTTATTGGCTATTTTGGATTTTTTTGATACCAGCCTGGTACTGGTATTAGGCTCAATACTGATTTTTGGGCTGGTACATGGCAGGTATATATGCCTGGTATATAGACAGGTATGAGACTGGTATTACCTCGAGTCCCTATCAGCTTGTACTGGTATTAAGCTGGTACCAGACTTAGGTCATACCAGACTGGTCTGGTATTTGATATCAGTGTTCATACCAGTATTGATACCAGTCTCTATAGATACCAGAACAACACTGGTAGCTACTAAAGTTATCAACCACCTCCAAAAAGAAAATTAGCAAAAGCTATCACTGTTTTCTCTCTAGATCCCTTCAAGTGTTTGGGACCTCAAAAGCTTTCATTTGTTGGAAAACTTATCATTCTCTGATGATTTGGTGTAGATTGTGCATCTTTCCACCACTCTATGCTACCCATTTTTTAAAAACAAGAAGTCAAATCATATTCAATTTCATGACCTTACATGAAAATAGGTATCTATAATCAATTTTCAAACTTCAGTGCTTAAATTTTAATTTTTTTCAAGATTGAAAATTTGAAGATTTCCAACTGCATGGATGTTATTCACAACACACAATGCTTTACAACTTCTCTTTGGAAGTGAATTTCAAAAGAGTTATGATGTCATTTTTTAATACATCTAAAGCAATGTTGTACCCCCTAGACTTTGAAGGATTAAAAGTAAGCAAGGGTAACTAGATCAGGCAGGTCTTTGTGATTCGTCTTTGCTCCTGCAATGGCCTCACACATTTTGGTGCCACAGAGCATCTTTTGGGGCTGAAACACAGCGGCGGAATACCATTTCAGACTCCTAGAATAACCTTTGGCCTGGGTCCACCCTTAGTGCCAGCAACAATCTTTGACAGAGTGATTGCACTGAAATATTCTGGGAAGCCTATTTTGTCATTTGGCCAACAATTCATTAATTGTAAATTTTAGATTTTTGGAAAATTGCAACGAATAGTTAAAAGTTAGTGTCAAGAAGGCTAACAACAACACTACCTAGCTAAAGTTAGCCAATCAATATCATCAGAAGAACAACTTGAATCCTGATAGGCTCTCAAATTTCAATACAAGTGTTGAGATTGGAGGAATATCATGAAGTGAGCTGACATGAAAGTTGCCATTCATGTGACAGATTCAGAAAAACAGTTGCCTTTGGAACAAAATTATGGTTGAAAATTAGAATTGACAGGAGGCCAGTGCAAACCACATTGTATAGCAGATATGCAAAAACAAGGAAAATACACAAGAAAATGGCCGTTGTCTCAACTGATGTTGTTCTGCTGGCCTGCAACATCAGATGCTGCCCTGTGGCCATCAGCAGCTACCGCTGGTAACTGATGCTAAGCCTGCGCAGGCTCAGCTGTTGCGTTTGTCTGCAGAGGTCTGTTGGTCCTGTGTTGGCTCGAGAAACATTTTGGGTCCCTGCTTCAGCAGCATCCTACGGGTTGGGGATTCGCTCCAGCGGCCCTGCCCCTCCATTGTTGAGCGGTGAGCCTGTGCATGAAAAGGGTTTGATGAGAGAAGAAGTTGAAAGACTCTGGGGGAGTGAGAAGAATAGGGTGCCCAAGTTGCCCGACCACCTAGTCATCAGATAATGAAAGAGTAGGGTAACACCCAAGGAGCAGGATGTTACCGAAATATGAGGTTGCCTCACTCTGAGGACATTACTTGACATAAAGCATTGGCAGAAATTGATTTTTCAATTGTTTTCTTGTGATACCTGGTGGGTATCAAGAGGAAGAAAAAGGATAAAACAAGAGGTGCGGCACTTTGAAAGATGAAACACAGAAAAATTTCCCTTGATAACATGTCCTCTACATAAACTAGAAATTTTCTGCTGGTGCTTAACTTATTTGACAGGTTTTCAACTTTTTGATGTGTCCTGTGTCTATCTCATCATTTACCTTTTGTGTGATGGGTCCAAATTTTTCTGCCCTTTGTTGATGACGAGTTCAAGTTCTGGGTTTCAATTGGTTTTCTATTTTTCACTTTTTGTGGGTTCGATTGGCATTTGCCAGGCTCGTGTTTTAATCCAGCTCATCGCCACCCCAAGGACCATCAATGGTCCCTCAAATGTCTTTCTCCACCTTGCCCAAGGCACCGAGAAGGCACATCAACTGCTATGATAAGACAAGGGCACCACAAGCAGGGGCAAGTCAGTGCCTCTGTCAGATATTTGTTCATGGGCATAAATGACAAGGCTCTTCCACCTTTTTCCCTTTTGAACTTTTTGGAGTAGACCAAATTTGTGTGCCAAAAACTCCATTGCAGAATGGACATACGGATAGCCCGTATATTCAGATGTTCAATGGTTTCAGAATTGGAGTGGTGCTTTTGGTTATGGAACAGCACACAACTCCATGCATTCTTGTCTGGTTTTTGCTGGTTGATGGTGAAGAAGTCATCTTATTGCCCAATGAAGGGTCCTAATCTCATTGGAAGCGGCTTTCAAGTGCATCCACTCGCCCTCTCAAGGACAATCCCATCATCACCAGATATTGAAACAACTGGCAAACACTGTGCATTAAGAAGTCATCTTGTTTGCTGATGAGGGGTCGCCAAGAGAGCGACCTAATCAAGGTTGAGTACCTTTGGGGGTGGAGTTCTAATGCTTCCATCCCATCCTCTCAATATTGAAAATAGTTAGTGAGAGCACTTTTTCATTATTGTCTCTCCCATTCATTCCTGGCACACCAAGCCATTACTTTTCCCCGGGTTGTCAAAGACCTTGCCAACCCTATTAGTCTAAAATTGCTTGAACAATCTCATTTCTCAACAAGGGTGAATCAAGAGCCTTGAACCTATCTCAATCTTTTGTCGTGTCAACATAACTCCTTTAGTTTGATGTAGTGTTAATAGATATTAGGGTTAGGTTTTCATGTGGAGCTGTTGTTTGTTTGAGCAATTTTATGCTCGTGTCTTTATGGGGTTTCAGAGTCGTAGCTCTATTTATTGTCTAGCTTGTTGGATTGTTGCTCTTGCAAAGTGATGGCTATTTGTCAATGGGGAGTAGCTGGCTTCTGGGAATGTGCACATTGAATGTTTGAAGTATAGGAGAAGGGCTTGAGTATAGGCCCTTCCATGATTTGAGATCTGTGCCCGAGGCCGGTAGGGCCTGTACTCAGGTCCTTTTCCTAGGTAAAGGAAAGCTGAGATTTTTTCATTTTTTAGAAATAGTGACAGGCTGGGTGGTACCTTCCGCTGGTCAGAAGATCCCAGTACAGCCTGGCTGGTACCTTCCACCACAGAAGATCCCTCTTTCTGAAAACAGGTTTCTTCAGACAAGTAAGGGAGCTGAAAATACGAAGGAAAAAATCCAGGCAGTGCTTTATGCATGGTGAAAGGATGGTGATTAGTAAGTCCATGAAGGCTCTGCATTTTGGTGTTAAAGCTGTCTGGAATCTGGATGTCATGACATTTTTGTTATGTTTAAGTTCCTATCAATCTTTTTGAGCTTATGAAAAACACTAGTAGTTAATAGGAAATGCTCCATGAGCAATAGACACTTATCAGGC
>Ga0209208_10002652_pt1 | contig 25660 bp, 25 predicted proteins | sample S1TSphfallax_3_FD_187694 | JGI IMG/M metagenome (GOLD analysis project Ga0209208, IMG submission 187694) | Host-associated microbial communities from peat moss isolated from Minnesota, USA - S1T2_Fd - Sphagnum fallax MG (SPAdes) (version 2) | ecosystem: Host-associated > Plants > Peat moss >...
AAATGTGGATTTGATGAAAGAACATGGATTTTATTTTTTATCTTTTGTGTTTTGACTTTTTGACAATCTAATTGTATTTTGACCATAGTTTTTAAAAAAAAAATTTTAATAAAAATAATAGTAGTTATAAGAAAAAAATTGTGTGAAACAATCTACTATAATTGTTTTGAACAACTGAAACCACAAATTTGAAATATTGAAATGAATAATTGAAATGAAATTAGTATTGTTTTAAGTATAATTTAAAATAACTTACACTAATTAAAAAATATCATAGAAACCTATCCTATGGTAGTTTACACATAAGTTCGAAAAAAATGTGCATAATAATGTGTGATGACTAATCATTTCATTTATTTAAATAATGGTCCAATGGTTAAAGACTTGTTTCTTAAGCATGGATGTGAGGAAACTTGAAGGGAGTTGATAGGTCAAAAATTTCACACCTACACCTTAAATTGGTGGGTTAGGTGGCCTAAATTTTTAGGTGCCTTAACCTAGCTTAAGTTCCTAGCCTAAATGGTTAAATGCCTAACCTAACTATGAATCAGAGAGTTACTTTAATGAATTAACTATCCTAATTATGAATCATCATCCTTGGAATAAATAAAAATTAAAAAAATAATGATGCCTTTTTACTATTTTTGTTATTCCTTTCAAATTCTCACAAATTTACCAAATTGTATTACGCATTTAGCTATTAGTTCACAGAAGATACCTAAGGAAATCAATTCAATAAAATGGTTCAAGGGGTTTTAGTTTTGATCTTTTGGGGGGTAGTGAGGTACTTATGTTGTTTTCCAACTTCCCAATGTGTTCTTTATGATGTTCTCAATAGCACCTCATTTTTTATCCAATATTGTTCGGTTCAAGTTCAGTTTATACATGGGGGAGGGGGGTGCAAAGAGAAGCATGACAAAGCAAGCTTTTATTTTGGGGATGGAAACATGTTTAGGCTCCATTTTAATTCTAGGGAGTGCCAAATGTTCCCAAAAACGGTTCCATTTGAAAAATTAAAAAAACAATTGTGACCATACCCCTTCACTAATTAATAAAAGCATGAATATGTGCACCCCTAGTTTATTTTTATTTATTAATATGATAGTTTGTTGTGACACATATTGATTAGTTGTGGGTATTTGGAAACTTAGGGGCAAAGGATATAATTTGAGGAGCTATTGGGAACAAATTTGAGGAACGTGTTGGGAACTTGATTGGGGTAGGGAACTTGATGAGAGTGTATTAGGAGCAACAGAAAAGCAACGCCGCCCTCCCGCCCCCCCCCAAACGAGAAAAACCTCGACCCCTGGCGCATCACCTCATTGGCTACAAGAAATGTTTTTGCCTTCATGGGCTGTTTGCCATTTTTGGCCTAGAGTAATGGCATGGGCATGAACTATGGGTGTATGTATTACATTAATAGTATGTCTATATGAAGATGTGAGGCAGGGTTCAAAGAAAGTATTACGGTAAATGGGGAGGTTAATAGCTAAAAGAATGAAGGGGAATGAAAGAGTGAATAATTTGTCCCAAAAGCAATTTTGCATATGGTTAAAGTAAATTAATGCTACCCAAACCAAAAAAAGACAGTAAACAAAAGAGGAAAAAATACAGTGAAAATTTGAATTTGTGTCACAATGGCCGCTGGCTTCTCCTTCTGCTGCGGCACGCTCATCGCGCGTCGACTGTCGACGCCGTCCCCGGTTGGCTTGCAGCAGCTGCGTTCATGGTTTATGGGATGCGTTTTCTAGTTGCAGCTCCGAGTGAGTTGAGCCCATGGTTTTTCTGGTCCTTGTTTCTTCCGGATAGAAACATGTGACCCAGTTTTTCAAGCTGCCTGTTTTTTCTGTTTCTGGAACTTGTTTTCGTCGTCGTCGGGAGGTTTCTCTTAACTATTGGCATTGGCGGGGTTAGGTAGTGTTGGTGTGGGTTGGGTTGTCATGTGTTTTCGCTGGTGGTTGTTTTTGTTTCAAGGCAGTTTGAATGATTTGAAGAGTGTGCTTTTGTTGAGTGTAGGGCTAGGGGAGAGGCGAACGCGTGGGTGGAGTGCTTGTTTAGGTGTCTGAGGAGATTAAGGAGACAAGGTGGGAGAAGGAGGTCTGAAACTGTAGTGGGGAGGCTTTACGAAAGGTCAACAGGGGGCGAGGGCCATGCAAATTCGGAGCTTGAGAGGTGGTATAGGGTCGGAAGTCGAGTAGGAAATGGGATAATAGCAGCTGTGGTTAGCGGAGGAGATAGGGAGGAAGCGGAGTAACGAATGACAAGTATGGACTGTTTCCCATGTTGTGGCACCCACAAGAAACAGGATAAGAAGTCGCTAAAGAAGGACGACAGCGACAGGATTGGGCAATCGCCTGTAGGGTCGGCCGCGGATATCGCCAGGCTGCGATCTGGTGAGCTTCATTTTGCCCCGGTGTATCTCGCGCCCGCATGTGACTTGATCATCATTTTTTCCCCCGGCGCAGATATCTGTGTAAGAGATTTGTGGCTTTCGTCAATTGCGAAGGCGGCTTTGGTGAGGATCAGAGGAAGGAGTGGGGAAGAATCATGAGAATAAGAAGTTTTCTCAGAATGAGAAAACTGCGCTGTTGGAGCGTTTGTTGTGTTGCTTCTCTGTATAATGTAGTCTCTCCTTTTGCTTGCCGGTCATATCATCTTCCGTAGTGATAGGACGTCAAATGACCTGTGCTACCCCAGTGTTTTGACTGCAGTCTGAAGGACAATGATATAATCTCATCCAGGTTTGTGGTGTGCAGCTTCTTGTAATCAGCGTCCAAAACCCACGGCAGTGTGGTTGCACAAACGACATAACAGTATCTTCTAGAGTGGGCAGGGGTAGATAGGTAGGAGGTTATGTGTCTGGATGCTGAAGAGTTATGGCATTGCTTTTGCAGACAATCTGAAATCAAGGTCTTTGAACAGCAGAAAAGACAGCCCTCGAGATGGAGCCATGCATGTTGCAGCACAAACATTCACTCTCCGTGAGCTTGCAGCTGTGACAAAGAATTTCAGTCCTGAGTCCCTCCTTGGTGAAGGAAGATTTGGCTGTGTTTACAAGGGCCGCTTGGAGAACACTGATCAGGCACAGGATACAGAAAAATTAACTCTCATTGAATGCATTGGGTCTTGATTGTCTTAGTTACATGAGAAAGAACTGATTGAGCAGCAAAATTAGATGGCACTGAGCTGTGTTTGTGGGTTACAACCAGGTAGTGGCAGTCAAGCAGCTTGGCAGCAATGGGCTACAGGGCAACCAAGTGTTTTTGGTACAAGTGTTGATGATGAGCCTGCTTCATCACCCAAATCTGGTGAACCTAATTGGATACTGTGTGGATGGGGACCAGCATTTGTTGGTTTATGAGTTCATGCCACTGGGGTGTTTAGAAAATCATCTACATGGTAAGAGTCTTCCACTTCATGAGCATTAATCCATCATGATGATACACAAATTCTCTTCTATGGAACCAGTGCAGCAATTCATCATGGCCACTGGCCAGGATAGTGCATATTGAGCTTGAATTCAGGTGAGCAACTGTCAACATGCATGGAGGGAAGACTTCAACCAGAATATGCTCCCTGAAGTTCATGTCATAAGTTACAGAGTGGCTAATGTCAATACTTTCACTGGTGATAGCTGCAGGGGCTGTGGCATTGTATGTCATGGTGAAAATGGTGAAATGAACTAAGATGTGATAAATTTGAACTTGTTTTGAGTTTTATGTTTTGCATGCAGATCTGCTGCCAGACAAGGAGGCTTTGGATTGGAACACAAGGATGAAGATTGCGGCAGGGACAGCAAGAGGGTTGGAGTACCTGCATGACAAGGCAAACCCACCTGTGATATACCAGGGATTCAGGTCGTCAAACATTCTCTTGGACGAGGGGTTCCATCCCAAGTTGTCTGATTTTGGCCTGGTCAAGCTTGGGTCTGTTGGGGATAAGACTCATATCTCCACACATGTCATGGGCACTTATGGATACTGTGCACCTGAATATGCCACAACTGGTCAACTGACATCAAAGTCAGATGTGTACAGTTTTGGGGTTGTTCTATTGGAGTTGATCACAGGTCGGAAGGCTTTTGACAATACTAGGGCTGCTGGGGAGCATGATCTTGTTCCTTGGGTATGTAAACTGTAACCTTTTATGCATTTGATTTTATGTGAGGTGAAAGTTAGGCATAGGTCAGTTGTTTACTTGTTGTCAAGGTGGAAATGGTTGCAGCTGTTGGGTCATTTGTGCAAGCATCGTCTTCAGAACTTTAGGTTGCACACAGACACTATTCCTGTGAGCTGATGCATGTACATTTGTTGGAGCCCATTAAGTGGAAATTGGAAGTTTCAAGTTGTTTCTTGAGGCATATCTATCTCATGTGTCAATTGGCAGGTACTGACCCATGGTTCTTCTCATGACTTTTAGGATTAGTTGTATCTCTGACCTTCAAGTAGGAGGATGATCCTGTTTGATTACACAGAAAATTGTTTGGATTCTATGGGATGCATAGAGCTACATATCCTTAATGAGGTTACATTAGAAAAGAACATCATGTGGGGCCAATGTTGGCATCCACTCTGCAGCCTCCTTTCTTCAGGGCAACTGGTTCCTCACAGGGCACTTGTCAGTGGTTGTGGGATTTTCATCTTATCTTAAATATGGCAACAGCTTAAAGCCACCTTCAAGCTCGAGAGTTTCTTGTTCATTTTAGTGTGGACATGAGGGTCTGAAATTGATCTGTTTATGGTTGGTTCAGGCACGTCTCTTGTTTAAGGATAGGCGCAAACTTCCATCCATGGCAGATCCAATGCTCCAGGGGCAATTTCCAATGCGAGGTTTTTACCAAGCAGTAGCTGTGGCTGCCATGTGCCTGCAAGAACAGGCTGCCACTCGCCCACTAATTGGAGATATTGTAACTGCACTCAGCTACTTAGCCTCCCAAAGGTATGATCCTAGTGTGCACCCAGTTGGCAGCAGCAAATTGGGACCATCCACACCATCTCGAGAGAAGCGGGAAAAAAAGGTGACTGCAGGGTCAGGTCATGACGCTTCTAAAGAGCAAGCAAAGGAGTGTGGAAGCAGAGGAGGTTCTCATTCACCAGCATTTCATCAACTAGCTTCTACTGGTGTGGAGCTGAAGGATGGTTTGCCTCATTTTAGAACCAGCAATGGTGGATGGCATCAGGACTCTGGATTGGCAAGGAAACAAAAATCAGGTGAATGTGATAGATATGAGGGACCCCAACACAGCTCCAACAACTCTGAAAAGGCTCTTAAAGAGGGGCCAAAGCAGGTTGCTCCTGTCAAGGAGCGTGAACAGGCTGTTGCAGAAGCAAGAGTATGGGGAGAAAATTGGCGGGAGAGAAAGAGGGGTACCGACCAGGTAATGGGTGATGGGTACAATGCAGGTTTTGGTTAAGTGTAGAGGGCCATGTGAGTGAGCTAGCAAGATTGCATCTTGTGAAATTCAGTGTGCAGACATAGCTTTGTTGTTTACTTTGTGATGATGGTACATCATCTGGTCAGACATCAGCTTATGTACATGTTGTTGGCCACACTTACATCGAATGCCCCAGCTGAGGATAGAGTATTTTAGCATGGATGTGAAGGGCGCATCTGAGCAGCTATATTCTGGGATTGCTATGGCATACAGGCTAACAGGGATCTGCATTGTCATGCCTCATGTTGACTGTTGAGAGTGGACATGGCAGCAGACAGCACATGGTGCACACTGGAGCCAGTTCAGAATTGAAGATGATGGGACACATGCATAAGTAATATTTTTGGGCAAGTTCTAATAGCTCATGTTCAGCCTCATATGCAATGGGTATGCAGCTATAAGGAAAAAGGAAAGGTGCTTCCACCCAGTTGAAGCCTGGACCTATCATATTTGGGCAGTTGTATTCTTGTCACTAGTGCAACGGTTATCTTTCTAGGTCAACCTGCAAGCCCCGAGAAAGTGTACATCCAGTGCTAAACCTTGTCACAGCTGGTAACACTTGGTTTTGCTCTTGTCAGTGATTTAGCAAATACTATTAATTTTTTGGTTCTGTCTCTTTATGATTTCTAAGCTTAGCAAAGCTAGACTTTATTGGATCTGCCCAAAGGGAAGAGACTTTGCATGGCTTAAACTGGGAATCAATTTGAAGGTGATAGCTGGAGACCAAAAGTCGCTCTCTTGCTGCTTCTTTTATCAAATTCATTTTGCATTCAGAATTACTTAACTGTATTACATGGCTGTGCAGACTAAACAGCCTTTTGAAACTCTTTTACCTGACAATCCCAAGTTGAACCCATCATACAGTGCAGAGTTTATGATTGTTTTGAAAATTACATGAGCCTGTGTGTCCATGTGTGTTCCCCCCAAACACTTGTAGTGTAACAGGCAATATATCTTTTGCCCTTTTTGTTGTGATGGACCTATTGGGGAAGAATTGGAGAATGCGCCTATAAGCTTGCTCATTCTGCTCCCCCAGATTCTGTCTTTTTGAAACATCCTCAAGCATTATGTCTAGGAAGGTCTCTTTTTCCTCAGCCCTTACATGGTTCTGGGGCAGGGGAACTCAAGCTAGCACGTTGTTCTCCAGTTCCTGTACCCTCAAACCCCATCAGGAAGCATCTGGAAGAATCTGCATGGTAGCCTCAAATAAGATGGAGCAGAAAAAAATCAATGCAGCCTCTTTTTATACAATGTGCTTAATGTTTACCTCAGATAAAGACATGTCTTTAGCTCCATGTTGAAGAACTGATTGGACATTTACATAGCTGAGATTTTATATTTCTAATGCTTAGGCTGGTGAATATTGAATACAGAATTTCTATGCTTGAGTTCTTGTTGCGAAAAGCTCCTGAGAACTCACACAGCATCATAGACTTCTTGAGAGAGAAACCCAGCGGATGAGGGATTGACCCCCTTCATTGTGCAAAGCTCAAGGAATAAAGAGAGATTGAAGACACCAAATAGACAATAAAGACCAGGATTTCATCATAATGACATCTGTATGGCACCATTTGCTAAACACATCATGACATCTAATTGAACGGTGCCCTGATTGCACGTCCATTGAGTCTTCACCAGTGTTTGGTGGTTATTGAGAAATTTGCCGGTTATTAATATAATAGGCTAATATCCAGGTCCAACAGTCGGCTATTAATATCCTACTTGCTGGTTCTGAATTTGATGAAGAACCAGGAAGAGAACTACCTTATTGTTATTGTTGATTTGTAGAGATTTAACATGACACTTTACGGGTTGGGTCTTACTTTGAGAAATTTCAAAAACCAACCTGGAGCCTTCCATATTCCACCCCAGTAAGTTCTTAGTACTTTAACCCTAAAACTTTTGGGTTGTCACCTTTGCTACATTTGAATGGCAGGATGGGCTGCAATCCATTTTTAATTTCTGGTAATCTGATATTTACGACACTATGCTTCTAATACTTGAAGACCATATTTTCAAGAATTGGAAAGTGCCAAGCATTTTGAGTTACTAAAATCAAATGTTGATCATGCTAACTACCTGATGGAATGCTTATAGTTTATGTTCTTTGTGTGAGTTTTTGTGCAATATGAGGAGTCTAATGTAGGAGTGTGCAATTCCTCAATATTTCAACTTTGAAGGTTCAATAGAATGTCGTCTTCTATCTTTGTCAACTACCATATTGTAATGGCAAGAGCATGTCACCATAAATTACAAGCAATATTTGCACTTCCCTTTACCAGTGTCAAAAATCAGATTTAAATAAGAATCCAAGGTATCCACAAGAAAATACCTGAATCCTAAAACCTAACTTACATTAACATCATACAGGCAGTCTTCAGGTCAGCTATTTCCCAACCCTTATGTATAACAGGTGGGTATCATCAAAAAATAACCAATGAAATTGATGACTAGGGTTCTTGTTTAGATAGGCAAATTGATAACAGGGTGGGTCTTCCAATATTTGAAATCTATGTTATTTGATACCCCCTGGGAAAGATCTTGCCCCACCAGTTACCAAAATTAAAAGTAGGAACCTGCCAGCACTGATCTACACTGCTTAACGCTTACTAAAAAACTACTTAGCCTCAAGATTGTTACAGAGGCAACAATGGTCCACAATCTACACCTCCTGAATTACTAAAAAACTACAGCCTTGAGATGGTTAGAGAGGCATCTCAACAGTATGCCCCAAAGACCAAGAAGAATTCAGTGAGGTTTGGCAGAGCTTGACCAGAGAGGAGCTCTACTTCAGATTTACCAACATATTTTGGAGTTACCCTTCCAATTCTGGAAGTGAAAATGAAAATGAAAATACTTAGTGTGCATATTGGTTTTATTACAACTGACAAATGCACAAAGATTATGTAATGAACAGCACAGCCCTGGAAGACTGTCATCCAATACCATGCTGTCCTTGTTCGAAAGCTCACTGTTAGAGCTGTTTGAGTAGTTGCAGATTCAAATGACCAGTAGGAGGTTGAATTGGATGTGTATTTACAGAAAAATATTTGGGCTGAGTTGTGTCAATTGCTTCACTTAACCCCTTATTATTGCTACTGCCATCATCTCTGATTTGTATAAAGATTCTTTATTTCCCATGACATCACTGTACCTGAACAAGTTCTTGACTGATTTCATCCATGAGCAGATAGGTGTCAATGGCATTTGTCACCCTCTGTGTGCTGCACAGTTCAAAGTCCTATAGTTTGCTGCAAAGAGAAAGGGCAGATTTTCAACTAGAAACTTGTGGTTGAATGGTTCCTGAGCAAACACAATGATAAATTTTGTATACATTGCACAGGTTTGGGACTTTGCATTGTAGATTGTGTTACTGAAAAGTGCAAGGATTGTTCGCCAAGATGAAAAAAAAAAATTATCGAAAATCAAAGAATGAAAGCATGTGAAGGGTTGAAGCCTTAGTCCTTACTTTTAGACCTTAATGTTTTTACACACGATGTTATGAATGTTTTTTTATTCTTTCAAATTAAACATAGTTTTTTTTTGTTTGTCTAATTCTAGTTTGCAAAGAAAACATGAACAAGTATTATTTTATTCAAATATGAAATCATCAAAATAAAAACACAAAAGTGAATATGTTGTTTCACAAGGACAAAAACAAATCCCAAATAAATTTCATAGAATCAAGTTAAAAAAATAAAAGTTTAAAAGTTACAAGTTAAAGTTCAAAGTTTTCATCAACTTCAAATCTTCCTATTTATACCTAACACGATGTTGTTTTATATTAAATAATTACTAGCTGATACAATAATCAACTAATTCAAAATTGAACTACAACAACTATTGACCAAATGTTAAACACAAACATGTTATGTCAACAATCGGTTATGTTAATAGACCAAAATTATCAATTAATTAAACAAACTGATCATTTAAAGATGTGCTATTGGTCATCATAATACATTAGTTACATGTTATCCAATAATAACTAAAATAGTCTTCAAAGTAATATTGCATCAATGGTGACCAGTTGGTAACAATTAGTTATTATGTACATAAAGTAAAAAAATGATTTAACATTACCCCCTTTGAAAATGAAATTTCGTCCTCGAAACAATCACCAACAACTATTTGTTCTACACATGGTGTTAAGTCATCAACATGTTTTTCATTTGATGCATAAACAAATTCAACCAAAGTACTTGGTTCAAGTTTTGGTTTCTCAATAATAAGTGTGTCTTTCAACATTACCTCCAGAGTCCTAAAAATTTCACATGCATGCAACCCAATATCAATCATAATTACTTTTACACCTACTCCAATTTGAAGTATGGTTAGTGGTATAGATTTGGGAGTAACATGTATTTGTAAATCAACTACCTCAACATTTACAACTATGAAAGGTGCTTCAATAGGTTCTATGGGCAAAAAAAACAATATAGGAAGTAATAACAAGTTTAGTTCCTCCCCTTATGTGTGTTGGTATTTTTGAAGTCATAACAACAAGTTCGTTTTGAAAACTCATAGCTACAAGTGTTGGTTGCATAGAAAAAATCTTTAAGACACTTTGATATGTTCTTCGATCAACTTAGTAGTCAACTAGTTGTACTTATATCCTTGAAACTTCAACATGTATGCAATTAATTTGTTTAAATACACCTCTTCATCAACATCCAAACTATCTTGTATCTACTCCTCTGTGATTTCTTGTATTGTTTTCCATCATTCTTACCATTTTGGATTCTTGTCTACCAAAGCTTGGTTTTACACCTTGAGCAAAACATTATATCCAATAATAGCTCTTCAAACTTCTTCAACCAATTATCCATATATGTGATTTGAAAAAAAATTCCGAGTGATTGGTGCATTGCCTCCAATTCGCTTTTCAATTCCTAAATCTGCACTCGAAACTCATGAGTGCAATTGTCCATCTCCATGTTGACCTCCACCAATTGTTATTGTTGTTGGGTACATGTATTTTCCAAAGTCACAAGTGTCTTCTCTTGTTGAACGTTGTCAACTTCCATTTTGCCACAATTTTTCATCAACTAGTTATAATCAATCTATAGGAGCTTAAAATCTTTACAACCCTTGATTCGACTCATTGAACTCTTGTGATAAAGCCCTAGCCTTCCTATTTACCTTGTCAACTTTAGTAGTTTTGGCAACTAGATGTTTGTTCTCGATTTGTAATTTGATGCTCTTGGCTTTTGTAACAACCAACTTTTTATTTTGATTCTAAAGTGTTTGTTACATATGAACTAGCATATGTAATTGGTTGTTCATATCCTTTGGTAAACTTTCAACAAGGTTGTACCTAGTTTTCAAATCAACTAAGCTATTTACTTTTAGAGGCCATGTTTGTGTAACTAAAGCTACTTGTTCAAAGAAAAGTGTAATCTACTTAGTGTATTCCTAATGGGCATATGTTGTAGATGTCTTAGGAAAAATATAAATAGGTGTGGACCAAATTAGTTGAACAAGTTCAATACCAATTGGCAATAGGTTGTTAACTAATTTTGTTAGAACATGAGACTTTTGGAGAGGTAAAGGTAGTTAGTTTATTACCTATTCAAAATTAGTTTTGCTTCTATCTTCCATAACCTTGTCATTTTTGTTTTTACTTATTCGTCATCCTATTGTGTAGTAACATCAGCCTCCATTTCTTCATCTCCTCCCTCCATGATCAACACTTGTTGATAGGTGTGTGCCTTTTTCTTTAATGAATAGCTAGTTGGCTTCTGATTCAACTAGTCATGTGGTCTTGATGGCATCATTAAGGTTATCAACATTGCCATTCTTATGTCAATCATGTCAAATTAGGTGATGATGTAATTGTCATAACCCTAACCTTGGGCTCGCGACCAACGCAAAGGCTCACAAGGTTGCGGGCCAAGAGGGAAGCCCATGAATCATGTCGCATGCTCTTGGGAGTGCAAGGGAATGTGAGGGAATAGACCTTCACACTCCTAAGGGAACTCCCACTTTGGGAATTGGAGTCCCGGTGGACTCCTGAATGTTCAAAAAGCGATTGCAGGGGTCAAAACCCAATGTATTGAATAATTTTTTATATCATTAGAAATCTATTGAATCGTAAATGTCTAAAATGGGCTTGCATCACCCATTTGGACATCTGAAACACAAGTTATGGCCAAAAGAAAGGTCGCGAGTCAAATTGGCAATTTGACTCCCGACCATTAAAAGTTAGGAATTGACTCGATTTACTTGTGTTCAGATGGCGTGTGACATGTCGTTGGAAAGCTCTTAACGAGAGCTACAAGTTTGCTTTAGACCTCATCTCAATCTGAGGTTTGCACGCGAAGTTATGGGTCCCCAAAAATCATGGGAGTCCAAACTTTAGCAATTTCGAGATTCCCACTTGGGAATCCCGGGACAAAATGTCATTTGGATGTGGGCCTCGTGGAGAGGCACATAGTATACTATAAAGGGGAAGGTGGTGGATTCCCCTAAGTCCGAGCCGTGGTGAGTCTTGTGAATTTGAATTGCATGTGGCTCATCCTAACACCAAAAGTGTTCCAATTATGCACTAACCACCTTATGTTGGTTTTGTGCAGGTCCGTGTGAATAGTTGAAGCTTGTTAATTCTTCCTACTCCCATCCCAGAGTTCTAGCACGCCCTTTTACCCCTCTAAAGTGCTACGAGCTAGGGAGTGTGCCCCAACTCCCTACTCTTTCATTGTTCTCAGTTTGGGCTCACATTTGAATCCCTCAAAGAATTGGGAGCGCATCAGTAACCATATGTCATCTCGATTTAAGGTCAACCTAAAGTCAAGCTATACTAAATACAATTTTTTTGTATCATGTGTACAATAGTTACCCTTGTGGACATAACATGTGTGGATTATGTAAAAAAGTTACCACCTGGAGCCAACAGGTGCATTCTTGGTTGAAATTTTTTTTTTAAAAAGTGTTGAACCCAATAAATGTTGCAACAAAAAAACTTTGTTGGATTTTTTTATAAATAAAGAAATTTTAGTTGTCCATCTAATCAACTACATTGATTTCAACAATTTGTAACATCATGTAACTTATCAACCATTTAAATCACGACTGAAATTCAATCGGAAAATACTTAATCCTATTCATGGATGGATCGAATTTGTCCACCTTTGTCCAAGTAACAATTGCCCCCTATCTACGGGTGTGACCAAATCTGTCCACCCATGTTGAAATAACGATCACCCTTGCTCAAAAGTGATGCACCCCCGGCTCCTTAATGGACTCAACTACGAGTCTAAAGGTGAAGACAACAAACGAAAAAGGAGTTAGGGTGCGCTCCTTGGTTTGCAACACTTTGGGGATAGAGGAGCATGTTGGATGGGACTAGGACGAGCGACAAGTGGTTCATTCATTCACACATACTTGCACAACCAAACAACAAATTGGTTAGTGCGTAACTATAACACTTTTGGTGCACAGATGAGTGAAGGGCAAACACGGACTCACAAGACTCACCACGACCCGGACTTGGGGGAAACCACCACCTTCCCCCTTACAGTATTATTTGTGCATGGCCACGAGGCCAAAACCCAAATGTCATTTTGTCTCGAGACTCCCAAAATTGGGACTCCCACACCTTTGGAGGCCAATAACTTTGTGTGTAAACCTTTGATTAAAGTAAAGTCTAAAGCAAAGTTGTAGCCCTCTTCAAAGGCTTTTCCACAATATGTGGCATGCCACCTTCACACAAGGAAATGAAGGCGATTCCTGACTTTTAATGGTCAAGAATCAAATTGATAATTTGACTCATGGTTTTCTTTTGGCCATAACTTGTGTTTTAGGTACCCATATGGGTCATGCGAGCCCATTTTAGACATCTAAGTTTCAAGAGCTTTCCAATGATAGAAGAAACTTTTTAATCCAATGAGTTTAAACCTCTGAAGTCGCTCTTTGATGGAAGTCCATTAAAACTCCAACTCCCAAAGTGGGAGCTTAATTAGGGGTGTGGAGGTTCATTCCCTCAGACTCTTTTACATTCTTGGGAGCATGAGATGCAACTCATGGGCTTCACTCTTGGCCTGCACCTTTGCAAGCCCTTGCCTTGGTCATGAGCCCAAGGCTAAGGTTGGGACAATAATGCTAAAAAAAGTTCAATTGGTGTAGACAACTATAAATTTGCATCCTTTTGTCTTATACACACTCCTTAATGGGCCATTGTGCCAAATCACTATTTAAACCTAATTAGTCATGCCCACACACTTCTATGGATGACCTACGTTGATGGCATACACCACAATAAAAATTATGATACTTTAATGCACATAAGTCCACAAAATTCAAAGATAACCCAAATCACACAAATTGATAATGTAAAGTCCAAGAGAAATTTCAATTTGTAAAATCATGAATATTTTATACATCAAATGTATGTTTCAAGATCAATTAAGTGGTTGTATTGACCCATTTACTGTTTAAGGTACCTCCAAAGAAAGTTAACTAGTTTAAAGGTTGGAAATTAAATGAAATTGGGCCACCCATAATTTGGTTTAATAAATTTGTCTATTAGGATTTTATCCAAATGTCTCATGGATTTCATGAATAAATACACATTAATGTCAAAGCCTAATGAACAAGATAAACAAAAAATGTTGTTAAGTTGGTTAAAATCTGATGGGTACTTGTTATAAATGGTTTAGAATTATAAAGTTGTGTGTGTAAATTGTAGTCACAAACTTTTCTAATTAAATCTTTAGAAATTTAACTTGGTTTTGCAATGAAAACATTGTTCAAAGTTTATGGAAAATCCATACTCTCTAATTACCTTATCATCCTTTTTATGTATAGCCTATTGAACATCTTGCAAGTTCCATTGAACGTTGTGTATTTGCTATGCAAAACAACTATTTTCATGCATGAAACCATGGCCAACAATGGGTCATTTAGAAAAAAATGTAACATGAAGTAAGGTCAAAATTTTAACCAACAAGGGAAGTCACAAATCTTGGGGTAATAAGTGATGGCACTCCCACAATATCCAAATCTTTTCCCCATTGATAGGACACTTGGATGCATCATCTAGTGTGGTGATTCGAGGTTGGCACTTGGATTCATAAATCATGACTGATGTTGATGTCTTTATCACCCATGTCACCTCAAACATATATTCCCCATCCTTACAAAATGTAGGTAGCCCATAAGTTTCCATGTTACAAGAACCCTTGGAAACCCATGGAATACCTTCAGCCATGATCAAACCAAGGAATGTTGGGTGTAGCACCCAACATTTGGTGCCAAAATTGAACGGGGTCTACAAGATCCCACACCATGCCACAAGTTAGTTCATTACAAATTATTAGTACAATATTATATTATTGTACAATGGGGCATGATAGATTAACTATGGATGACAAGTGACCAACTAAATTAATCAAGTCGAGTCATGTAGCTTGACAACTTACATTGACACTCAAAGATGCATAAAAAATGTGCTAGCCAATTCTTGAAACTTGTCGCTTTGATTAGGACATGCTTCAAATGATGGCTTTACACTCTCAAGGTTGGGCTTGAACATTAATCTAGTTGTTCCCCTCCTTCATGTGCACCTTCATGTCGAGGAGGAGGTGATGTGACCACATCCAAAGCTTTTTGGAGTGGTGGTGTCACAATTGCCACAAGCTAGACAACTTCTACAACCCCATCTAGCGGTGCTTTCGAATGCATAGTCATATTAATGTTGTCCATTAAAACAATTGTCCCATCATCTTCATCCACTTTTGCAACCACCAAGCTTTGATCTTTCCCTTGGAATCCTTCCTTTTATCCACTTTCATTGGCTTTCTCCTACCCATGGTGTCGTCAAAATTTGAGGTAGTTTTTGTTCTTGGCATCCAAGAGTTATGTTTGGGAACACTCCAATACTTGTGTTGCTCCCATCAAGTGATTAGGAACATATACATAAAAAGGATCATCACGATCAATTTTTTGTTCCTACATTGGAGATACATCTTTGGGATGCATTTCTTGGGTGATGTTGAAATCAAATGCATCCAAGTCTTCCATATGTTCCAATCTAATTGACTCTATTACCTCCTTGCCATGTGGATTTTTCTCTACTGGCCCCCTTTCTTTTGCACCTTCATCCATATGTTTGTAATTCCTTGTAACAATTGTTTTTTTTTCCAATCCCTTCTAATATTGAAGTAGTTGGTTTTGTGTGATTTACCTTAAGGGGTGGAGGGGTGGGGACCAAGGTGGCTATAGATGGCACCAAAGTAATTACCATTTCCTTGAAAAAATTTCCACTCCTTGCCATTATTTTGGGAATACCCTCGTCAGTTATTGCTGAAGGGTTGGTGTATGTATCAACCTCAAAGTGCCCATGCCTCTTATGCAACATAACCTTTATTTCAGCCATGGAATCCACCATGGAATCCACCTTGGTCAATCCAGCAACTATGGCATCCACCTTGGCCTCCATAGAAGCTTTTCATTCTTCATCCAACTTGAAACATTGTTGCCTAAATGCACCTTTTTTCTTGTTCAAGTTCCCCACCCTTTCTTATACTTTAGCCACAACTCCAACATGACATCAATTGAATTTATAGAACCATAATCATAATAGGTCAAAAGGCTCCATGTACATTGTTCATTATTAGCCACTTCTACATTCATGATCCATCCACATATATTCACCACTAAGGTCTAGCCATTCCCACCTCTAACCACCAATAAAATAATTCCATCCATTCCCACCACTAACCATAGAACCCACTCATACTCACTACTCAACATTAAGGTACACCCATATCTATCACTAACTATTCCTAAAATAAATTGCACCCATGCCCACTACTAACCACTATGCATTGACCACCATTAACCACTAGATAAATCCCACCCATGCCCACTACTAACCACTATACATTGACCACCATTAACCACTACAAAACCCATGCCCATTACTCAACACCAATGTCCACCCATGCCCACCACTAACCATTCCTAACATGAAATCCACCCATGCTCATTATTGACTAGTTCCACTTGTGTGTTATTGGGCCCACTAGTGGAATAAAATCAACCCAAGCCCAATTATACTAATCACTAGTACTACAAAACACTTACCCATGCCCACTGTACTAGAAACAAGATCCATTCAAAACAAGCTTTACACTTAAGTAAACTACCATGGAACCAAAGACAAATTGTCTTGCAACTCAAAGAACATATACAATCTTGAATCCTAATTTACATTTGCTAAAACATGTATTGGAAACGTGAATTGTCTAGCATGCCCCTCTTGCACCTCATACACTACACTACACTATCTAAATCCACTTAACAAAATAATGGTTCATTCTTTTAAGTTTAAGGAACTTGTTACAATTTTGAATCCTAATTGAGGTTTCTATTAAAAATAATGTTCATTTCTAATTCCTAATGTTGATGAATGTGTTAAACATTCATCGAAAGGATGAATAATATTCACATCTTTATAATAGTTAGGTTAGGTTGAATAGTGGCAACTAAGGTTTAGAAGTGGAAGCTACATTAGGGTTTGGTGATGGCTACAGTTAGTGTTAGGTGGCAGCTATGTTAGGGTTGAATGGTGATTAGGTTAGGGTTACATGGTGGCTAGGTTAAGGTTAAGTGGTGGCTACTTTAGGCTTAGGAGATAATATATATTGGAGTGATTTTGATTTGTTTTTCATTATCTCTTCTCATGGTTTTGAGTGCACATAGAACCTTCAAGCTTTGTTTGACACACTCCAAAACTCCTTTTAAGATTCAAATGCAAGTTCAGAAATGAAAACAACAAAAAAGAAATAGTGAAGATACATTCCCTAATTCACAGCACTTTGAAGAGTAGAAGGGGCGTGTTGAAGCTCTTAAATGGGGACTAGGACGAGTGACAAATGAGTCAATTATTCACACGAACCTACACAAACTAGACAACAAGTTGGCTAATGCATAATTAAAACATTTTTGGTGCATGAACGAGCCACAGGCACATACGGACTCACAAGACTCACCATGGCCCAGCCTTTGGGAAGCCACCACCTTCTCCCTTATAATATTATCTATCAAGTTGGGAGTCTCGAAATTCTTGAAATTGGAACTTCTACAACTTTGGAGGCCCATAACTTTTTGTGTAGAACTTTGACTGAAAGAGGTTTAAAGCAAAGTTGTAGCCCTTGTTGAAATAGTTCCAAAGATATGTAGCATGTCACCTTCAAGCAAATAAATCAAGGCGATTCTTGACTTTTAATGGTCGGGAGTCAAATTGGCAATTTGATTTTTGGTTTTTTTTTCGACCATAACTTATATTTTAAATACTCCAATGGGATGTGGGGGCCCATTTTAAACATCTAAGTTTTAAAATCTTTCCAATAATATAAAAAAAATTCAATTCAATGAATTTTGACCCCTATAATTGTTCTTTAAAAATTCAAAAGTCCATTGGGACTCCAATTCTCAAAGTGGAAGTCCATTTGGGACTGTGTGAGTTCATTATGTCACACCCTCCTACAATCATGGGGCATGAAATGTGACTCCCGAGCTTCACTCTCGACCCGCACCTTTACAAACCTTTGTTTTGGTTGTGAGCCCAAGGTTAGGGTCGTGACATTGTTAATTGTTATAAGCCATAGTTTTATAATTGTAACATTTTGAAACATACAACCTTTGTAATATTTTAGTTAGTTAATATAATTGTTTCATTTCATGAACTTCAAGTGTTTCATTTCTTACTTGTTTTCAAGTTGTTCCAATAAGTTATGGGCCCACACTAAGCAGGAGAAAGGACAGTGTGTTAGAATAATAAGTAATGAAGGGTTTTGATTTTATATTTATTGGAAACAACTTGAAAGCAAGCAAGAAATGAAACACTTGAGGTTCATGAAATGAAACAATTGTATTAACTAACTAAAAGATTACAAAGGTTGTATGTTTCAAATGTTATAATCACAAAATCATGGCTTGTAACAACTAACAAGGCTTGAAGGTTTTATGTGCACTCAAAACCATAAAAGGAAAAAAGGAATAACTCACTCACAAACATCTTTATATATAGAACTCCTTAACCTTAAAATAACTGCCATCTTCAAACCTTAACCCTAACCCTAAAGTAGTCGCCACCTTAACCCTAACCTTAATGTAGTTGCCACCTCCAAACCCTAACCACCACTTAACCCCAAAATTCACACAACTTCTAAGCTTTAGTTTTAACTATTAAGGATGTGAATATTATTCATCATTTTGATGAATATAAATCACATTCACCAACTTTGGGGATTATAATCAAATAATATTTCTAACATTTCTAACATTCCCACTTTATGGAATTTTTAATCTGAACATATTTATCAACTTATGATGTTGTTCTTTGAATAATGCCTTGGTAAGGACATCCACCACCATGTGTTCCGTTGCACAATATTCAAATCGAACTTTTTCATTTTCAACTCATTTTCGAACAAAATGATATTATACATTAATGTGTTTTGTTCATGCATGGTGAGTGGGATTTTTGGTCAATGATATCACACCTTGATTGTCACATCGAATCACCATCACTTTCTTTTCCTTCATGTATCCTAAATCCATCATCAATTTTGTTATCCATATGGCTTTTTTTGTGGCTTGCATGTTCACATTGTACTCCACCTCAGTGGTGGACAATGTTATTGTAGGTTGTTGTTTGTTACTCCAAGAAATGGTTCCACCTCCGATCATGAAAACAAACCATGTGGTGGACCTCTTATCTTTAAGATCACCACCCCAATCTACATCATAATATCCAAGCACCTCCTTGTATGTTGTTGTAGCAAATTATAATTTCATTTGCAATGTACCTTGCAAATATTGAAAGATTCGTTTACCGACCATCCAATGCTCCATGTTAGGGTTGCCCATGTGTTGATTCAACACATTTATTGGGTATGCCAAGTTGGGTCGTGTGCACAACGTGGCATACATCAAGGACCCAACCACTTGGTGATATGGAAATCCCTTCGATTCATCATTTCCATTCGTATTTCTTTGTAACTTTGATCTGGGATCGAATGGAATTCCAATGGGCTTACAATGCTCCATTCAAAAATGCTTCAATATTTTCTTGAGGTATTTGATTTGGTTGATGCGTAGGAGTCGTTCATTGCGATTCCTTTCCACCTCCATCCCCAAAAATAAATGTAACTCCCCAAGGTCCTTCATTTGAAACTTTTGACTTGGCTCCTTTTTGATTTGCAAAAGTTTTTTTTTATCATTGCACACCAAAATGAGGTCATCCACATAGACCATAATGAAAAACTTCACATCTCCCACTTGTGCAACATACACACTAGGATCAGCCTCACTTTTCATAAACTCAATGTTTTTGAACAACGCATCTAACTTTTGATTCCATGCCCATGGAGAGTGTTTCAAACCATATAAGGACTTGTGAAGCTTACACACAAGATGTTCACCTTTTTGGTGCAGGAAGCCTTGAGGTTACTCCATGTAAATCTCCTCTTCAAGTTTGTCATTAAGAAATGTAGTTTTCATGCCCATTTGATGGATCTCCATGTCTTCCAAGGTTGCCAACACAAGAATATAACGAATAGATGTAAACTTTGTGACGGGCGCAAACGTTTCGTTGTAATCCACTCTGTAGGTTTAGGTAAAACCTCTCGCCATTAATCTGGCCTTGTAGTGTTCCACCTCCCCATTTGCGCCTTGTTTGATTTTGAACATTCGTTTGTAAGAAACAGGTTTCCTACCAACAAGAAGTGGTACCAAAGTCTATTTGTTGTTTGCCATGAGGGAATTATATTTTTCTTTCATGCACACTCCCATTCCTCGGAATTTTCACATGTCAATGTTTCTTCAATATTTTGGGGCTATTCCAAAAATGCAACAGTGGCACGCTCCACCTCCTTGGTAGAGATCCACCAATCCTAAGGCCATTCCCTTTGTTGCCTTTGAGGTCTTTCCCTTGACACATGTTGTGAAGGTTCATAAGACGAGTTATCATTTGAAACAACAAATTCTTCTTTCAATGAAAATGAACTTGGCATGGATTCACTTTGCACACCTTCCATTATTGTTTCATTCAAAGGTGCATCCCGACTAAAGGTCAATGATTCTTCTCCTTCAACTTTTTTGTTCATAATTTCATGCACAACTACATTCTCTACTTTCTTGGGATGGAGCACACCACCTATTTTTTTTGACCCTTTAATGAAAATGACATCTCTACTTTTGATGATTCTCTTGGTTTCTATAGACATCAAGCGATATGCTTTCGTGCCTTTATAATATCCTAAAAACACACAAGGCATGGACTTGGATTCTAATTTAATCCTCTTCTCATCAAGGACATGTGCAAGGGCTTTACAACTAAAGACTTTCAAATGAGACACATTGGGTTTCCTACCACTCCATGTTTCTTGAAGGGTCTTGGAATCAAGAACCTTGGTTGGACATCAATTTTTAATGTACATTGTTATGTTCACCGCTTTGCCCCAAAATTCAAGTTCCCTTGTGCAAGAATCATGCTTCTTACACATCCCATGATGGTTCTATTGGCACGTTCCGCAACACCATTTTGTTGTGGGGAATAAGGCGCACTTATTCTCATTGAATTCCACATTACACAAGAAATGTGTCAAATTTTTTGGACACAAATTCTCCTTTGTTGTCAAATCGTAACATTTTGATTTTGTGACTAATTTTGTTCTCTACCAACACTTTGTATTGTTTGAATTTTTCAAACGCTTCTCCTTTGGCCCTCATAAAATAGACATGAGTTTTCCTTGAAAAATCATCAATGAAAGAGAGAAATTATTGCGCTCCACCATGCGATGTAGCCCTCATTGGCCCACACACATTAGTGTGGACAATCTCCAAAAGTTGTGAAGCCTTTATTACTCCGTACTTGGGAAATGATGTTCTTTGATGTTTGTTTTATTGGAAACAATTTGGAAACAAGCAAGAAATGAAATATACAAAGTTCATGAAATGGAACAATTGTATTAATTAGCAAGAAGATTACAAAGGTTATATGCTTCAAATGCTACAATCACAAAACTATGGCTTGCAACAATTAACAAAACTTAAAGGTTTTCAAAACCATGAAAGGAAAAGAATGAAAAACTACTGAAAACCACTCCAATATATACTATCTCCTAACCCTAAAGTAGTTGCCACTTAACCCTAACCTAGCCACCACCTAACCCTAACCTAGCCACCACCTAACCCTAACCGCCACCCAAACCCTAACCCTAGCTGCTGCCAAGCCCTAAGTAGCCTCCACTTCCAAAGCGTAGCCACCACTATTCAACCTAACCTAACTATAAGGATGTGAATACTATTCATCCTTTTGATGAATGTTTGACACATTCAACAACATTAGGAATTAAAAACAAATAATATTTCTAACACTCCCACTCTATGAAGTTTCTAATCCGAACATGGTTATCAATTTGTTATGTTGTTCTTTTGATAATGCCTTAGTAAGCACATCCGCCACCATGTCTTTCGTTGAACAATATTTGAACATAATTTTGCCATTTTCAATTCATTCTCGAACAAAGTGATGTTGCACATCAATGTGCTTTGTTCGAACATGTTGGGTGCGATTCTTCGTCAATGATATTACACCTTCATTGTCACATCAAATCACCATCACCTTCTTCTCTTTAGTATGCCCTAATTCTTTCATGAACTTTGTCATCCATATGGCTTCATTGGTATCTTGTGTACTTGCCATGTATTTGGCCTCGGTTGTTGACAAAGTGATTGTGGGTTGCATTTGCTACTCCAAGAAATGGCTCCACCTCCCATTAAGAACACAAACCATGTGGTGGATTTGATATCCTCAAGGTCATCGACCTAATCCACATCACAATATCCGACCAAATCTTTGGGGTGGTAATCTTCCAAAGCGTAATTTGAATTGCAAAGTGCCTTGCAAGTATCAAAAATGGTGCTTGACTGTAATCCAATGTTCTACACTTGGATTAACCATGTGTTGACTCATCGTGCTTATTGGGTATGTCAAATCCAGTTGAATACAGAACATGACATACATTAAAGACCCCACGACTTGTTGATAAGGAACCTTCACCATCTCATCATCCTTGTTCACATTCTTTTTCAACTTTGTCTTGGGATCAAATGGCATTCCGATGGCTTTGCAACCTTCCATGTGAAAGCGTTTGAAGATCTCCTTGAAATAGCCAATTTGGTTGATGTGAAAAAGACATTGTGCATGATCCCTTTCCACTTCCATGCCAAGGAATAAATGCAAATCATCAAGACCTTTCATTTCAAACTTTTGAGAAAGTTCTTCCTTCACTTGTAAAAGCTTATCATTATTATTACACACTAAGATGAGATCATCGACATAGACAAGAATGAAAATTTGACATCTCTGACTTGCACAACATACATGTTAAAGTCCGCATCACTCCTCACAAACTTGATGCTTTTGAAGAAAACGTCTAATTTTTGGTTCCAAGCCCTTGGAGATTGTTTCAATCCGTATAATGATTTGTGAAGCTTCCATACAAGATGTTTGCCTTCGTGTGTGAATCCTTTGGGTTATTCCATGTAGATCTCCTCTTTAAGGTCACCATTGAAAAATGCAATTATGACGTCCATTTGATGAATCTCCATGTCTTCAATGGTCGCTAATGTAAGGATACAACCAATTGAAACAAACTTTGCAACAAATGCAAATTTTTTGTTATAATTGACTCCAAATGTTTTGATGAAACTTCTTGTCACAAGTTTGGCCTTGTAACATTTGACTTCAACATTGACCTTGTGTTTGATTTTGAACACCCATTTGCAAGAAATGGGCTTCCTACCCTTGGGGAGTGGCACCAAGGACCAAGTATTGTTGATAATAAGAAAATCCTATTGTTCTTGCATTGCAATCTCCCACTTCTTTTCATCTTTGTCGTTCAATGCCTCTTCCATGGTTTGAAGTTCTTCTAAAAAAGTGATGGTGGCTTGTTCCACCTCTTTGGTGGCAACCCACCAATCACGAGGCCACTCTTTATGTTGTTTTTGGGGCCTTTCTCTTTGTCCATCTTGTTATGGTTCATTCAAACCCTTATCTTGTGGTGAAGCAAATTCTTCTTTGGAAGAACAATTTGATGTAGATTCATCACCTTCCACGTCTTTTGTTGGTCTTTCCTTAAAAAATATAGGATTAACATCTTTAACAAGTTCATCATCATTCACGACTTCATCCACAATGTGTTCTACTTGGTTTGAAGGGGGTCTATTATCATGAACATCTTTAACTTTTTTCGTCCTTTCAAGGAACATAACATTTCGACTCTTAATGATCCTTTTGGTGTCTACACACATTAAATGATATGATTTTTTCCCTTCACAATACCCTAAAAACACAAAAGGTATGGATTTGGACTCTAATTTGTTTATCTTTTCATTAGGAATGTGCACAAATGTTTTGTAACCAAAAACTCTCAAATGGGATACATCGGGCTTTGTATCGATCCATGCTACTTACGAGGTCTTTGAATCAAGAACTTTAGTTGGGCATTGATTCTTGATGTAAACCGTTGTGTTCACCGCTTCGGCCCAAAACTCCAAGTCAAGTCCTTATGCATAAATCATGTTTCTAATGCATTCCATGATGGTTATATTGGCTCGTTCCACAACTCCATTTTGTTATGGTATGTAAGGTGCATTTGTTTGTCTTTAGATTCCACATTCACGCAAAAAGTCATCAAACTTTTTTAAAACAAATTTTCCTCCATTGTCGAATCGCAAGGTTTTGATATTCATGCCCGTTTGATTCTCCACAAAGGCCTTGTATGCCTTGAATTTGTCAAACATTTCTCCTTTTCAAAAGGTAAACATGAGTTTTTCTTGAAAAGTCATCATTAAAGGTGACAAAATATCGTGCTCCATAAGAGATGTGGTCTTCATTGGTCCACACACATTGCTATGCACAAGTTCCAAAAGTTTGGAAACCCTAATCGTTTCATCTTTAAGAAAAAATGTCTTTTGATGCTTGTCTTTAATGCAAGCTTCACACACATGGTGCAATAGCACTTCTTTCAAATTCATCTCGTGACCATTTTTTCTAACTTCTTAAAACTTACCATGTTGAAGTGGTTGAGTCTTTGGTGCTAAAGCGTAGCTCCATCATTCGAAGACTTTGCCACATTTGCACTCTCTTTTTGAACATTAACATGGAGAAGATACAAGTTCTTCTCTCTGCATGCTTCTACCATAATGATTCCATGGACATTGTTCACTTTACAACCATCCTTGTCAAACTCCACTTTCAAGCCCTTCGAAATGAATTTGTTAACAAAAATGAGACTATTTTTCATTTTGGGAACATGAAGAACTTAAGTGATGGTTATAAACAACATTTTACCTCCAACTTGTATTGTGGCCTTGATGTTCCCTTTGCCAATGGCCTCCAAAATGGTGTCATCTCCCATGTACACCTTCCATGGAATAATGGATTCATAAGTGTGTGAGCCATGGATTATAGCTCAACGAATAGTTAAGGTTTAGTTCCTTAAATTTCCTTAGTACTAATGATTTGAATGCTTTAATCCTTCAAGTAATGATTATTAATAGTTGAATTAACTTTTGTGATATTTCTAAGGCATAGAGTACTTCTGTATTTCAGTTGATGTAACGCTTAATTAGTTTAAGACCTAGTAAACCTTTTAAAGTACATTATCCTTTTTAGTTTGTAGAAAAGGGGAAGGGGATGTAGAATTAGATGTGATTTATGGATATATAGGGAATACAAGCCCATAATTAACAATAGCATTTCGCATGACAAGGTTGAGTTAGTCTGTAGAAGAATCTTCAAGCACTAATGATGTACTTGTACGATTTTTAGGATGTAGTTCTAATACATCTTTATTTAGTTTCACTTCTATCAGACTTTTGAATAGAATCAAAACCAAGCTTAAGTATTAACATTTCCGCCTGAGTAGCCTCAGGTGAATTACAACTGAATAACTGACTAAAGGATAGATCACAGTTCTAAGAATTCTAGGATGCGACGAATGGTGCGAGCGAGGTACTCGGCTCGATGCTCCAGGGGAAGTGGGTTGATCGGGCCTCGTAGCCAACGATAATGGCCATCACCGGGAACCCACGTTCGACAATGGAGACGGACATCATCATCTTCGCACTAGCACTCTTCAAACCTTTCTGGCGCGGCTCCACGAGCAGGAACAAACTCTAGATAAATGGCTAAAGCATGTGGGTTAGGAG
>Ga0209208_10002653_pt1 | contig 25655 bp, 21 predicted proteins | sample S1TSphfallax_3_FD_187694 | JGI IMG/M metagenome (GOLD analysis project Ga0209208, IMG submission 187694) | Host-associated microbial communities from peat moss isolated from Minnesota, USA - S1T2_Fd - Sphagnum fallax MG (SPAdes) (version 2) | ecosystem: Host-associated > Plants > Peat moss >...
GATGTTGGCCACCTTCCTACTCCAAACTCAAGAGTGCAGACATATGATGGTCGTTGAACAAAAGATAGCAGAGAATTGAATTCTTACTGGTCATGAACTTTGAAGACTTGGGTTCTGATGATGCAGAGACACCCCTGAGAAGGGCTCTTCAGATTTTGGCGGTGAGCCAAAGTCATTCCGCACATTTATCATGCAAATACATCAACACCATAGATTCACAGGAGCTTCGCCAGTCTTATTAAGAAAGGAAGTAAGAGCAAGAAATTACTCAAACCAGGATCTAGAAAAACCTAATTGCTTCCATCATCATGTCGCAGGACAGACATGCTAAAAACCGAATTGCGTGTTGAATTATTTGCTGAGAGGACATCAGTTGCGAAAATTCCTTGAATGCTACAAGTGCAGAGCGATTTAAGCCATCCAAACCTTCAAAAACTAATCAAGAATGCTGTGTCTTGCCAAAAAGACACATGGATGAATATGGGTACACTTCAGCATGGTAGGTATCAGGTTCAGAAAAAACAAGACTGGATACTATCAACAGACTTTGCAAGTCGCTACCAGTGACAAAACAGAGATACAACTGTTAGCTTCTGCAAATTCAGCATTCGCGGCATAAGCAGATCAACATCTAAGCCTAGACCAAGCTTCCCTTTCGTCGGACGACTTTGCACATCAGAGCACACGGTATGATGAAGGACGCATCGAGGTCAATAGATCGTACTCTTAAGCACTCCTGAATTGCAACATAAGAAGATCGCAGCAGAGCGCCGGAGAAGAAACATGGCAGCTTGCCAGCGATCGGCGATGGCGGATCGTAGCATGCGTGGTCTTTCTCGAGGAAACCCTAGCGAAAACCCTAGCGCGGGAGACGGAGATCTAAACCCTAAATTTCTTCCCTTCCCGCAGGAATATCCTTCAGCAGTTGGGGTGCTATAAGTGGACGTCGGTTGTTCTGGGCAGTAAGCAAAACAAATTCTATTTTCGTTGACAAATGTTTTCCTAATTTGTTTGTGCTTTGATTTGATTATTTTTTCGGGTTTTTGGTTTCATTCGGGTGAGCCAAAATAATCCATAATCTTGTTAGATTGGCGATGAGTGACATTTGTTCCTAAAAAAGTCTGATGTGAATTTGGTACAAATTGTGCAAAGTGCGAAGTACAGAAAAAGGTGAAGGTACTAACTCACTGTCATCGTCTGTCATCATCTTCACAAGTGGACGGAAAAAGAGAAGCAAAATACAAAAAAAATACACACACAATGGTGCACACACACCCAGATAAATAAATAAATAAACAAACCTTGTGTGCTAGCCAAAGCCTCCTACCATAGTAGAGGGCTAGCTTCAACACATGTCTGTCCAATAATTAATTAAAATTGAATATTCCATGCTGAAAATTAAAATATTCACAAAAGATTTCAAAGTATTCTCTATCTCATTTCACAAAATTTTGTTACTTTGAGAAAAATATTCTTTGATAATTTCAACATTTTTACACAAATAATATAATTATTGCTGGTACTGTGGTATGTGATTCTTATGTTTGTGATTTTAATGTATACCTTGTGACATGAAAAATAAACCCTCACACACCCACAAATCGAGGAATATTTTTTCTCAATATTGCAAAAAAAAATGGGAGAGCATGTATCAAATTTCACAAGATCTATTCTTCCATTTGTTCCACAAAAGAAAAAAGAAAAGAAATCTATTCTCATAGGGGGAAACCAAAATTATTCATTAACTTACGTGTCCTCTGCTTTGGATTACAAAAGTTTCTGGGAGAATTGTAAATCCAATAAAAGAAAGTCTACAAATACATGGGACAATTTTTTTAATTCAAAAAACTTTCGGCAATAGCTTGCACCTCCTAAGTTACTTTTTATGCATTGATTTTAATAAGATCACTTGTTGTAGTGTAGGATACTACCAATCCATCTCCACACACACCTCCTTGTCCACACACAACCACATTGAAAACAAATGATAATAATAATTTTTAAATAATTGCCAAAGCTAGAAGAGTGGACAGAGTGTACCTTGTGAGGGTTAGGGGTAAGAGAGGATGAGCCCACCCACCACATGTTAATGAGATCAAGACCCATGTTTCAAGATCTATGGAGGAGAAATCAAATCATTTCATTGACTTTTAGTGAAATTAGGAAAGTTTGTGGAAGAATTGCAAAAGCCAATAAAGTCAGGCAGCATGAAGTGCTCAGAGAAATTGATAAAGAAGACCTTTGAATTTTTTCCTTTCCCGTCTTTTTTTCTCATTTCCAAGAAAATGACTAATTGTTCATTTTGCTGAAAACACTAGAAAAACCTTCCTTTAGTTTCATATTCTTGGGCTGTCCATCAGCAAATCTCACACACCCCCATCCATTTGGGAAAGTTTAATCTATCCAGACCTCATCGGTGACCATTATGGCTCATATAACTTTTCAAGAACTCCTAATAAATAATGGTGTTGTTTTTCTTTTCTTCTCACAAGTGGGAGAAGCTCTTAGCCTCAGATGTTCTTCCTAAAAGGGATGAACTTAATGAAGGATTGTATCAAATCCCCAAAGAATTCCCCATTTGAAATAACTTGGGGTACATAAGTGCAACAATAAACTGCAAAATTCTTCATGGCTATCTTGATCTGAAAAGGCAAAATTGTCGGTAAAATGTATATATAGAGCAAGATTAGGGTACAAAGAGGAGGGACCCAACTAATGAATGAGTCCAAATTGAATGGAAGGTTGAGGGTCCTGTTTCTTCCACGGCAAATTGCAATGGCAGAAAGGATATGGTGAATTTTTTAAAAACATAGAGTGATTGTCTTTGATGAAACATGATTGAAGTATTCTTAAGTGTTTATAGACTTTTTCTTGTACCAAATGACCTAGAATTAGTTTGTCGGTTTGTGCTTGGAGACTACAAGTTGCGTAAGACTTGGACTTTTTCTACCCGTCATGACTCATGACATATGTCAGGACAGACCCACAATCCCTTTGATGAGCTTCCCACATACTTGCACAGTTGTGATATTTTTATAAAGAGATTTCTTTATATATGGCGTGATTCTTTGAGACTCTCCATGCTCTGACACCCAAACTCTTACCAAGAATCCAAGATGGACAACACAAAACCCAAAAGGTCATGATGATGCAAAGGGAAGCTGCTTGAAGCTTCCCCAGAAGGAAAAGGTCAAGAAAAGAATCAACAAAGGGTGATGATGATGGCCACTTGAGGAGGCTTTTTTGTTGTGCAAGCTCATGTGGGTAGCTTTTCATTGAATCCCTATGTTGTGGAATTCTTTTGCAACATGCAGGGTGGCCAGATGGGGTGGAAGACAATGGGAAACGAAAAAAAAGTAGAGAGAGGATTAGGAAGCACATGGGTCCTTGGTCATCCATTCTGTTAGTGTCCTTGGTCGTAGTCTATTTTCCTAGGCAATCGGTAATTCAGCAAGCACCACAGAAGTCTGTTGCCTGTGGTGTCAAGTGTCACTAGCCACCAACGGTCCATGCCCTGCCATCAATAGCAAGTTCCTTGGCTTACAAAGTCATGGAACTCCCTGAACAGCAGGGTGCCCATTGATATGTGATTGGGTGTGTTCTAGCAATGGCCAAATCACCCCATATGGAGGAAGGGCAGGTCCACAATGGGTTATGTTGTTTCAAGTTTGTGGGCATGACAACAGGGCGGTAGTATGTGTTCCCCAAGTCTGAGAACGATATAATCCTACATGTGCCCTCCACATTCAAAGTTTGGGAAAAATACAAATTACCGATCAGATGCCAAGGGTCCCATATTGTTTTGCTTTTCACTGGATGGGCAAAATGTCATTGAAGGGCACTGAAGGCTTCAAACTTAAGGCCTGAGCCTCAGGGATGCCAGAGGAAGATTCTGTTTTGTAGGATATGTTGCAATACAGAAGGAAGATTAGGTCAGGTTTTTCATGCAAGGGAAAAGAACTTTAAATAAATGTCGAACATTCTCAAGACTCAAGAACCTCAAACATGTCAAGAATTAGCATTACCACTATCAGGAACTGAAGGACTTACTTAAGATCATGCACCATAGGGTAGAACTGCTCATCATCAATCACTACCCTATCACTGATCACTTCTTTAGATCTTCATCATCTGTGCTTCATTTCGAGTGATTTAAAATGTTATGGGAGAGCTACCTCAAGCTCTAGAAATCATCTTTGTAGTGCAAATGAAAAGGAGTAATGAAAAAATAGCAAGAAGAAAAATTATCTTTCCAACTCACAAAACATGTTTTTTCTTTTTTTTCTTCTCTTTGGACCTGTCCTACTTTCAAAACTTCTAACTTTCTCATTTCTTGCGCATTCAAAACGATTTAAAGTGCTATAGGAGCGCCAGCTTTAGTTCTACAAATCATCTTGTAACTCTAGTAGAAATGGAGCAACATACAACGATTCTTTTGGGTGATCAAGAACCAGCTTGGTAGTGTTCGGCGGTTTGTTTTTTTGAATTCGTGACTCACTCTACTTTGAGGGATTGTAACTTTCTCAATTCTAATCCGTTTCTTATAACTTTTAGTGTGCCGATGCACCAATAGGAGGGGTTCAAGTTTTGTTTGGACACCAGAAACAATGGAGCCCTCCCCTTGGATCTGGCTTACCCTGAGCGCTTAAGTGATCGTTCATGGGCTATTCTACCCTGATTTTTATCACAAATTAAATATGGAATATGTGTGAGAGAGTGCATGTTGCTCTTGGATGTTGGATGGCAATGATGATTCACCATTCTATATCTGGCTATCCAGCTTGTGCAAATCTGACACTGCCATCAATGCAAGTGGGGTTGTGGAATCAATGCAAATTCCTTAGCTTTTTATTTTTGGACTAATGAAATGTGTAGCTTTCGTTGACCATTCTCTCTCTAACAATGAACATATGAGCTCTTGAGTCTTTACCTGGAATCCATGCAGAAACTGATGAACAGGTTTGGATTTTTTTTCTGGCTGATAAACAGTAATAAAGTTGACTGGATATGTACAATAGCTGTTCAATTTCAATCAAACTGAATTTTGTAACAAAATCCATAGGAAGACTAAATGTTAGGATACTTGAAAGAATTCGTCTGAAAACTTTCATTTGAGAAATCTAAGTGGCATATCACTTCCCAAACTAAAGACTAATGAAACTTTGTGCTTAGTTTTGCAAATAGAAAGACTTCTCCCTAGAAAAAGTGTAGATCTGCCTTATGACTTGCAGTAAATGATCTCTCTTCCTGGAGAGAATACCAGGCATTTTTACATTATCTCTAGAAAGCCATTGAAAGCACATATCAAGCCAGCTTTGGAATATATGTTTTTTTTGACAGTCTGAGCAAATGAGAGCAATTTTCACATTGACATTGAATTCCATGGACATTTGTGTACGTATAAAGTCCAATGACTTTTACAGTACTTGACAAAGTTCTTTCTGGATAGTATTCACATTTTGTTCAAAGTCATCACTAAGGTTTTTGAAGTCACTTTGATCCACTTGTTTAATTGCATTTGTCATGGAATCCATAACTATGCCAATGAAAGATGGTAGCAATTTCCAAATTGAAGACACCCTGAATCAATTCCATTTGAGACAATCTTTCATAGACAACCTTTTGTAACTCTCTCTAGGCTAGCACACTAAATTTTTTGCAAAGGATCACTACTAGTTTAAGCATCCCCAAACAAACAAAAAGAGATTTATTATTTTAGCGTGTTCATTTTTTCAATAGCCCAATAAGAAAATTTCCCTTTTGAAAAGAAAACATTTTATTAGGTCATCTAAAAGATTAAAAAAGACCTTTATCACGAACCCAAAAAAAGGGGGTTGGAAAAAAAAAAAAGGGTTCTGACAGCTTTTTTTTCTTTGCTTTCAGAATCTTTTACCATGCCAGGACTCCGAACCCTTTTCCAAAATGGAAAAAATAAATTTCCATGGCCTTCCTTTGTGCCTATTTTTATTTGCCTCCATCCAAAATGGGTATTTTTGTTTCTGCACATTCTTCCCTCCCATTTCCACTGAAACGAAGTTCACACACATCAGTTAAGAGTGGCGCACTCCACGGTCTCAAGGCGCAACCCCGCGACCCATATGCCCCCTTTCTGAAATTCACGAGAGATGTTACCTCGACGCCATAGCCCACACGTAAGAGCTGAAGCGCTCTCAAGGAAAAGGCACGAGTTCGAACCTTGGGCCGGAAAGGACAGTCGTCGAGCAACAGCAGCGACAGCTTCAAGCAAAGCTGATTCTTCCGTGCGTGACGAACCTCATCAGCAGCAGCAGGTTTGTGGATTGTGTTCTTCTTCAATGCGCGCGACGGATTTCAAGACAAAGAAAAAGCCGGTATACTTCTTGTCGTCAGGCTCTTCTTTCGAGGAGACGACGACGGAGGTGACCGAGGAAGATGATTACACGAGGTCGCAAAGACGCGGAGATAGGAGATGGAGATCCGGAGGGGGATCAACGACAACGCAATCCAAATCATGGGTGACCCGATCGGAATCTTCTTGTGTCATGAGCAACAGCGGGTTCCAAGATGGAGGGAGAGAAGACAAACATGATGAAGCTGAAGCCGGCGGTAATAATACTACTGCAAAGGTGGCAGGTGTTGTGTGTAATGATGAATCATCATCTCCTGCAGAAGTCGTGGGAGATTGTGGTGCTGTGATGACGGCGAAGGAGCAAGCTTGTGCTGTTGGCAGTGATCACCATTTGTCTGCTGGAGGTTATGTTGTTACTAGTGGTGGTAGTGGTGGTAGTGTTGCCAGTGGTGGTGGTAGTGTTGCGGAGCGTGCGTTGGTGGAGGCTCAGGTGGTGGGGAAAAGAGGGAAAGTGGAGGCGTTGTTGGATGAAGCGGAGATAACTTGTTGGAGATGGCTGGTGTCCAACGCTGGGATTATTGCTATCTTGCTGGTGTTTTGTAATATGGAGACCAGGGGTGAGCAGCAGCAGCAGCAGCTCACGCTTTCTGCTCTTTCGCAAAAAATATTGGGTGTTATCAGTGTTCTGAGTAGCGTGATAAGCTTGGTGATCATTTTTGTGGTGGGAGTCTCGAGCGGGTTTTGGTGGAGAGCGCAGCATCAGAAAACAACGACGGAGAGCTTGCAGTCGCCGAAAGTAATGCGAATCGAAGAGGTGCAAAATTCGTCGTCAAATGATTCGGTATGGAGTCGCCAAGTTAGTTTGAGTCCCAAGGGAAGCGGCTTGAATGTGGGGAACATCGTGCAGCAGTACACGTTGAAGGAAATTGCGAGCATGACGAACGACTTCAAAGAGGAACTCGGTCGCGGAGGACAGGGCATAGTATACGCGGCCATGCTTCCTGGTGAGCCTAAAATTCGTGCGGCTGTGAAGAAGCTGCAAAGAAACGACGGTGTGTTCGTGGCGAATCCCGATAAACCCGTACCGCAAACGCTGGAAAAGGAGTTCTGGGCGGAGCTCAAGACGATATCGCGGTTGCACCATGGGAATTTGGTGGCCCTGCTGGGCTACTGCGTCGAAGGCCGTGAGCTTTTTTTGATCTATGAACTGATGTCCAATGGTTCGCTGGAGCAGCACCTTCACAAGTGCGATTCAGGATTACCGGGCGCCACGTTTCTCGACTGGAGGGCGAGGATGCGTGTGGCCATCGACGTTGCGCAGGGTCTAGAGTACCTCCACCGCCATGCGCATCCTCATCTAGTGCACCGTGACATCAAGTCCAGTAACATCCTCTTCGACGACAACATGCAAGCCAAGATCGCCGATTTCGGTCTCAGCAAAGCCCTCATTGTGGGGCATGACCCCACTGCCTCTCACAGAGTACGGGGAACAGCGGGATATGTCGATCCCTCCTACTTGAAAACGGGGCGGCCTGTAGACAAGAACGACGTCTACAGCTTTGGGGTTTTGCTGCTGGAGCTCATCACAGGAAGAAAAGCCATCCAGCAGAAAGTTAGCTTGGTAACCTGGTGCAAGGAATTTTTCACAAATGATCCATCGCTGCTGCCAGTACTGCTACCAAGAATGGTCGACAGAGGGATCCTGCATTATGAGTACACATTTGATCAGCTCCAGAACGTGGTGAAAGTGGCTAGGGCGTGTCTGGACGAGAACCAGGAGCGAAGGCTCAGCATGAAGGAAGTCATCATCGCCCTCTACAATGCCACTACAATGGAAGATGTCTCCAGCTCCGAGTTCAGCTTTGAGGTACATACTTTCCAAACAATCACGACAAAGAGAAAACAGATGCTGCCATGTCTGCTGCACTCAACCAACCTGCACACAAAATTGAGCTTTCTGAGCTTTGCTTTTATTTAAAAGAAACAAATCCATTTCAGCAATTGTATCATAACAATCCATTTGATGCTCAAAGCCAAACCTCTTCAGGATCTCCAATGTGATAATATACTGGAGAAGATTAGCCAGCATAAAAGCTCCAAATTTAGTAGCCAATTGTACCCGGTTGTGGTGCTCTAAAACCAATCTGAGGAGACTTTCTCCGGTGCTGTAGGAATGTTTGAAGCCTAGAATTCTTGGAGCTTAGTTACAATTCAGAGACCAAACACTTGTAGACTTTTTCATGCCACTGGTGTCTGAGAGAGAGATTGCAAATTGGAATTCACAAGTTTCAAGTTCTACAGAAGCTTTGCATATTACATTTGTTCTTGCTCCCCATATTATGTCCTTCAAGAAAACCTTCAATTCAGAGAACAAATAATCAGAGTCTTTCATGCAATCCTTGTCTGAGAGAGAGCTTGCAAAATGGAATGCATAAGAAGTTTGAAGGGCTAAAACCTTCCAGTTCTGAATACAAGTCAAAGATACTAATGCAGATGCAAGCTCCCAGAATCTGAATTTTTGGTGGAGATCAGAGCTTTGCATATATTATTGCTCACACCGTAACTTTCTTCTAAATTTCAGGCTGAATTTTATCAACTCCACAATGCTGGACAGTACTTGCTGAACAATGCTTCCAGCTTTCACAGTCATGGTGATCCACAGTCTCCAACAAGCTTCAGAAAGGGGTAAGATTTCATACTGGTCATTTTTTTGGATGCCAAAACTGCTGCTAAATCATGAAAAGTTTCATGGCTGTTTTCTGAAGCATATAGCTCTAATGCTATCAACACTTGTCCACTTGAAGTCTTGAATGACAAGGTAAAAGAGTCGTGCATGTTGAACATTGTGTAATGATGGATTATTTATATCTACACCCACCATTGGGAACTGATGAAGTCAGTGGATAGTTTTGGCAGCTCATCACTGCTATTCAAGATCTAACATGCTTGTACCGGCAATGACCAAATTGTTTGGAGTGATTGAGGGACTTATTGTGACCATGTTCCTTCTTCTGTTTGCAGGCCATCATCTTATGAGATAAAAGACAACACAATCATTGTGAAGGCCATGGTTGATCATTTTAAAATCGCCATGCGATGCAAGATTTGGCCAACCCCCAAAAACTTTGGCCTCAACAAGATTGAGGTGACAGCAAATGGAGCTTTTCTGTGGAAGAAGGGCCTTTGGTGGTACAATGCCAGGAGCTCCCGGGAATTCACTGTGGATGACCACATCACACTTATTGCTGAGTGGCATGTGGCTTTGAGAACTAGCCGTTATGGGCTAGCTTCAGGAGATCCACGGCGCTCTCAGGGTCCATTTTGTGTCAAGTATTTGGCACTCAAGGATTTTGAGGGCAACCCTTTGATTGAATACCATGGTGACCGATCACCTCTTCCAGCTTCCAATGTGAGTACTTTACACCAGGAGTGGTGGTTATGAGCTTTAACTCACTGTTGCATGTCATTCTTCATTCAATTTCCTTGGCTGTAAAAACTGCTGTTTCTTGCATGGATTTTTTGGAACTTTCTGTTGTAGAATGATGTCTTGTTCAGATTGAAAAAAGTAGTACCAGATGCTAAACCTGTATCCCGAAAGCTGTTCATCACAGCTGATGGGTTTCTGGTCTAGAAACTTCCATTGTCCATGAGGCCTGCTTCCTTGATAGTCATTGTTCTTTCATCAAAATTGTCTTTGTATCTACTTAACCACCATTACAGATGGTCAAACTCACAACAAGCACTCTCAATATTTACCTGGAGATGCTAACATCCAAAGCACATGGCCCAGTAACAAAGTGGGTCTCATGCAATGTTGGTTGTATTTTACATCATCACCTGAATATGAGATGCTGCTGTTATTTAATCTGTGCCATCTCAAACTAAGGTTTAACATGCCTTTTCCATGTTTTTACTCAACAATATAGCTGGAGAAGAGAGGCAGGGAAATATTTAACTACTATTGCAGGATGGTACCTTGTGTCTTGGTCCTTGAATAAACATGTTATAGTGCTTCACCTGCAGCTCACACCTCAGCAGAATTATCAACTTATCACCCGCAAGCCTGTGAGCCACAAATATAACTGTTGCCAAAACTGGAGTGTAATCTCTGACATGTAAAATGGTGAGTTTTTGGTCAAGAATACAGATTATTGCATCTGATTGTTGATTTGCATCCATGAAGTGTTTTTTACCTCATGATCATTAGAGCAGCCTCTTTTATGTGTGCGTTCCTGCTGCTTGTGATTTCCCACTGTCAGCCATGTAGCAGTGGCAGTCTTGTGAAAAACATCAAGCTCATGGCCTTCATGCAATAGCTTGCTGGTTCACTCCTGTTGGGCATGTGCTCCTTGGTCACAATGGTTAGAAATTGTTCATCTCTGAGAAGTAGGCAGCAGTCCTAAAGTCTCACAACACCTGTTGACTGTCAAGGGATCGACAAGCTATGGTGTTAGTGCAGTTCAGGGAGTGTGGTTGGAAATTGAAGTACCTTAAGGGTCATGTCCATTGTACATGACCATTTATATATTTTGTGCGTGGTATCTGCCATAAATTTTGAATGTTGAACACAGCAGATTAATGAGAATCATCTTCTTTTGTGACAGAATGTGGCTGTCAGCCTTCCACGCCCCCCTGCCAATATTCACCAACCATCCTCTGTGCAAATGAGAGAGCCTGCTATTTCTGTTTCTTGGCGGTTGAGGAAGTCAATGATCTGCAACAGCCCACAGTAACAATCAGTTGATGCTACCTATGATATGAGACAGAAAGCTCCGAAATTGCTGAGAATTCAGCTAACTTTGATGCAAGATTTGTTCCAAGCTTTCAGACACTTCCAGCTACTGGACTATGACTACCACCAACTGTATCCTCAATTTGAGACAACAGTATAAAACCAACTTACACATATGATGACAACAAGGTCCAAGTGCTTGGCTCCTACAAATATTGACTTTTCACTGAAATCAACAATTGTGGAAAACTTGTCAGAAAATGGCTTCATTTCTCAATTATGAACAAGCCATTGAGGAATGACATGAATGATTGGTTTCAAATATGTATGCTGTCAAAATAGGAGCATCACCTGAACATGTTTGGGTGGATCGAAAATCTTATGAGAACTGCAACTTCTTTTGACGAAGAGCTAAAAGCAGCTGTTTCGGGCATCAGAAGCTTTGAAAGGTCCAGATAGGTATCAATTCACAGAATTCTTTTGGTCAGTGCTGATGGATATCCAGGAAACTGAGACTATTTCGCAACTTCTGTGTTCAAGATCCACCTGCTAGCTCCAAGAAGGGAGACATCCATCAAGTTTCTTCATGGGGAAGGTATGCAAGTGGGCAAAAATGTGACCAGAATCACTAAGTTGACAATCACAACTTGATTTGCATCAATGCAATTTTCAGTGTAGAGGTTTCCTTGATGAGATTCATAGAAGGTATGGTCCAACAATTTGGTGTTGTTACCAAGTGTTGTGTTTCATAGAGTACTAAGCAGTGCACAGATCAGTCAGTATCTGACTGTAAAAATGTAGAAACAGGAATGAAGTTTTGTATTCTAGTGGAAGGATCTCTTGTACACTACTACTGCTTATGGATTAGAACAAGGCATCTGCGTCTCACATACTAGGGAATATCATAGCATCCCAGATAGAGGATTTGCATGTCTGTGGTGTAGATTGATCTATGTAGTTGGAGCCGTGAATGGTGTACAAAAGAGCCATGTGAGGGTGATGGTGTTAGTGAATAGGTAACAGGTATCTCTGAACCTTTGTGTTGTACTCTGCTCTGGAGCAATTGAGTTGTGAGCTTTACTGATTGCAATCAACTGATTGACTGGATTCATGAGGAGTAGAGGAGAATAAGCTCACAGAATCAACTTTTTTGTAAGATTGCTCAGTCATTCACCTAATAGCAATCTGAGATTGAGATATGAACACAGATGCAAACAGAGTATACCAACACAAATTGGCTGGCAATATGTTTGCTGTGTGCATGAGAGAAGAAGTATCTCACCAACAATGAAGTCTCAAAAACAGCAGCTAACACTCCTGCTTTATAACATGCATAAGAGCTTGTGCAATGCATGTTGGAGAAAATTAGGTGCAGATGCAAACGAGGCAACAGAAAAGCTCAATAGTTTTACAGCACTAAAAGATATGGACCTTGTCATTGATCTTGCAAATCCATTTTTCTTTGACATTGCCAACTTGCAATGCTGCACAATATTGTCTGAAAACAAACTTGGAGAATTTTTCATGCAACCACCAGCTGTAGCAGCAGCCTGTGATTAGAGCAGGAGAATTTCTGAAATCAAAGGAGAAGTCGTCCAGAGCATTGCAAGAAACAGAATGCTTCCAAAGTCTATCATGCAGAAAGGGGCATGCACTCACGTTGAGCGAACCAAAATTCTGAATCTGCACAACATCAGAGAAGGCGAGCGTTGCGGTCTGTCCATGAGAGAACGAAGCCAATTGTGGCACCTCACGATAGAAACTCGCGAAATTGACTCCGGTTTTAGATGGAATCGAATGACTGGTGATTTGTGTCGGGATAAGCACACCTGACACCGGTATGGAAAGATGCGCGTAGGGACGAAAATGACGCAGTGTTTAGATGCGGGCCGGAACTGATGCTCTGGATTTGCACCCGTCCACATGCGACTGAAACACGGCAAGACTTCGTCAAAGCGAATCTTCCGTATAATGTACCAGCAATTTTCCACAGATGCTCAGAGATCGTGATGACGACGACTTTCTGCCCTCCCATGAAACCCCCGGTTTCCTTCCTTCCCTGTGAGGAGGAATGTGACCTTTCTGAGGGAAAGTGATCTCTGGAGTGGAGGAGAAAAAGCATGCTCTTATCGCTTGGTGCCTTTGTTTCGCTTGACCGTACTAATTGTCAAGAGGAATCCCGCACTTGATATTTTGCGCTTGTTTCAAGCCGCCACAAAACCCAGCACGCCGGGTTGTGCACGAGAAGAGTCACTGTTCAGTGATCTAGGCCTGTTCCAGAAATGACATCGCATCCATTGCACTCTTCTTTGGAGGACTGCTGATTAAAGACTGTGGAGCTACTTTCCTGCCGACTGCCTTGTGGTACTCGTCGTCAAGCAGCTCAGCCATCATCCGCATCAAGACTTTCTGGTCGCGGCCGCTAAACGACTACCGCTGCCAGGTGACGCTTTCGTTTCGCTCAGCTTCATAGCAGGTGAATGGAATGCTGCTAGCTCGAATTTATGGCAAAGATAATTTGATCACGAGCGAAGTGTTTTCGATCACGAGGTACTCGAATAGGAGGGATAATATGCCTGATGCTTTGATCTTATGCCAAAAGCAGGGAGATTTAAGGCTTTGTTGAAAATTCTTCTCCCTGCGAACTACAGCAATCTTCTCTTTTTACGAAGGTAGAAGTGGTGCAGTAGAGTTTATCATTGATGTGTAAGCTCTTCTTGCAACCTTGTACATTCACAGTTGTGTAGGACTTTCCTGTCGTGTGCAAGGCTTCAACCTGACGGCTTGCTTGCACCTGGCACATTCACAATGGTGCACCTGGGTTCTTGTGTTACAAGAATGCTTGCTTGCACCTTTGCACATTCAGAATTGGTCAGGGTTCTTGTCTCGTATACAAGGTCACGAGAATGCTTAAACACCTTGCATATAACATTGACCAATACATGGTTCTTGTGTCATGTGCAAGGTTGTAATAAGGTTTGCAAATTTGCTTGCACCTTTGCACATTTTGGGCTGTTTGCAATGGTGCAAGAAGTCTTACTTGCACCTTTGAAGATGATGCACAATTGGGCATGGTTTTTGCAACATGTGCAAGGCTGCAAGAAGGATTTTGAAGATGATGCACAATTGTGCAAGGATTTTGTGTTGTGTGTAAGGTTTCAATAAGGCTTGCTTGCACCTTGCATTTTGACAAAGGTACAGGGTTCTTGTGTGACTAGTGGCTTGCATGCACCTTTCCATATTCATAATTGCGTATTGGGTGTCATATTCAACAATGCAAGAACCCTTGCTTGCACCCTTGCACATACACAATTGTGCATGGTTTTTGCATTCTGTGCCAGGCTACAATAGGGCTTGCTTGCACATTGCACATCCACACTTCTGCAAGGATTCAATTGTTTTGTGTGCAAGGTTGCAAGAAGTCTTGCTCATACCTTGCACAAGCCTTCTTGCAACCTCGCACACTTTGTAACTTCACAACTGTGCAAAGATTTTGTGTTGTGTGCACAGTTGCAAGAAGGCTTGCTTATTGGAGATTTTTCTTCTTGCTTTGTACACCAATTTATGGTCATTATTATATCACTCTTGCCTTTCACAGTTTCATCATACCTAAGTGGAAATTAGTTGTGAAAGACATAGGGAACTAGCATTTAGCATGTTGGTCATCTCTTATGTGAAACCCATGAGAGATCCATCATACATTTATCATATATGAGAATGTTGAACAAGAAAAAGGAAATTTCAGCCATGTCCAACTCTACTCAACTAGGCACAACTGATTACCAAAATTGCAATGAGTAAAACTATGGTGGGACTGTGGTGCTTGCAAAACTACAGTCATATTTGGTGGTGGGACTGTGTTGCTTGTATTAACAAACGTTGGAAGACTTGTTGAGAGGAGGTACGTTGGATATGACTAGAATCCCACTCTTTTCTGTTTCCTTGCTTTAATTTCACAAGCTCTAGATTTAAATGTAAGCAAAGAATCAAAAATTAGATCTCTGGTTTTCGAAGCCTAATTGGTGTGAAATAAAGTTATTGACATGCTTGAAGATGTGCTGGCCACTATATGGGATTGACAACATAGGGACTTTGGCATCTCAAGAACGTCAATGGTGCATAGATTTGCATGGTAGATTGGACTTTTGTCTTTCACCTGTACCACATTCTTATAATATTTCAATATATGATTTTTAAGGTTTTTCTGGAGTATCCAGGTGGACATATCCCCTTGCAATATTGAAGGCTCAAGGCAATAAGAAATCACACTAATTGGTCATTGGTCATTTCGATAACATGTTCTGCCCCGAATTGTCCTTTGCACAAATTCAAAAGCCCGCAGCAGCAACATTTCATCAATCACAAGAGCTACTGACAAAAAGACGAGTCTCGTGTTTCTGAACTAGAATCTATAATATGAACACCATAGTTTGAATCTAATCCAAAAAACGAAAACGAAGCGGTGTTTCGCTGATGATCGGCGTTGTGCCGCATGGAGTAAATTCGGGGAATTTTAGTTGGAGATGCGATCAGCAGTCCTCTTGGCATCCCCTTTCACGTCCTCAGCTCCGCGCTTGGCTTCGTCACCTGCTCGCTGTGTTTCCGCCTTCACATTCTTACCTGCATTCTCAACTGAGCCGCTGGCCTTGTCGAAGTTCCTCTTGATTGCATCTCCTGCATCGCCAATGGCGTTCCTTGCTTTTCCCTGTCGGAAGAAGAAACAGAAATAGTTTCAGTGACAATTCAGTTGGAATAACACAGCCTTCAGGACTGTCGAAATCGACGAATCAATTCATCAGATTGCAGAAATGCTGAGAATGTGTGTGTGTGGTTCTCATCTGTATGAACACCACGACTGACCACTACTGAAGAGCAGTTTACAGTATTGGGTAAATTGAAAAGGGAATGTAGAAGTGGTAGTGCTCACTGCAAGGTTGTCGGCTTCGTCGCGAGCGTCGCTGGCAGTACCCTGAGCGTCCCTCTCAAAATTCCTGCTCTTATTTTCAGCTTGGTTGCCAAATCTTTCTGCTTTTCTCTGGACATCCCCTGATACGCTGTCGGCCGCGTCTTTGGCCTCCTCGGATTGCCCGGATACGAAGTTGCCGACATCCGTCGCGGCTCCTTGGACTTTGTCCTTGGCTGCTGAGGCAGTGTCCTTCACTTTGTCCGCTGCCGACTCCGATGCTTTTTTTATGCTATCTGTTACACTCTCTTCGGCGCGAACAGTGAGGGGTCGCACATTGGTCGATCTGATAACGTTGCTGGTGCTACTAGCATTATGGCTGACGTTCAAACGCAAGCCACCAAGAGTACAAGATGTCGAGGAGCTCAGTCTCGCCGCCCTGCTGCTGCTATTGCTGGACATTGTCGCTGGTGACGATCCGGCCACGACAAAACTAACCTGCACTGCCAAAGCATTCACGGCCGCCATCTTTAATCTTGATGCCCACGGAAAGGAAAAAATAAAGTGGGTACTACTGTGAAAACTACTTCCTCCCACCCTCGCTTCTAGAAAGCGATCTTTACCACCTTTTGAGAAGATAATAGCTGGGAGGAACTCGGTGCAAATGAGAAGATGAAGACTACAGTGTGCTAAGCAAAATTGACTCAAGCTGCGTGTAGAAAAGTACGGGGTTCGAAGCGAATGATGTTTATCGATAGAGAGGGAGGAGTTATATAGAAAAACGCGAGCAGATAAGGAGCGCGTCTGATCGTCAAAGTCGGGGGAGACACTTGCCATTACAGGAACCCTCATCTCTGCAACATGAAACCATGTTTCCGTTTTGGATTGGGTGCAACAGTCGTCGTACAATAGGATTTCTTTGCCAAAAGAAGTTGAGTACTGATTGTTGCCTATTGCAGTTCCACGTCTGGCGATGTGGAGAACTGCAGCAGCACAAGTGTCTATTCTCTTGACTCCGTCCGGCACGTGGCGCGGTAACACGTCCGTTAGCAGGGACGCGTGTTTGGACGAGGATTCGTTCGAGATTATAATACGGTAATTGACAAAAATCATACAAGGTTCGTCATCTTGGGTGTGAACTTTCAATGTTCAGGAGTTTCGAGATATATGGGTGTTGTTCTGATACATGCCCTAACGTTCGTAAGTACGAGAATTGTGCTTGCGGGACAGGGATGAAAGCGGCAACTTTGCTTTAAGTTTTTTTGCATCATCGGAATCCTTGCGCAAACTCTAGGCTTCTACACAATCAATCACAGACAGATTTCTTGAAGAACAATTTGCGTCAGAATCTCGCGACCCATTTTCAACTGCTTCGCGCCATCGCCAGTGCCAGATCCAAACAGGACAGATGACTCGGATTTCGGATGTCTTATTTCACTGCAGAAACGGTTTCAGATCTTCGAGGAGTCTACTTACCGCTGCTGCAGGCAACAACCATAAACCTCGACAATAAGAAACGATAAACAAACAGCTTGCTGCAAATCATGTTCTCACAACAACATTAAATTTACAGTTGCTATTTTTTACAAAATTGGTTGGCTCCTGCATCTCTTCACAATCTAAGTCCTACAGGATGATTTTCAACCAGATCCTCACAAGAAAAAGGTAGGAGACCTGGGATTCTAAGCAGAAAGCTTTTTCAGAAATTTCAGCCTAGTTAATGCTCAATTCACAAAACGCTTCATTAGTCATATTGAACTCCACTGACACCTTCCTTCTGTATTCCACTTTCCTTGGATCTCTGCACATTCTCCCTAACATGGGTGAGATAGAACCTGACCTCTCCTCCATATTCTCCCACATTTCTGGTCTCTACCGTTTGTTCCAACAATCTGGACTCGGTTTATCCACGTCTACACCTCTTTCAGAAGTTCTCATCTTCTCTGCCTTGGTGATTGTGCATGTCTTCACCTCCTGATAAGCCATGTTCCTCGATTGAGTCCTCAAGTGCTGCTTCCTCAATCATTTGCTTGATCACCAAGGGAGAAGAAAATGACTTTTCCAGCAAACTTTCACCCTCTTCTGACATTGTAGCCTTCAAATTGCTGCTTCCAGCCACAACTGCAGTTTCTGGTGACCTCGAATTTCTAGTTTTGCAATTCCTTGCTTGCCTCAATGGAGCCTTTTCTCAGCTGCTTGTTTTGATCACTTGGACAATTTGAAGCTGCAATCTCTTAAGAACATTGCTTATGACGACTGCTTGCTGTTGGGCTCATGAACCTTGGAAGTGTTTTCAGAGAATCTCCCAAGGGACATGTTTTGGAGGATGGAGTGCAAAAACTGGGCAACTGAACTTGCAGATTGTTGCTGCTGCTTTTGCTGCCAATTGGTTGATGATCAGGCTGCTTGTTCTTGTTGTTGCAGTGTTCTATGCTTTGCAAGAGGAATGCTTTTCTTTCTTCAATCAGTGCCTCAATGGTCTTGATACTATCTTGTAAGCTCCGGCATTCGTCATCATGAATGCTCATCAGCTTGTAAAGCTCTGCAATAGCTGCTGCTCTTTCTCTCTTTTTCCCCTGCACAGGGTGAAACGTCAATGTTTATTTATGACATTGCAGAGAAAATTCCACAGTAAGTCTTCAAAGCTTATCTTAAGAGCATTTAGAGCTCAATCATTGGATAACTTGACAGAGCAGAAAGCAGGTCCAATGATTCCTTCACATGCCCTTCATGTTCACAACATTATTTGAATCCATTTGGTGAAGAAAGAAACATGGCTGGAAAAACACAAATTTGCAACTAATTCAAATGTATTGACATACCTTAGAAAGTTCACGCCCAAGATGTGTTCCTCGTGCTCGACATGCAAAACTTAGGGAGCATACTGTCTCTGCCATGTCCATCTCCTTGGGGCTCACATGCACCAGCATCAAGGTTTTTGATTGCTCCCCTGAACCCCAAACCCCAAAATGAAAAAATCATACATGAGACAGTGCACATCTATGAGATTGCATATCTATTAAACTGATACAGTGCCAATTGAAGAGATTGGAGAGAAAATTCCACAATAACATGTTTAAGGTAACCATTAGATCAGTTACAAACAGACCCAAAACACAAACTCAACAAGAATGAGTGTGGTCACAACAATGTGAGTGTCACTTGCAAAGTATCTAACTGTCACATTCATCATAAATGGTAGTAAATCAGTAGCCAATACTGTGCACTGATGACCTCATCAGCACCTGACAGCAGTTGTAGATACATACATAATTATCTGCTCAGAAATCTGGCAAATGTATTGTACAAAGATCTGATAAATTTGATGTTGTATCTGACAAGAGAAAAGGCACCTTGCTGAAAACAGTGTGATGTAGCTACTTACCAAGACAATCACGCAAGAGTTGGGTGAGTTTGCTGTTTCTGCAACCAGGGCATTGAAGGCAGTGAAACTCATCAGATGAATTATGGAAACTGGAATTTCCTACTAATAACTTGCCTATAAAACAATTGTCAAGTCCTATGGAAAATAGAAGGTGCATATTATCATACCGATAAGGCACATGTGGCTGCTTTCTCTGTAGAGCACTAATAACATCACCCAAGGCAGACAATGACACATTGATAGATTTGCCCTCCTCAAGCATAACCCCTTGTGCATTCGTCTTTGATAACCGCTCACTGCCCCCAAGGTCCACCAACCAAAGCTTGCTTGTTGTAGCCAACTTGTGGTTATCTAACACATATGCACATGTTATTGTGATCCGTAGCAAACTGCAAAATACCAAAGCCACCACCCCTTTTTGACATTTCCGCTCTAGTGCCTATTTTGCATAATCTGCAGTAGTACCTTCACACTCATGAGGTAGAGCTAATCCCCATGTTTGGGAGATTTTAAGATCAAATCTCAGGATTTTGACTTGGGACATTGTAGATTTTAGTGGATCTTCTGACCACCCATTTGGAGATTATTAAATGCCAAACATCAGTGGCAAGTACAGTACTGACCCCGGACTGCTCCATAAATTAATTTCCAAAGAACAATTCAAATTGGTAAACTTTAATACCTTATAAGCCAACCCTTCACAAATCACCACCAAATTCCCTAATCTCTACCTAGCTAGAGGAGCCAGTGAGACCTTGCATTGTAGATAAAGAGCAGATGCAGACTTAGAGATGCACAAAATGGGACCTGGGACATGCCAGTGTGATCTGCTAGAAGTTTGATTGGCATTAGTGCAGGATGTAGATCTGCTTTGACTTCCTTGCTGGTAGAAATTGCCAGCTTCCTTGGCATTCATGATGGGCATTTCAGTCAAGTTATCCACATCTATGTAGCCAGTTGAAGCCGCCATCTGTATTGAAAGACTGCAAGATTTCCAAGGGTATGGATGAAGCCCACCAGATCAGTTTGGAGAGTTAATATGCATCAGAAATATCCAAGCAAATTTTCTCTCTACAAGGGATAAAAATATATTACCATTTGGATGCAGGATGGGCGCACTGTGTACTATGCTGCTGGCAGACAAGCAAATCACGCAGTCTTCCTTTGTAGACCTCTAGCATGCTTAATGAGAAGCTGTACGACATTGTTTTGTCAAAACAAGCTTCATCAAATAACCACTGCAGGGTGCATGGAATAACCCCTGGCTGATCCTTATTGCCTTCCTGCAGCAAGAAAAAAGGATTGCAATTGTTGGTCTCAGTGGCTCCTTTATGAACTAGGTATTAGTTATCTTGAACCTGGCTACAAGCTGTAGCAGGCCATCTACCTAGTCAAGTCATGCAAGTATCCAGACTAGGTTGATAGCCTGCTACAGCCCGGCTACAAGATGTAACAGGACATAGATACATAGTCAAGAATTGCAAGCCGTAGCAGGACATCTACCAAGTTGAGGCATGTAAGGGTCAAGACTAGGTTGACAGCCTGCTACAACCTGTAATCAAGCAAACTTGGGTGGTGAATATCATGCATAGTTGAGGTTGCTAGCTACCATGCTAGCAATTTTTAGCTAGTGACTTACACATTTCATATTTTCTGAGGTTGGTAAGAACAGCCCATGCTACTGGGAGTAGCTGCACTGCTCCAGAGCCACTGAATAAATGTCATGTCAGCAAACTTTTCAAAACCTCACTATGAGATTCTTAAGTGACCCATTTGGTCGGTGAATTTTGAGATCATTTCCACAGAAAAGTAGCATACAAAGCATGAGATCTTGGTACAAAGACATTAGGAGGGGTTGGAGAAAATACCATAGTGAAGGTTTTACCAGTGCCAGTCTGACCATAAGCAAAAATGCAGACATTATGGCCATCTAAAGCAGATCGAACAATCGGCTCCACCTCCAAGAAGACATCATCTGCCAGCCTCAGAAAAGAAACACAAAAGCAATCACACCTGACTTCAGTCTCGAGAAAATGGTACAGTTTCTTCTCTTTCCTTCAGTTGCTGCAACCCACTGTTGCTAATAACCAAAGCATTTGCTAATTGCTTGCTAACCCTGAGATATGGAGAAAAGTTCACCTTGCACAGAAGTTGGCAGAAAAACTTTATCAAACTGAAAGTCTTTTCTGGCACTCAAGATTTTGACAATATCCATTCCTGGGGTGGTGAGGTAACCAATAGGAGCATTCCCCTGGTTTGAAAGTAATGGGCGCACACGACAAAAAACCCTAATGTTGCCTGAAAGCATTGACATGCACATCTGAGCGTATTAATCAATTTCGAACTTCACTGAGCATTGCCTCTTTGGATAGTACAGATTAGAGAGAGAGGGGGAGAGAGACTTAGCTTTTGCTATCCCTCAATAGAAAGGGCAGCTTCTCAACCTCTGTACCAACAATCAAACGGGGAAAATTCCAATGGTTGAAGTTGGATATGAAGCTAGTGTTTCAGAAATAAAACTGTGGTATTACTCTGAAGATTGTGAAGCTCCATCTTGAAATGTAAAATCCCACACAAAAAAAAAGGTGAAGAACCTTGTTAAAAGTACTACTAGTCCTGAAGATTGTGAAGTTCCCTCTTGAGATGCAAAATCCCACACAAAAGAGGGCAAAGGACCTTGTTAGAACTACTAGTCCTCAAGATTATGAAGCTTCCTCTTGGGCAGCAGAATTTCAAAGGAGAAGGCAAAGACCTTTGTTAGAGAGCTACTACTAGTCCTGAAGATTGTGAAGCTCCCTCTGGAGATGCAAAATCCCACACAAAAAAAAGTTGAAGACACTTCTTAGAACTACTAGTGCTGAAGATTGTGAATCCCAAACTCTTGAGATGTAAAATCCCACACAAAAAATGGTGAAGAACCACAAGAGGAGAAGGAAAATTGAGCTTCTGATGAGGAAACTTCTGAGTTCAATACCTTTCAAGTCCAGCACTCGGTTTAAAATCTGGCGGCGGTGCAAATTTGATACTCTGAGAGCTGTTTTCAACAGAAGTAGCTCACCTGCCATGAAAGCAAAAACAAAACCCCATTCGCAGCACACAAGAGATCAAAACCCCTTGATGAGATGAGATTGCTGTAATCTTGGCTCTGAAGTAGACCACGATCTCACCAGTGTTTTTGAGCTTACAGAATTTCTTAAAAGCTTGAAGTCCAGTTTCATCAAGATTTTGATGTTTCAAGGCCTTGAAGACAACAATGTGTTTTGATGACAGCATGTTGTCTTCAATGACTTTGATCTTTGATTAAAATATGTACACAAAGAGACCTGAAGAGTGGAAGAATTTCTCTAGAGAAAGAATGAGACCTTCAAGGCCCGCAACAATTCTGTCTTGATGCTGGTTGTGGCGCCAAGGTCCTAGAGTGTGGCAACAAGGATCCGACGATGCGTCATTGCTGCTGCTGCTGCTGCTGGGATTTGGGGAGGATAGATCAGTTGACTGCAGAATTTTTCGCACTGATTCAGCCACTGATTCAGCCCATGCAAGAGTTAGTTCTGGTCTCGTATCCAAGATGGAGTGTATTGCCTCCGCCAAAGAAGTCCGTTCTTCTTCTTTTTGAACGTCTTCTTCGTATATTTCATCTTCATCTTCTTCATGTTCTGCATCATTATACGAACTCATCTTCTTTTGCATGCACTATTTCTATCTGCAATGAACTAATTTTTTTAGGCTTTAGATTCAAAATTGGTCAAGATTGCCTGTGTAGTCACAATAATATTATTTCACAATGCTTCTGTGCGTGAAGCTTCTCTTTCGTGAAATCGAAACTTCGTAGCCCAATTTCGCTCAGAATGCCAAACAAAAGTTTGCACAGCAGCACAGAAAGAGTGGAAAATCACTCTGGTACAAGAAGAATAAAATTGATGACAAGAAGAGCCGCGTGCACAGAAAGCAAAGAAGCAGCTGCAACAGCAGCAAGTTTCGCAACAAAATTGCGCAACAAAACAAACGAACGAACGAACGAACGACAACGTGAAGCTCCACGAGAGAGCGTGCAATGCACACAGTAAAAAGTAAATTGGGCACTTTTACTTTTCACCTCGCTGACAATTTCCTGTACTTCTGTTTTTCATTTTGGTGTTTTCTTTTTCTTTTCTTGTTTTATTTTCTTTGTTAAATTTTTTCTTTGTTAAATTTTTTCTTTCCTTTTTTTTTCCCCTAATTTCTATTCTTTTTTATTTTCTTTGTTAAATTATTTCTTTCCTTTTTCTTTCCCCTAATTTCTATTCTTTTTTATTTTCTTTGTTAAATTATTTCTTTCCTTTTTCTTTCCCCTAATTTCTTGAATTTTTTTTCACCTTAAAAATTTCCAAATAAAAAATTTGTGAAGGAAAATATCAAATGTTCAAGAACATTCTTATTTTTTTCAAAATTAATTAATTATTCAATAGACATGTGTGGAAGCTGCTGAAGTACTATGGTAGCCATGAAATGCTCTATTTTAAGGAAAAACCAAAATCCATGGATCTTTTGGCACAAAATAATTTGGAATGTCCAGAAATGTATTTGAAAGACAAAAGAATTCATTGTGAAGTTGGTTACTTCAGTACCCCAACAAGAAAAATGAATAAGCTTAAGTTATGCATAAGCAAGTTAAAATGACAACCCACATTGAGTCAACCTAGCTTTCATCAAATTGCATGTCAAATGCTTTCATATAGAGGTCACACAAAGGTAAACTAATGCTAAGACCTTAGGAGTTTTCATTATGCACAAGGTCTCAAAACATAATGATGAGCTTGTTGTTTTCATTTTATGTTTGTTTCCTCTCATGCAAAAGCACTTGCACATTCACCATCACCATTCTCATCTTCGATCACAATTTTAATTATATATTTTTCCATCATCTACTATAATATTGTGATATGAGTAATGAAATTATTCGGAGTGTAGCCTATGATAATTATGATGATTTTCAACATATCAACCTCATTTCATTTTTTTGAAATTTCATTTCAACTCCAAAAGTTTCCTTCCAGTTACTTCAAATGTCTCCTTTGCATTACATAAATGTCTATATACTCACACATGGGGACAAAGCTTTTTGCACATGATTGTCACTATATTGGGCCTCAAACAGGCTGGCCTCACACCGTCTTCCTCCATCCCTCTCTCCCTCCCCTTCCCTTTTCCACATTTCTCAAGATGTGGGCATGGCCATCTTCTCCAGTGAATGGAGCTCCACATGCAAAAATATTCTTGGATTTTGGGTAAAGGAGCCCAACACTACCAACCAGTGTTTCTTTTTCCTTGGCAAATATTCTCATTTTTTCAAAGTGGAAAATAAAAAAGGATTTTTGTGCAAAAAATTGCCCCTAATTCACCAGAGTTTGGACCAAAAAAAAACAAACAAAATCTGCATAACCAGATTTCTACAACAAATTCCAGCAGGTAGCCAAACTATTAAAGAATTCTGCAATTTTTTTTTACTTTTATATCTTGATCTATAGCCAAATTTGGCTACATCTTTTTTGTGGATGTTAGAGAGTCTGGCTAAATTACAAAAAAATATAATTAAAAAAACCTGCCACCTTCGTCACACTTTTCAATATTAAACCAATATTTCATTTGTGCCCTGAAGAAGACAAAAAATAGGGGCTGACTAGTATACCATAATTTAATCTTTTTCTGCTCTATTATTTGAGTTAGTGAAACCAACGATCTTTCGAGTTTATTTTATTTCTTGCCAAGAACATCACGAGGAGTGTGAGTGGCCACCTTGGGATTGATGGCGAGAAAGAGAAAGAAAGAGAGAGTTGTTAATGTAGTTGAAAGGTGGTTGTACCAAAAACTTGATCCGAGTGTCCATCACTTGTTCAAACTTAGTTAAGATTTGGGTCTCTAAAGTTGTTGCTGATCACCCACAAGGATCAAATGGCAGGTAGTAGACAAGTGCAACAAGTTGAATTCAAGTAGAACACAAGCTTGGGCATGCTGGTTGATTAATGTCCATATTGCCTTTTGAATGCTTTTTGAGAAGCTACTGAAATTTCATTTGTTCTTGGGGCAGATTTTCCTTCACATTTTGATTAGTGCATACATTGAAGTCTTGCAACATATCATCTATTGTTGTCCTTCATTGTTTATGTTTTCATTTTGTTTTTGAAATTTTGAGCTTCTGATCAACCAAATTGTGGATTCTTTTTATTTGCCTGTTTTTCATCCATTGTTCTTTTAATGAAGTTTCCAACTTTCTCAGGCTTCATTTCTACCATTGTGTTTTTTGAACTTCAATTGTCTTTGTATATTT
>Ga0209208_10002654_pt1 | contig 25655 bp, 22 predicted proteins | sample S1TSphfallax_3_FD_187694 | JGI IMG/M metagenome (GOLD analysis project Ga0209208, IMG submission 187694) | Host-associated microbial communities from peat moss isolated from Minnesota, USA - S1T2_Fd - Sphagnum fallax MG (SPAdes) (version 2) | ecosystem: Host-associated > Plants > Peat moss >...
TAAGACAAGGTGGTTTGGACTCTAAGACACTACACAACATGGGCCCATCACAAAATGGAATGGATCCCAAGTTACTTAGGGGCTACGAGAAGGTGGCCCAGGGTTTAGAACATGACAATATGGGGCCTAGAATAAAATGATCCAAGGTTGCCATGGGTTGAGATGTGATAGCTTGGGGTCTAAGACATTGTGGCCATGGGTGGCATAGGGCTCAGACCAAATCATCCTTGACTACTTGGGGGCTTGAACATGGTGACCTAAGGCACATTGTAGGACATGCATGATTTATCCATATTATGATGCATGAAAATATTTTACAGCCTACTCCAAGCCTAAGCCAAAATTTAAAATGTTATCATGCCTTCACGGATGATCTTTTTGGATGTAAAATATGCTTATATGAAAAATATGGATTAAAATTATAAACTTGTTCCCATTATGTGTTCCCAAAGACTCTAGGTAATTGGGGGCCCAAAACAAAAAGTATGGGACCCAAAACAAGAAATTGACAGGGTATCTTTCATGTCAAGAGACACCAGCCAAAAATATCTTTCACGGTTTGCCCCTGGGCTAGAGCCAAAACTCTCAATCTTTTATCTTCTTGAATACATGGCCTTTTTGAAATTCTGTAACCATTTTGTGCAATTTGTTATTTTAGCTGTCTATACATTAGGAAAATCACTTGGTAATCTTATTAAGATAGTTCAAGTTTTGAAAGGTTCACTGACATGTCATGCATTTTCTCACTTTGAGTAAGGCCAACTATGGCCCGTAGCCTACCATTCTTATTCACCTCCTCAAAAAGGTGTGTCTATAACTAGAAATAGCCAAAGAGGTAAGTAGCAACCAATGATGAACCTATGTATATGTGTGCCATATGAGGTATATCTATTATTAGTTTGAACCCCGTGCCTAATGCAAAGGTGTGTGTATTTGACGGTACATATTAAAAATTACAATTACAAACTACTTTTCCAAAACCTTTCTATATGCCACATTCTGCATGTATTCATCGGCACCCTGGCCGCTGAAAATCTTGATGTTTATACACTGCTTGTGACCCGTGAGATAGCAACATATAGTTGACCATGGTAAAAGACTGGAGATGACAAATATGACCGGAGATGACCCAACGTTGTTCAGTGTCTGACCTTGTATTGATATCAAAATCTTGGGGGTGCGCGCCCCCTCCACCCCGGGGCCAGGCATACCTTTCCTAGACAGTGACACATGTGCAAAGAGGGGGGGGCTGCTGACAGGTTTTCTTCCCTGTATGATGCCATCCATGGATGGATGAGGGGACGGATAGATAGATGGAAAGCTTCCCGAAAAACGACCATGACGTCCTTTACTATATGTAATTATTTATGCAAAGCTAATAACATATGGGGAAAGTATGAAGGAAATAGGGGAGAGGGGGAGGGAATATTATTAAATTGATAAACCTGCATCTCCTTTATTGTTATTTTTATCTTTTTCTCACATTTTCAAAGTGAAGCATAAATTAAAATCAAAATATTTATTTAAACATTAAAATAAATCGCATAAATCTAGAGATTTTTCCCTAGCCATGGGGTTCTAATATTATTATTCATGTGGAGACCAATCAAATAAGTGTATGAAGCAATACTCTCTACAGACATGCATTGTGCCAAATATTTATATCTTTTTGACCTGTATTGCTATCAGTTCTTTTTTTATTTGACTGATTTTTCTTTTGTTTGAAGGGAAAAATTCCAAAGTTTTGATGTCAAATTTTTTACAAAAAAAAACCCTGCATACTACCATAGTACAGGGGCAGCTTCAACACATGTGTGTCCAATAATTAATTAAACTTTGAAGATTCTATGTAACAAATACAATATTCTCTACACTCCAACATAATCTCTATTTTGATTGACATAATTGTTTTTTTGAAAATTTCAACCTTTCTACAAAAAATATAATTAGTATCAATGTGCCTACAGTATTGTTTCTAGGAAGCCAGATCCCTGCACCACTAGACAAGATGGGATGGAATGCAAGAGCCAGTTTCTCACTATTGTGACACAACTGAAACACCAATTCTTCTTCTTCCACAACATGCAGAACAAATTTTGTACAAGGCACATACCCCACATCGTGCATGAGCCCTGACAAGCTCTGCAGATCTGCATGAATTCAATAATCTGGGGGTGGCCTTGATCCTTTACTACAAACATATGCACCTCATTATTCACTTCCGGCTGCAAGCGAACTATTTCATTATTCATCCCCCCTTTTTCCTCTCTCTAATGTTTAACATTCTCACAGAGATGCCTGTAGCCAGCAGCAGCATAGATGTTTGACAGCGGCACATAACCAGCAGCATTTTCAGGCTCCATTTCAAGAATTCATTTCGCAACACGTTCTGCTTCTCCGCATTACCATGAATTCTGCAAGCACCAAGTAAAGCAATCCATGCAGCCACATGTGGTTTCCAGGGCATTGCCATGACCATATTCTCTGCCTGCTGAAGATGGCCAGCATGGCCAAGAAGGTTGACAATACAGGTGTAATGTTCCAACTTTGCAGAAATCATACAGTCAGTGACCATTGAAGCATAACAGTCCATGCCTTCATCCACCAAACCTGCATGGCTACAAGCTGACAGAAGACAAATAAAAGTGATATCATCTGGCTGTACATCTTCTTCACACATCCGTTCAAAATATTTAAGAGCTTCGTTACCATGCCCATTCATCGCAACTTGTTGAACATTCCCCAAGCATCCTCCATGCTCCCACATTTCCCATACATGTAAACCAAGCTATTTTCCACGAAGACATCTGAATCCCATCTGCATTCAATGATTTGCTGACGAACGCACCTACCCTCTTCAATTGCAACCATGCTGGCACATACATTCAGCACCCCCCACAAAAGTGACAGAGTTTGGTGGCACACCCTGCTGTTGCATTTGTCGAAATAATTCCAATGCCTTCAGCCATTGCCCATATTGCACATGTCCCAATATCATGGCAGTCCAAGTGTCCACATTTCGAGATGGCATCTCGTGCAACACTCTCCAAGCATCCTCAATGCTCCCACATTTTGTATACATGTCCACCAAGCTACAAAGACATCAGGCTCGCAACCGGTTTGAATGAGCTGTTTTTAACAAGCCTGCCATCTTCAAGTATTCCTAAATCAGCACATGCCTTAAATCAATTGAACAAAAGTGAATTTTTTTAGGATTCAAAACAAAACACACGTATTTTGAGAAGAAGGCAGTACATAGAGAGGAACAACACAGGAAAACTTACATTTGCCGTGATCTCGGAGTGCCGCCTTTGTTTCTATTCAGTGCAGTCTGGAATGAAGAATGGTGTACTCCGAAAGCTGTTGATGTGTATCCCAAATAGACCCAAATGCAATTCCTTCTCGAGCGTCCAAAGTCAACCCAAGTTGAATCTCTCTCCCCCACCACCACCTGCTTACTTGTTGGTTGGAAAATTCCAGACTGTAAATTAGTCCGCGCGCAATGGCCGTAAAACCCTCCAAAAGCCCTGCATCCTAAAGGGATGGCTCGAAACAGTGACTCTAAAAGCGGGAGCGCCAGCGCCAGCAGATGGTTCCAACTGTTTGGTAGGGGGATTTTGTAGCACAAATACCCAATTTATGGGTCACAAGATTGGTACTTATATTGTCGAATATTTAAATAATTTTCAGAAATTTAATTTGACGTTCAATTTTATATTATTTTATATTTGATAAGAATTTACACCTTTTAACAATGATGAAGATCATCCACTTTCAATCATTTTTCATCAACATGGATTGGCACCCATCTTTTCTTACGCACTTGTAGTAACATTAGCACTATCAAATTTTTGTACCATATATATAGTTATATTTATAAAATTCTTGGTTTAAGGTTTATGGACTATAGGATGCAATAATGCATGATCAAGGATTTCTTTTCACTTTTGTGGTGTAGTCACACTACAGGACAAGGAGAACAATAATCTTGTTGCTATTTGACAACCTGCAAGAGCATGCATTTTAAATCTGGTGAATCTAGTCAAAAGACCCTACTTCTTTGACAAAAAAATTCAAAAAGAAACCTTGTACTGGTTATAGCTCAAAAAACTCTTTTACATTTTGGCAAAATTTTGAACCAAAAAAATGTTGTGCAAGATTGGTGCATCTAACTTCATGTGGCTTGTGAGATCCATCTGCAAAGCTGCTGCGACCTATGGTCAGCAATGCCACTATCACATCATCTCCTATGCTCTATTAAAACCAACAAAAAAATTTGGGAGTATAAGGTGCAACCATTGTTGTACACATGGATGATTGTCCCCAGAATCATATAGCAATATAGGGAAACACATTTTCATGATTCTTCACAAAAGATAATGACCTCGATGAACATGTATAGTCTAATTTTAGGGCACCTTACAAGATGTAATTCTTCATTACCCTTGACCAAGAGTTTTCTGTAAGGCCTAATTCCAATAGTCTCAAGCAACAGGTTTTCTGTAAGAAAATAGGAAAAAAATTCATAAGTTAATCTAGGCTGTCATTGTTGTGGTGCATGAAAAATTTGTGTAAGTGCATTTGGGCTCTGGACTGTTATGTTGAGGAAGGCCACAACACCTATACATTTTACAAACCAGAGTATATTGTTGAAGTAAATATGCATGTTACCAGGATGACCCAAGATAATAAGTCGCAGTGCCTTCCCTTAGGTACACTGGTTGCAACACAATTGAAATTAACCATTTTGCTTCAACTTGTGATCATGGTTAAACTACGATTGATTATCATTGTATATATTTTGTGTACATATATTTGTGTAGAGTCCAAGTTGCAACTAATGTGCAACTAAATTACAACTATGAAATATTCTAATGTGATATTTTAATTTTTAATTCATTGTATTTCCATACTATAATTGTACCTTAGTTGCATAGTAGTTTTCGTACGATCTAGTTGCATGCCAATCTAGTTTCTGCGGACACGATTTCTAATAGTGACATGGGGATGAATGTAAGCATTCATCTTCATAATACATGAATGATATTTTCATTGATCTAATATATTGATGACTTTTTTTAATTTACATGTTTTTAATAAGCAGAACTTTGATCAAAATTATGGATGCATGTTTGTTTTTATCATTAAACTATTATTGATTAAAGTTTCTTCCCATAATTTTAATAAATTAAAACTTGATGAAACACAATCTAATTCTATATGATATATCATTTGTTGAATAGTATAATGTGCCTTCCATTATAAATGTATTTGATGGTTATGGTTTTAAATGCCATTATTTTCAATATGTTTTAATTATATTATTATTACTATGCTAACATCCACCCCATGGTCATTTATTTATTATGTTTTCAAGCAAATTCACTTAATGTCATTGATGATAGTGGGTTTTTGTTTTCTTTTTTCAAAGGTGCCATGACTTCCTTCAAACCTATTTATAAGTGTTGTTGATGACAATGGAGGGTTATTTTTCATTTTTCTTTGAAGGTGCCACAATTTTTTTCAAATATAATCAATGTTGTTAACAAGGATGAATTTTGAATGCTTTAAATTAGCTAATGTCATTGATGACAATGGGGTTTTTTTACTAGTTATTTATTTTCAAGGTGCCTTAGTTTTTCACAAAGTACATATATAATTTCAAATTCTCATCATTCCTAGAAAGGTATAGAAATAAGAACTCCAAGCCTTTCAATTTGCTTTCAATATGTTAGAAGGTAGTTTGAATTTGGCAAGGGCTCTTTTCAAGTTTCAAAAAGCCATCAAATTAAAAAAAAAAAAAGAAGTAAAAAGGGCATGGGCACTTAAGTAACCTATGAAAGAAATAAAATGAAAATCAAGTCTGATTTTGTGGGGATAAAAGTTTCAATAGATTAAGAAAAAAACATTGAACAACTTAAAAGTTTTTATTTTTGGGCAATTTGAAGCTCATTTGAGCAATCTAGAAATTTTTTTGGACCAATCTTGTGTTTGTATATTGTTTTCGATATATCTTAAGGTAAGGATGTATATAAAATTTCAATTTATTTACCCATCGGGTAAGGGTGTATTATGATTTTTTTTTCATTTGGAGTAAAATCCATATAATGTTTTTAAAAACTAGGGTGGAGTGGAAGCACTTTGATACTCATTATCATATACCCTTTGTTAGGGGTTTTTAAAGGCTAAAAAAGGGCAAACAATTTTATCCTGTTTAATAAAAAATGGGGTTTTTTTTTTCACATTCTAGAATTTATTTAAACAACTTTCATAAGCCTAAATCTAGTTGGACAATGCATAGACGTGATGTCAAATTACAATAATAAAATTTTATTAAAATGTTTCATTTTTTATTCTTAAACATACATAAAATAAAAAACCATTGAAACAAATTAACAACATGCAACTTGCTTATTAAACATTAAAAAAAATCTAAAAATCAAAATATGCAATGTCAATGAGTTCAACATAATGATTTAATTGGTTTTCAAACTCCTCTTCAATATGATTTAAGAAATTTGCTTCAATGTCCCCAAAGTCATCAAGAGACACACTTTTTTTCAATATTGTATAATGATCACACGTAACAATGGCAACAATTTTAACATTTACGCTATGATTTTAATGTTTAGCTTAAGCTTATGTTAACAAAATTTACTTGAATTTTGAAAACATACATGGTTTCAAGTATGGGTATTTTAAAGATATATCCAAGTTTATGAAGTAATTATTTTTTCCAATTTTATATACCTTTGGGCATGCATTTGATAAAATATATTGATTTTGAAAAAATATGGTAGGATAAATAATATAACTTGACACATACCTTATCAAATGTGGGTATATATGGGTAAATGATATACTCGTACAACATTAATTTGGACATGGTAACATCCCTTTAAGGATGTGTAGTCAACAACTTCGCAATACTAATTTAACAACATGGACTTAACAATTGGGCAATATTGACTTGGCAATTTGGTAAAGTAGATTTGGCTATGGGTAAAGCCAATTTGGCAAATTACCAAAATAACAACTTTGTGAGTTGGCAAAGTGCACTATAAGAACTCATGGCTTTTCAAGTTGTTCAATTTGACTAAGATGTCCATTTTGATTAAAATTTTAGCAAATTTGACTAAAGGCCCTTAGTAATTGAAGTGACATGTTTTTTTGGACTAGTTTAATTGACTAAAATGATCTTTCTAGTTACTTGGTCAATGTGACATTTAATCAAAATGGATATCTCTAGTAAAAAATGACATGGGTGTAATTAAATGAAACATGTAGTCAAATGAGATATGCAAAGTTGGGTAATTAATTAAATAAGTTAGGTTAGGTTAGGTAGATAAATTTCAAAAAAGAATATTCATTAATTCTTTAGAAAGTTCTAATTAGGCTTAAGCATGATAAGGTAACTACTAAATAGATAACATGAACATGTAAATTAATAATAATAATTATTTTGCAGTCATGATTATAGCAAGTAAAATAGGTAGATAAGTATAATGAGGAAGGGTATATAAGTCATTACTTAAGTTGATCCATGTAAGGTACATGGTAATTAATTATTAAGGTGGGTTAATGTAGGGCATAATGGGTAGGTAAATAAATATATTATTAATATACTTTTAGGAAATCAATTTAAAGAAAATTTGATTGTAAAACCAAAAAAATAAAATTTATATAAGGTAAAACAAATTAGGTTGTTAATATATATATATATATATATATATATATAACTAGGTAGGTAAGTAAGTCAGAACCTAGTGACGCGCCCCCAAGTTCCTTGTGTGACCCAAAGAGGGTCTAAAGAGTTGGATTTGCGGAAATGGTTAGAAACTTGGTGCCGCTCCTGACTTCCAACACTAAAAGGGGTAGAGGGGTTGTGTTGGAAGTCCCGGGATTAGACTATGAAGAGATCAAGCTATTTGGTCACGAACCTACATCCAAAACCAACACAAGTTGGTTAGAACTCATTCTACATGCATTTGGTGTTGGGACAAGCCACGGGCTAACTCGGACTCACATGACACACCACGGCCCGGGCTCGGGAGATGTCACCACCATACTCCCTATAGTATTCTCTGCATTCACCCACGGGAGTGGCATCCGAATGGCTCTTTTTCTCAGGACTCCAAAAGTGGAGTCCCGAAACTGTCCCGATTTGGAGTCTCGGGACTTTGGGACTTTGTAGCTCCTCGCCCCAACCTCCAATCGGGACGAGGTCTGAACCAAACTTGTAGCCCTCGAAGAGAGCTTTCGAACGCCATGTTGCACTCCTGGAGCGCACGTCGGGAACGGGTCGATTCCCGACTTTTAGTGGTCAGGAGTCAAACTGCCAATTTGACTCTTGGCCTTTCTTTTACCCATAACTTGGGCTACAGATGTCCAAATGACCAATGCGAGGCCATTTTGGACATCTATACTTCAAGACCTTTCCAATGAGACCAAGAAAAATCCAATGCGAGGAGATTTGACCCCTCAAATCGAGTTCTGAATTTTCGGGAGTCTCGAAGGACTCCATTTTCCCACTTTCGGGAGTGTGACTTGCACTCTCACACTTAGCCCCAAAGTGGGGTTGCGACATAAAACAAATTAGGTTGTTAATATATATAACTAGGTAGGTAAGTAAGTAAGAACCTAGTAGTAAGTGGGTACATTCAAGGTTGAGGTTCCAAAAAAGGACATCTAATTAAAATAAGATTAAAAGTAACAAGTTTAGATTTTTGTAATGTTTTAATATATTAAAAATATGGTTTATTGTTGTGATCCTAAAATTGAAAGATAAAAAAAAAACCTTTTTAAAAATTGTAATAATCATTGGATGTTGTATAAAAGTCCTTTTGAGTCCTTGATTATCCTAATTACAATCTTTTCAAAAATTGTTATAAATAAGACATATAATAATGTAATTGATTTCAAAAAAAGATTACAAGAAATATTTTTCTCCCTTTCTATAACTACATGTTCATTAGATCAATTTTAGGAAAAAATAAATCATACAAAAATTTCAAAGTCTTCAAATTTTGAAGTAATGGGTTGCAAGGGAAATGATTATTTTATTCAATCATTTCCATAGTTATTTACATTCATTAGGTTTTTAATTTCTAACTTTAGATGGAGGTCACATGTGCAAGAAATAATCATGTGAAAGACCATGTTTAATTGATTTTATAAGCCCATTTTGGCGTTTTCTACGTTTTTGCTTATAAACTAAAATATTCATACACAATTAGGTATGCATGTGAAAAATCACCACCATCACATGAATTATCTTATTTTCAACTATTCAATCTTTCTCATTTACATTTAGTGGCCTTAAGAAAGTCCTAGGGGTTTTTTTTTTTTTTCTGGCACCCCAAGTTTGAATAGACCCAAGTATGCAAATAGATAATGGGTAGGTGGGTAAATAAGTGGGTAAATAGGAAGGTATAGCTATATAGTTTCAAATCAATTGCATGTATATATTTTTGAGTTTTTGATGGGTAGGAGGGTGGTTGGTAATTGGTAGGTAGGTAAGTAGGTAGGTAAGAAAAATTGAAAAAAATAATGCGTATCAAAATTAGACTTATAAAATGATTTGGAGAAAACATGTTATATTTATTATTTGACACATTATGTTACAAAAACATGTGGTGTTGGTTGCCAAAAACATTGGCATTCAACCATGGAAATCAAAATTCAATTCTAATTTTGAACATATACCGCACATTATAACACATATGTGCATGGTAGGGTAAGGCATGGTAAGGTGTATATATAATTTTATGAATTAATTATTATTATTATATTAGTTAGGTAAATGAATCAATCAATCAATTGAAAGTAATCAATAACTTTTTTTAAAAATTATTTACATAAGTATTATTCTTATTATTTGGTCATTCATTTTTTAGTAAAATTCCTTCAATTTTTTTGGGTTGCCCAAATATTATTGTCCCATTTGACTAGTCAAAGATCCACCAATTTTACTAGTAAAAAAAATCTATTGTCAAAATGGATATGTTCAACATGATTTGACCAAAATGATTATTTGGTCCAGTTGGATTTTGTCATTTTTGTGTGGTTTTTCACTGGCTTTCCTCATCAAATAAGTCGTGAATTCTTATAGTGATGGAATTGGGAAAAAACTAAAGTGAACTTGGTAAAAATATTTTAATAATTGGTCTTATGGATGAACATTCATGGATAAAATTTGATGAATTTTCATGATGAAATGAAGATCATCCATAAAATTTTATTCCATCCATGAAAGTTATCCAAATATCATCCATGATTTGTAATATGAAAACATGGGATCAGGTAGGACTATAAACCAATTTAGAGACAATTTGTGACTAGGAAAATTCATGCCACCTATTATGTCATGTTCCTTTGTCACATGACTAATTTTTACCCCTAACCCCAAAATTGTAATAATATATATATATATACTTCCCTATCACACAGAAGCAATAAGTGCTCCAAACAATGACACGAGGGGATGACTTATGAAACTCAACGAAATTTAAGGGGCAAAATCAAGTTGAATTCAAAAGATGCATTTAAGCTGAATTGAGTTTAATTTATGGAGCTTCCAGTCTTGATAAATGTATTGTTGTTGTCGCCAACTCCATTTTTGAGTCTTCAAAGAAAGTATTTGTTTTTTTTATTCACTCAAAGAAGACTCTTGGAGATTGTGTAGGTGTTTGATGTTTCTAGCCAATTAAAGATGTGTCGTTGAGTTTCATTGACACTTCAAGTGTATGAGGGTCTGCATTCGTTAATTAGAATATAATTGTTCTCACAATTCCCCATGACAATGGAGCCATCAAAATTTTTGAAGCGAGTTCACCAAGTGAATCAGTGCCCTCTTGTAATGAAGATCATGATGACTTATTTGCTAAAGATTTGAGTCCTCTATCCAATTACGATGTGGATGTGCTACTGATAGGTGAGGAGTTGGATGTGGGATAAGCTGAAAATAATCCCAGTGAACCCAACTTTCCATTTTATGGGAAAGAAGATTGGTGTGGGAAGACATCTTGTGTTTTGAACTAAGCTGGAATTCAGATCATTGAAGTACGGATTACTATATGTGACCTGAGAGAACCTGTGAGGATAAGTTCTTGGTGAGAGTCATGTAAGAGAGACAATCTCTTATAGATAGTGCAAGGACAAGTCTCAGATAATGATGATTTGGAAGTGGTTCTTGTCTCAAACAGTGTATCATAGTTAGTTTCTGGTAGGGATTTCAGCCTGGCAAAATCTTCTCCCCATCTATTTATTTTTGACAGGGGATTCTATGAAACGAATTATTGGACATACATGTGCAGTAGCTGCCAAAGTAATTTGGCAGATGCAACTCATGTAAGTTATGTTGAAATAATTAATTTAAAAAATGCCTTGCGAAAAGTAAATTGATAAAAGATTCTATTCACTAAGCCGGTGGGTGGGGGTCTACCACTGGACCACAGAATCAAACTGATTGGCCCTGTGAACAGAATTGGCAAGTTTTGTATCTACCACTGGACCACAGAATCAAACGGATTGGCCCTGTGAACAGAATTGGCAAGTTTTGTATCTACCACTGGACTACAGAATTAAACGAACTGGCCCTGTGAACAGTATTGGCAAGTGTGTATCAGCCACTGGACCATAGAATCAAACGGATTGGCCCTGTGAACAGAATTGGCAAGTTTTGTATCTACCACTGGACCACAGAATCAAACGAACTGGCCCTGTGAACAGTATTGGCAAGTTGTGTATCTACCACTGGACCACAGAATCAAACGGATTGGCCCTGTGAACAGAATTGGCAAGTTGTAATACACGACAATGTTGTTATCATTTACCACGACATAATTTAATATAGCCAACTGGACTACGATGATGTTACTATATTACCAGGATATTATTTTTGTATAGCCCAGTGGGCAGCAACACAAGTATGTTGGAAATAATAATTCAGAATTGGCAAGTTGTAATACACGACTCTGTTGTTATCATTTACCACGACATAATTTAATATAGCCAACTGGACTGTGATGATGTTACCATAATACCAGGATATTATTTTTGTGTAGCCCAGTGGGCAGCAACACAAGTATGTTGGAAATAATAATTCAGAATTGGCAAGTTGTAATACACGACTCTGTTGTTATCATTTACCACGACATAATTTAATATAGCCAACTGGACTACGATGATGTTACCATAATACCAGGATATTATTTTTGTATAGCCCAGTGGGCAGCAACACAAGTATGTTGGAAATAATAATTCATTTGCAATTTTGTCCACTAGGTCATCCACTGTATAGAGAGGCAAACCCCCACCCACCAGGGTTTTATATTTATATTTTGTGGTTTCAAAAAGTTGGTGAAATTTTCCCATTTATGGATTTTTTTTCAAATTAAAGTTAAATAACCAAGCAAAAAAAAGAAGTTAAATGGAGATCCAAAAGCTTCTTAAAACCAGAATTATGTCGTTCTACCAATCAAAATAGTCACCTTGTCGACATATAAATATTTTTAGGATGGGTGTATTGTCACCTTAACTAAATTAGGAATTGGTTATCGTCACCTATACATATGATCTTGTCACTGTCGGCACAATGGCAGGCTCCCAAGCTCTCAGGCTCTTACACCCCCTAAAGTGTTTAGTGGCAGGCTTTCACCCCCTTGTAGTGGTAGGCTCCCTACCCTCAAACAGGGTAGTTGAACCTAGTTTGAGTACTTTTTTCTAACATCAACAAACTACTCAAAAAGTTGAACAGTCCAACTTAATGTGGAAGTGTATTGTTAAATCTTATTGAGGAAAAGAAGGGGAGGGGGCGAGAAATGTTTTATTCCCTTTTCAACGTGGGGGTGGACAGTCCACTTTTATTTGAACGTGGAGGGGGAAGGGCCTTGGGTTTTATTTATTCACTTTTTGTTACTTTTGTGCTTTGTAATTTTTTTGTTATTTTCTTAAACTTTTGAAGGGGGAAGAGGGCATGGTTTTTTTTTCACTTTTCTTTTTTTATTTCTTGAAGGGGAAAGGGGGCGAGGGGCATGGGTTTTCATTTTTTTCATTTTTTGTTACTCTTTTATCATTTGGAAGTTTTCTGTTACTTTTGTTTATTCTTGAAGGGGGAAAAGGGGCATGAGTTTTTTTTCATTTCTTTCTATAAGTAGAACCATCCTGAAGCTCCAAATTAGTGACATTTGGTGAGGTTCTGACTATTTGATACTTTTCAATTTGGAGTTTAGTCAAAGGTTCCCCTTTGATAAATTTTGTGTAGCAAAAGCTTCCAATAGTACCTTTTGTTCCACGCCATGTATCTCATGTGGCCTGCTACAACCATCTTCATATTTTTTTGAACTAATTGCAAAGTTGAATTGTGCTTTCAACCAAAGGAAAATATTTTCATTTTGTTCCAAATGACATGGAAAAAATAATAATAGTATAATTTGCTGAAAAGCTAAAATTCATAAATTATTATAATTCATTTCAATGTAAATGGGCTAGTGCTTTTAATTGGATTATGAAATATACTTAAAATACACCTACAATATTTTCAATTCCAATAGTTTTTTTAAAGAATATTCTTTTATTTCACAACCTATAAAAAACACCAATTATTTCACATGTTAAAAAATTTGTAAACTAAATGTTTTCACAAAGTCTATGGTATACTTTGAGACTCCATTAAAAAAAAATTGGACATTATTTGAATCTACTTGCAACAAGTGATTTAAGCCCACTAGGGTGGAACACAATATTCCATTTTGATAGTTTTCAAAATTTCAATTGTATTTCATGCCAATTTAGGTATGTAAATGATCAAAGGGGACTCATATCAACAATGATTTCAACCATCAAAACACAATGCAAAAATTTCATGGGAAAATATTTAAAATCTAATTCATAAGGGACTTTTATATGTAGGTAGTATGCAACTTTTGACACAGCTTCAAGAATGCAACAAATGGACTCATCAAATACATTACAAAATGTATTTATGGCTAATAATTGGTGTGTATACAATTGATGGATGAATGTAGCATAAGATTCAATCAAATGTGTGCGTGGGTGTGTTTTTTTTTAAATTATTTTTGTTTTGCTTAAATACAATGAATTCCTTAGAAGTCCTTTATTTTTTGTGATTAGTACATTTGAAGTTTAAAATAAAAAATCAATAAAAAACAAAATATACTACAGTTGCCCAATGTATATATATATATGTTCACCAATGTTTTTCAACCATCCATTTCCCCAAAACATATGCCAAATCAACCAGAAATCCTTTGTGTTTTTTTCAAGAATGAATTTTCATGAAGTGCCACTTTTGTTCCATCATAGTGTGTTTACACCCCACCTATTTTTATCAAAATAGGACATCTACTTGCATTCATAATAATTTACTTAACTATCAATTTAAACATGTTTTTATCAAATGTGTTTACATAGAATCCAGAATTATGCAAATTACTGTGAATCATATGATTCTGTGAATCCGTCCCCAACTAATTATTATCAAAAATCCAAACAAACTCCACAATTCCTAACTATAAGAATTGGAACTTAACTTTTCCCACTCCCCATAAATCCTACCTTCCTCCTCTTCAACCAACTTCTTATAGTTTTTCTTTGTCCACATCCCATTGTTCCTTTGAAAACTCAGGACTAATTGTTTACAAGAATTACAAATCACACTCCCCATAAAGATTGCCAATTGAACAGCCATGATCCCGCTCTATCATTGAAACCAGCTCACCAAAGCCACTTCACAGTAATTTGCAAAACAACAAACAAAGCTAAAAACAAAAAACAAATAATTGGGCTTTCGACGTCCTTGAAGCACAATAGCTTCAGCATCATCTGTCACATAGTTGAATTAGGGCTCTTGCTTTCATTCATCCACAAAAAATGTTGGACATTATTTTTAGGTGACACCTCCACTAACCAAAACCAGGAGTCTTATGCTTTAACCTACCAAACTGAAGGACTAGACCACACTTGAATATATGTAGCAAAATAATAGGCCTCTTGAATTGATATGTCCCAAAGTTTTTGCCCTTGTCCTTTTGCAAGGCCAATAATGGTGTTGAACAAAGTGAGAAAAATAAATTTTCCTTTGCCAATGAGCTGCTCAATCAGCCTTTTATTTGCTGCAAAATTTCGCACTGTTGTGAAATCTGAAAATGACATGCAATAAGCTCAAAGGGTTTTTATTTTAATTCAAAAAATTTGCCAAAAATGTAAAGGAAAAAGGTGCTGTTTGCTACATGTAGACTGAGTACCTAGAGGTACTTAAAAAGTAGCAGGATTCTATGCCCTACAACCAAACCTGGCTAAATACTCAAGATGGATAGCCAATGTGGCTACATCACAATTTTAAAAAAAAGACATTGGACTCAATATGAGTTCAAAATGCTGAAGATTTTTTCTTTTGGCAGTATGGGATTTTAAATTTTTTCTATAAAAAGTCATCTTACTGAGTCTTTCTATGCTTGTATTATTGGTTTTTCTTTGTTTGCTTATGTTTGAGTGTGGTCGTTAATGGTATAGTATTTTAAAAAAAAAGAATTCTGTTATTTGTTGGTATGAATATGGACTACTTGTTGGGATCTTAATGACAGGGCTTAATGATGAATTGAGTCCCAACAAATTGGAAGTTGGGCTATAGCCGTGTGCATATGATATATGACTCTGTTAAACCCATGTCTCTAAGGGATTTGCATGTAAGCCTTACTGAGGTGTGGTTATCCCAAAGAGCTCCAGGGAGTGTATACTCTAGTACTTCAGTAGCTTCAGCATAAATTAAATTATTTTAAATATTTTCCAAAATTTGGAAAAAAGCACTTTATGCCAAAAATTTCAAAAATTCAATAAGAGCAATAAAAAGCAGTTGCATGCAGCCAATTTGAACTTGGGTCTTGTCTACACAGTACTGATCTTGATTTGTCTAACCACATGGACAAGGACATAACTTTTAAAAGTTACACTAATTTTATGGGTTATAATCCATTATGTCAAAAAGTTTAAAATTAAAAAAATCAACTGCAGAATTAGAAATATCAAATTACAATAATTATTTGGCACAGAGGTGCCGAAGTCGCCCAGGTACTATCCGTAGTACGTGAATGGTTTTGGCCTAATTTTTGTCAAATTAAAAAAAAAATCAATTCGTTGTGCCGAATTTTTTATAATTATATTGAAGTTTAAAATCTACAAGTTGCTGACTGTCAGTTTTAACTGTGTTCCTTGCAGGACAAAATCCTAATCACGACACAGTCTAGAGACCCTGGACAAATGCATGTGTATTATTAAGTATGCACATTACATGCTGAAAATTTCAAAATTAAAAACCAACTGCCAGAGTTCGAATTAAAAATTTAATCAAATCTTGGACAGTCAGTAGCTGAATCCGATCAAGTAGTACAGTAATCTGACCTCCTCTAAATAATCCTGCCCAATAATCTGCACGCCAATTCAGAATGAAAGTTCCTGCTATTAAGTACTTGGTAATTTGTTTTCTCTTGTTTCGTTTTGTCACATTGAGATCTCCCAAACTGTGGTGCTTTGGACCATGTTCTTGGTATCTTTCGAAGGTCTCTGACATGCCCTTTTGGGTGAACCCTCAAGTGAGAGGATTCACTTAGTTGGGGGCTCAAGTGTCGAACCCCGTGAGAGGCCTATGCGGTGGTTTGGGTTACGAGTCTAAGTGTTGAATTGGGTTTTATTCTCAATTTGACAACAATAAGTTGTACAAATGTTGGAGGAGTGAGGGTTTGAGTAAAGGGGCTTGAGAAGATGTCCTCCGCATACTAAATTTTCGAACTAAACACAACTTTGCGATTAGGCCAAAGATGATAATTCTGAATGATTAGCTCTTAGATCACTTGCGAAGTTTGCAGCGGGTTTAGTTCCACCCTTAGAACTAACCCTTGAACATGAGATCAGAATTAACCCTTGAACATGAGACAAAATCTGAATGTCGAAGCTCACCAGTGCATGGTTTGCCATGTGCAGACAGTGTAGATGTTTAACGAAGACATGAACGAAAACAGAGGTGAAAGCATGAAAACGCCAAGGCAGATCTGGGTACAACAGTCTCTACAAGTAAGGGTGCATCAACTTGTTTTCATAGACGATTGAGGCAATGTAAAAGTTAATAATTTTGAAAGAACTTTTCACTGAAAAAGAAATTGAATCAAAACTAAAATTTTCAAAGCAATTGGAATGTGCCTTCAATATTGTTGGAGAAATCTTGACAATCTGAATTTATTTCATAAGTTTTGGTCCGAAAATGATGGAAAATATAGGATTTTAAGTGATTTTTGTCACTGAAAATTCAGCAAAAATTCAAAACATGAAAGAAAATCTGGATTTCAGAGTCTATTCACATTTGGGCCAGCCACACAGGCCACACTAGTGGTTATGAAATGAGCTTAGGCTCTTATGGGTTAACCGAAGGGAGTTGCTGAAGGCTGGTACGTCACACAAGTTGGGGCCTTTACCTCAAAACAGACAAACATGGGCATTACAGGCAGTGATTTATTTTTTTGTGGTTAAATTTCGCAACCAAAAGAATTAGAAAATGCTGGAGATTGTCGTTTTTCTAACGTAAATTCGAGAAAATTTTGCCCAAAAAATGGAAAAAATGGCCGCTAAAGTTTGAAGACGACAAAATTGGAAAAGAAAAGACATTAATTAGAGGGCATGCAAAGGAAGCCACAAATAATTCATTCCATTTGTTGAGTGCTGGCCCGCCCCCATGTTGTAAAGCATCTTATGCCATCTCATCATCTCTGAGGGGGGAGTGGTTGAAGTTGGCACAGACGGCCTCAGAGCTGACTGGCCTGATTTCTGTATGGTAGGTAGCCTTTGTTTGACAGCTACGCAAGGAACTGGTAGGCAACAACGCCGCTCTCGTTACACCACTATCCGCTTGCCGAGAGGCACTGTAAATAGCAAGCCTGTGTCTTTGGTCCTCATCAGCTTGGTAGCAGATATACGCTCTGACTGAAAGATTGATCCCTACACTTGATTTTAGTCTACAAGAGAGAAGAGCTGGTCTTGTAAGTAATGGCATTCACCAACGATGCATTGGCTGGAGCTCATGGTTGCAGCCTGCTAATCCTTGTCATGTATCTGGTACGTATGCCCATTAGCTCCTCCTTTCCTCAGTTTTAGTTTTAGTTTTCCAGAGTTTCAACAGTTGAGGAATATGTATGCAAAGTGCAGCTTGTGTTGTGTATTTGTAATTTAGTAACCCAATGGTTCAGACAATAAATAAAATTTCAACAATTTTGGCAAATATCACATTAATATATATGATGCACTAGACCTTAGCAAATTATTTGGAGTCGAACATGAGTAGTAGCTACAACTGTAAATTCTATAATTATTTGTCTTTACAAAAAAATTCAGGTTCACTTTAGCGGACAGAAGTAGCTAACCAGCCACATGAATATTGTGGGTTCAGATCTAACGTAAGGGCTGGTGAGTTGTGGACTCGGCGGTTGTGTTTCACAGGTAGTCGTTGCGGCCGTGACGACGCCTTCTGATTATTCGTCCAGTGTCAATCCACGTGCAACTTCCACACGCAAACCTGACCATACCGACGTCAATTTCTTTTACAGGAATGCTTACCGCCTAAAGGACTTCGCAAATATTTCTGATTTTCAGATGCTTGGCTTTTTCTTGGAGAGCAAGTTAGTGAAGGGGTCCAAAATGGACTTGGGAACGAATTTCCTGTACGATGCTGCAAACTCCAGAAGAGATTTTCTCCCAGGAGCTGTTGCTGACACTCTCCCTGCATTGAAAGCAAGCAACCTCCCCAAGCTGCTGCAAGATTTCAACATCAGGGAAGGGACGGAGATGGCCAGTAGCATGGAAACAACCATATCCTATTGCGAAGGAATTGCTAATCTAACTCCTGAAGAGAAGCCTGCGTCGTGCCCAACATCTGAGAAAGCGATGACGAAGTTCGTGTCCTCTCTGTTGGGGCAGAATGTCGAGCTCTTGACCAGTACGGTAATATCGGCCAAAGCGTCGGCTGTGAGCGGTCCCGTGACAGTTGTGGACTACCACACACACTCAACCGACATTGAAGCCACTCCGGTCGTTTGCCATAGTGTCCCATTCCCATCTCAGGTATATTATTGCCACATGTTAAGCAAAACACGAGTCTTGCAGGCTACCCTTGAGGCAGCAGAAGGCGGGCGCATCAACGCTGTGGCGATTTGCCATTTGGATACTTCATGGTGGTCGTCCAACCACCCGGCGTTTGCGGCTCTCAATGTTCAGCCCGGGACTGAAGTCTGCCACTGGGTCGTTGAAAGCACCTTAGTCTGGGTACGCAAGAGCAACACCTGATCCAAACCAGCCAACGACAATTCCGCTTCTATCAACGGTCGCCTGCGACAATCTTGCTGTCACTGATCTTACGCGACCAGCAGTTCTATTCCTTTTTGTTTGTTGTTCTCGCTGCAATTAAATAAGTCCCTGGAATTTGTTAAGGTCGTGACACTCAGCCGATCAGTGACGCTGCATGTAGAGAGATGACTTCATGCATGTCTACTATCATAGGGCAATTATAAATTTTTATAACATTAAAAAAACAACAACAATACAAACAAATTAATCAATTAAAAATTAATTTCATTATTATTATTATTACTGAATCTTTATCAAAGCCTTATTGAATTTTTAAAAATAACATCAAATTAATCATATGCATATTATTTGTAATTTCTAAAAAAATTGACATGTTCTATTTTAACCAGTTCATGTAATCTTTCAAATCAATTTTTGTAAGAATCTCATTTATGAATTGTTTTGTATCTTTCATAGTGATATGAAACCTCATGACAGAAAGAGGCAAGTGACACTTCAAAAAATAAAATGATATAGAGGCATGATTAAATTAATTACCCAACTGGTAGATGGGTAGACTTCAAAACAACCCATCAATTGGATTGGTGCACTCAAAACCTACACATGCGCATCCATTAGCTTGGGGCAATAAATATTCTACCTGTTCTTAAGACTAGGCCAAAAATGGTGGCAACAAATTTAGGTGGTGAGGTGATGTAGCATGCATTCACAAGGCCCAATTTTTATTTTTTGGGGAAGGAGTGGGGGCTAAGGAAGAAATGCTAATTCAATTTGGTTGTTCCCACCAACTTTATAACTAGTTCCCATTTTGTTCCAATTTAATATTGAATTGTTCAAACATGTTTTCAAAACTACAACATTTTATTTCATATCTTTTGTCCAAAGTTGTACCCTTGTAATCACAATGGGTGAGGGGGAGGAAGCACTTTGAATTCGTGGGATTTTGATGTTGTCAACATGTTCCCAATGTGTTTTAAGTTCTATACTACACCATCATGTATGATCAATAGATAAATTTCACATTGAACAACAACTTGATTGTAATTAAAAGTGCTTGATCAATACCAGTATCCCATTGAAATCAAAAGTTTTTAACTATCTCTTTGGAAAAACACAAAATATATCCATGACAAAACACATATTGATTTGAGCTTCAATTGAAGCAAAAAGTGTGACAATCTTCTTCCAAGGCTTTTCATGTCCAATAATATTCAACAACAAAATAATGCCTTAGCACATAATATAGTTGCATTTTGAATTTTTGCATATTCTTGGAAGTCTTTGAATGACTTATAAGAAATCAGCATCTAGTTGCACCTATTTGTGGCCTTGTAATATTTCAAGGTTGCATTTGATTGTTTTTGTGGCCTTACAATTGTTGGGCTCAAATTAAACTAACTCGATTTTGATTAGGAAGGCTAGGATGAATAAGTTTTTTTCGGGGTCAACTTTGAGTCTAAGGGATTAGGTTAAGAGGTATGTTTTTATCCTAATAAAGCTTGAAGGGGTGTGCTGGTTAAGAAAAGGGGAAGGTAGGTTGGTCAACTCGAGGACAAGGTCAGATTTCTTGTCCTTGTCCAAGATAGGCTAACCTCGTCAAATAAGAAGGTATGGGTAGGGAGAAAGAGGCTTCCTAAAATTTTCTAAGCAATTAAGGTTAGGGCAGAAAATCACTGGTGGCATTTTTAAGGAGTTGAGAAGCAAGAAATTAGTGTTGACTTTTTTTTCTCCTTCTTGAGTGATGAGTGGAGTATGGGAGGGAAATTGTGAGAAGGAGGGAGTGATGATGGTAGAAGTACAAGATCGTAGCAATCATGAGGAGGCAAGGAGGATGAAGGTGGGAGGCCACAACATCATGAACCAACCAACTTTTCAAGGAGTGGTCAAATCAACATTTGTTGAAAATGGAGGTGAAATCTTCAAGTAGTGGCGATTGTGGCAACTCATGGTGAGGAATGCATGAGCATGGTGAGTGGGAAGTGGTTGGTGGAGGTCAAACAAAGGTACTTACACTTGCTGGACTAAGGGGCCTAGGGATAGAAAAGGGGAGGAAGTTGGAGTGTGTGGAGTGTGGGATTTAGGAGCAAGCAAGTAGTGGTTTATCCTCTTGCAAAAGCAAGAAAACAAGATATAGATAGGAAGCAGGGTTGTCTTGACAGTTAGAAATCAAGGGGGTTTGTTTTCTTTGTGGTTAATACTAAAGGCTCTGAAGTAGTAGATAAGAGGAGTTAGGATTATAGTGAAGTGGGAAAGTTTATGGAGTAGGTAAAACTAAGTTGAAGATGGGAGTGGAGCAACTCCTAGTTGGAAGATCTATGTTCTAACTTCACTTTGAATGATGTGAACTGTTTTGGTGTGTAATAACTTCTATAACCCTTATGAAGTGACCTTTGTATAAATAATTCTGGTTTAAGGTGGCAATGGGTTAAGGAAGGTGGTAGGGAGCAATAACCAAGAACGAAAAGGGGAATGATTGTTTGTAGCAACTTGAAATAGGAGCATAAAGGTAGTAGATAAAGAAGGAAGAAACTCTAGAAGAGAGGGATACTACTAGGTTGGACACCAGCTGGTGGTATCTTTCTCTGTTGTTGTAGGATAAGAAGAAGGGGGGAAGAAAAATCCCTAGAATAAGAAGTTAGAAATCAGAGGGTAAAAGGATTAGAAGTGGGCAGAGAACTTGTGACTCCCCTCTTTGAAAATCTCAAGGGGGCAAGGAGAGTGACCCAGGATAAGGTGTTAAGGGGTGCTAAAATTGTGCTTAACAACAATGTCTCTTTGCCACATATTTGATGAATGGAGTATACATTTATGTGACAAGCAAACAATCATCACCTTCATCTACAATGCACAACCAAATCCACAAATGGTGACTCACAGCAGCAGTGTATATTCTGCCACAGATCAAAACCCATGAGCTGGCAGCTACTTCACACAGAACACTCTATGCCTGAGTCTTCCCAATTTCTTGCACCATCACCTATGTGTAGGGTAAAGCCCAAGGCTGCAGGATTTACCATAATAGGGGCCCGTATGGAGCCAAACACAAGGCTAATTCTTTTAAAGCCCACAGCTGAGGGTTTTAACGAGCATAAAGACCTGCTTCAATAGTTTTTTTTCCCCCATGATACCACAAGACGAAACAGACAAAGTGTGGGCATTTTTCAGGAATCATGCCCACTGGAGTGGCCATTCTGATTTTCACAATGCCCTGCAAACAGTGGAGGATAAAATATGCTGGGTAAGGTGCCCTCTGATTATGTGCTAAAAGAATTGGAGCAGATCTTTAGGTCAACACTGCAAGTCAGTCAGAAAAACAGTTAAATACTCCATGCTATTTCTTCATGTGGCTAACGACGTTGTGGCAACAAATACTCTTCAAGGGCCAGCTCCACACAATTTGCTGGGGAGTCCATGTCAATCCAAATAGCAACCAAGGTAGAGCTGGAAGATGTGACTTGCTTGTTGCTCAGAATGGATGAATCCACAGTTTCCAAGAAGTGACCTAGTAGTCTGGTAACACAATTGAGATGGCTGCAAATCCAATTCCACGAGGCACAGTGCAATTGAACAGTTTTGCATGGAATAGAAAGCAAAAAATATGTAAAGGTGGGACAACCTCAGAAGGCATCTTGTTGTGAGTAGCCTTGTTGAAATTTATGCAAAATATGGGAGCATGGAGGATGGTATTAGAGTGTTCAACAAGATGGCCTATCAAATTGCAGTCTCTTGGACTGCCATGATATTCAAATATGTGGAATTTGGGGAAGGGCAGAACACATCAGACCTAGTTTTGACAAAATTTGCAACAGGAAGGTGCCCAGCCAAACCCTGTCATTTTTGGGTGGTGCTGAATGCATCAACACAGTGCCACTTGAAGATGGCAGGTGTGTTGCTGAAAAGATCATTCAGAGTAGTTGTGACTCAGATGTCTTTGTTGGGAATAGCCTTGTTGTCATGTATGCAAAATGTGAGCATGGAGGATGCTTGGAAAGTGTTTAGCAAAATGGCCTTTCATGATTTGATCTCTTGGAAATGCCCTGCTTGGGGGATTTGGGCATGCATGGACATGGTAAGGAAGCTCTTGAGCATTTTTAATCAATGTGTAAAGAAGGTATAGAGTCAGATGGTATCACTTTTGTTTGTTTTCTTTCAGCTTGTAAGGCCATGCAGACCTGGTGGATGAAAGACCTGTGCTGTTCCAATTCCATGAGTACAGTTTATGTGGTTACTGCAATCTTCAAACACTGCACCTATATAGTCAACCTTGGCTGTCCTGGCCATCTACATTCAAGGTAGAGAATATTATCAAGACAATGCTCTGTGAACCACATGTGGCTGTGTGGATGGCTCTGCTTGCTGCTTTTGAAATTCATGGTAATGTGGAGATGGGAGAACCTGCTGGAAAACAAGTCGATCTTGAAGTGGATGCTCAGCCAATGTACTCCTGTCTAACATTCATTCTGCAGTTGGAAACTGGGTTCGCAGTAATAATGTTCAATAACAGAGAAAAGAAAGAGGTGTAAAGAAACAGCCTGGTTGCACCTGGATTGAATTGAATTGGTTGAAACATTTGTAGTAGACTATCCTTAGATGAGTGAACTCCATGCAGAACTGAAAAGATTGTCAGGATAGATGCATGATTTAGGGTCTATATATATACCAGACACAAAATTTGTGCAGCATGTGTGGAGGATGAAGAAAGCTGTTACATTTGTGTCACCATAACTAGTGAAACTGGCTATGGTGTTCAGGCTTATCAGCACCCCTCCAGGTGGTACTCCATTGCATAATTTCAAGAATCTGTGAGTTTTTAGTCACTGCTAGACAAGTTTCACAAAGTTTATTTCTAAAATCATTGGGAGAGTAACAATAATCAGAGATATCAATCACTTTCAGCACTTTGAGGGAGGTATTTGTTCTTGCATGGGATTGTCCAAGCTGTCCAATGTTCCATCCCAATCCAAACAGCAATCTGCCCCGTGTGAGGTGCACTGTCTTGGAGGGCACCAGAAGCCTTACCTACAGACAATTTCTCTCCGGTGCCTTAGAAGTATCGTGCAAAAGAAGCTGATGTTTATAGCTTTGTACTAGTGTGCTCACAAATTCTCTCGAGTGCATCCAAGCCTTTTCCTGACCCTTGCAGTAGATTGAAAGAAAGGATATCAGCACCGAGCAAAGAAAGGCCAGAGCTGCCTCCAAATACCTACCCTGAAGAATTACTTGATTTGATCAATAAATGTTGGGACCCCGATCCACTCCAACGCCCAAGTTTCTCAGTCGTCTGCAAGAGTCTCAAGAACATCAAAATTGCTTTGTTGCTCTGCCCATGCGCATTGGTGTAGGATTTGGGGTGAAATATTTGCTTGAACTTGAAAAAAATGTGTGGGTGACAGCTGGCGGAGTACCAGGTCTGCATATGATGGCATGGACATTTTGAGGTGTCCCACAGAAGTGCATGCATTCAGAAGAGAAGTTCTAGTCTGAACCTGCTATAAAACGGCAGAGCCATTATGCAATGAGCTCCTTGTTTACCCTGTCTGTGTAACAGACAAGGATTGTAGTATTAGTATGACGATAGAGATAGAGAGGACGGTTGCCTTAATGGAAGTTGTAAATCAGAACCTTTTCAGCCTCCTCTTGGGGGTGAGCTGTACAGACTAACCACTGCCTTTTGTGTAGCTAAATACAAGACTTAAAAAGGGAGTTGAAGAAATTATGGAGACAAGAAAAAAAGACTGTGCGTCAGCCTTTTATTTTAAAGTTTTCGAAATTTTGAAGGGGTGACTAATATTATGGCAATTTTGGTGCATATACAGCAGTATTATAAATCCTAAAGTGTGAAACTTCTGGCAAAATAAAAGACGACATAAGTCAAAAGCTCGCTATGTGGAAGAGAAAATTTCCATTAGTAGTTGGCCCGAGATATCCAACTTTATGCACTAGTTGCACAGTCCTTCAATTATTATGAGGATATTAATGCCTCAACATACAGTGTAGAAGCCGAGGATTTTCAGACAATTGCTCATACTCCCCAACCTCAATGTAATAGGTCAACTGCAGTGGCGACCAGCTAGGATCTCATACAACACGAGACCAATACAACTAACATCCCTACTCATCAATTCTTGCCATCATCTGCCCCGGATATTGACGATGCTTGATCTAACTAGGGACTTGGGAGGCGGAGGTGAGGTAGAAGAGCTCGTCGGAGGTGCCGTCGGGACTGTAGACGCCCTGCACCTCGTTCAGCACGTTGCACTGCGCCAGCACCTGGTTCAGGTCGTTCC
>Ga0209208_10002655_pt1 | contig 25654 bp, 17 predicted proteins | sample S1TSphfallax_3_FD_187694 | JGI IMG/M metagenome (GOLD analysis project Ga0209208, IMG submission 187694) | Host-associated microbial communities from peat moss isolated from Minnesota, USA - S1T2_Fd - Sphagnum fallax MG (SPAdes) (version 2) | ecosystem: Host-associated > Plants > Peat moss >...
TTCTATGGCTTTTGCAAATGGACCAATGTGTGTGCAAGTTGCACAGATGATGCATTCCATGCTCGTTCTACAGATATGATGAGGAATCTTGGGGGATTGTCAAGCGTGATCTCATCCACACTGTATATCAAACAACAAATGCCTATCCGAATCGCGTCTGTCTGGTGTCCACAGATCAGGATGGCGAGTGGAACCACCACAAACATGGTCCGACTAGTGATGATGGGTGGGATCATGAAGACCAAAGACTTGCCATGTCCTGTTGACTTGCCATGTCCTGTTGGCATAACGGCCAAGAAATCGACCCGATTCTCCAAGACGAAAGAGACCACAACACCACGTTACATGGAAGTCTAATCTTGGTGGCCTAGTCCACGAAGCCCGCATAAGGCGACACTTCGTAGGTGGGATCTTCAAGTTCAAAAGGAACCGGCTAAGGATTCGTCTTGCGTAACAGATGCATCAAAATTGTGACCAATGAAGACATGTTCTATTGGGAAAGAGCAGGGTTTAATAAGTGATCAGAAGACACATCGGGCTCAAATGGAGGATAGTTCTATAGGCAATGAAAGTTGGATGACTTATCGTCACCGTGCGGATTCAACGAGGGTCGATCCCTGGAAACAACTCTGAACTGCAGGAGGACCAGCCAGGCTTTTGTAACGAGCTGATATGTGTACATCTCCTCTGGATCTATGAATATGTGATCCGCAGATGATTTCATATACTCTTTAGCGACTATGGCGATGTTGTGTCCAGTCGATTTGTCGATGGAAAACTTAGTACATTAGTTTGGCTTGATACATCGACCGAATAACACTACCATGTGTCGGTAATTTTACACGCCAAGGTCAATCTTTGTGTATTGTAGAAAAGTGGTGGTGATCGTGCGAAAAAATTCGGTGCCATCCATTACTGCATCTTACACGAGATCTTAGAAGGTCATGTGGTGTTTGGCAACTTCATCCGCTTCATGCAACCCGACGATGAACGACTGCATCAGTTGAACCAATAGCACATATTGGATGAGTAGAACGTTGAACTCCTGAGCGAGGAAATGCAATATTAGTTTCATGCCCGGAGTGATGTTGGCACCCTGCGGTACCTGCACAAGAGACATCAATCGAACTCAAAACCGCATTTATACACAAAAGGGTATGTAGAGGTCGTCTCACTTCATCATGAAATGATGAGCATTGCAGAACGAGGTCTCACACTCTCCCAAAGAATCGATTACAGAACAACACGATTACGACAAAAAATTTGTTCTGAGCACAAACTTGCATAGCAGAACTCAATAGCTTTCCAATATTTCACATGTTTTGTCTTAATCATATTTTCAAATAAAAATGAATTTCTAAAAATGTACAAATTATGCTAATTCTTTGTTTCGTTTTGAAACATTATCATAATTTAAAATCACACCAAAACATGTTAATTTTTTTGAAGTTTAATTTCTTATGTTATAAGCTATATCTTTGTTTTAAACATCATATACATTGCATTGCATTTACATGTTTACAAAAATATTCATAAGGTTCAAACAAACATTGAATTTTGAAAAACACCATGTTAATTTTTTATAATATTTTGAATGTTTTTTAGATGTGTATAATAGTCTCCTATTACTGTAAAAAATTGAACAACAAAAAAATTATATTGTGAAAATTAAATGGTCTTTTGTGAAAATAATTTTGTTTGATGAAATTGTTAACAATCCTTTTATCAACAAAAAATTTGAAATTGCAACATCTTGGACATGGTGTTGAACTATCTTTAGTAACATGAAGAGTAGCACATGGATGGGTGTGCGTTTTAAATTATTTTCATTTTCTGTGTTTTGAAATAAATAGCAAAGGGAGAGGCGGCAACTGTGGTGAAATATTTTTTTGGAAGGTATTTGCGAACCATTACATAATTTAGCAATGCCCAATACCTAAACCATCTTCCATCCAAATATTGTCAATGTCATCCAACCAGCAAGAAGTAGAAAAGAAACACATCTCCTTCATGTGGCTCTTGCATTTTTTTTGTCATATAGTCAATGATGTAACATGGTGGGTGCAACCATAAGAGTTTTCTTGTTAATGTTTTGCCCATAACTACTACTCCTTCATGGGGCCTATGTGCACCCTTCTGATGTGTAGTTCTGTCCAAGTGATCATGCTGGCATAAAAAATTTAGGGTGAAATGTTTGAGCAATTTCTATGGCAGGTAAGTTAAGGAGCCTTGTAGGTGTGGTTGTAACAGCAACCATTGTAGCTGTTACAGCTGCTATCTAGTTTATAGATGAAGGAGTATTCCAAGATTTTGCCAATGGCTTCTTCAAACTCGATGATGATGGCTATGGAAACAAGCAGACAAAACCTGATCGTTAGAGCAAGGTGGATGATACTACCAACAACTCTCAGCCAATCAGAGGACTTGAAACAAATCCTGGATTCTTTCAAGAGACTGAAGGTGACTTGAACATCACACAAGTGACCAATAGGAAACCTGGAAAAATGTCATTTGTTTTTTCTTTACAATTATCAACATCTAAACTGGGTCGCCCAAGTAGGTTGTTTAAATTTTAAAATTCAATACCTAGATAGGTAGGTTATTTAAGGATTTTTAAAAAAATCAATAACTGGCAGGTAGGTTATTAATAACCGAATTGAAACTTGGCCAATTCATAATTATAATTTACTATAGTAAATAGGTTTATTTCTATGTTACTTTATGATATACCTTATATTATTTTAAGCTATTTTAATTATTTTAACTTATATTTTATGTTATTATAGGCTATTATAAATTATTTTACTTTAAATTATTATATGTTATTTTATCTTAAGGTATCTTAATTAATTTATTATAAGCTTTTAGATTATTCTAAATTAAATATTCAACTAACTTTAGGCTATACCTTAGGTTATTTTATTTTAAATTAATATATGTTATTTCAAAGTTATATTTTAAGTTATTCAAAGTCATTTTACTTTATGTTATCATAAATTATTTTATCCTAAGTATAACAACTTAAAATAATTTTTAAAAAAATATAATGATCTAAGGTAAAAATAACTTAAAATAGAAAATAATAACCTATGAAAAATAATTTATAATACCCTACGATATAATAATTACCAATAGTCTATGATATCATAACATAGAATATCAAACAATAATTTATAATACAATAATCACCAATAGTTATAATATAACATATAATAATCAACAATAATTTATAATAAAATAACCATTAATAACCATTAATAAAATAGCCATCAATAACCACCAATGGCTTACAACGAAATAATCACCAATAGCTATTAATATAGTACTAATTAATAATCATCAATATCCACAAATAGAATAGCCACCAATAGTTATTAATATAATAACCATTAATAAGCACCAATATTCACTAATAGAATAACAACCAATAGCCATTGATAGAATAGCCACCAATAGCCATTAATAAAATAGGCACCAATAGCCATTGATAAAATAGGCACCAATAGCCATTGATAAAATAGGCACCAATAACAATTGATAAAATAGGCACCAATAGCCATTGATAAAATAGCCACCAATAGCCATTGATAAAATAGCCACCAATAGCCATTAATAAAATACTCACCACCATTAATATAATAGCCACTAATAGAATAATTACTAATGGCCATTAATAGAATAATCACAAATAATTATTAATAGAATAATCATTAAAATCATTAATAGGCACAGATAGAATAGGTACCAATAACCATTAATAACCATTAATAACACTAATAAAAGAACAACCAATAACCATATATTAAAATTGTTTAGGATTGCCAAAAATAATATAGGGTGAAATAATTTAAATTAATGAAAAATATTCATATAATAACTGAAAGTAGCTTAACATACGTAGTATTATTATAACAAAAAAATTATCCATTTATTAAACTTTTTTTCCCCCAAAGGAATGGTCATTGAAATGTTATTGAATAATGATATTCAACTTTTTTTTTGTTCAAATGATTTTAAACTTTCAAAAGGAAATAAGTATAAATATGTACATTATTGAATTTAAAAAAAAAAGTAAATTCGAATCATTTCATTTGAACAAAATTTTAATAAGATATGAATTTTCAAAGTTTATGTTTTTGTAATGTTTAAAATGAAATATTTGATAAATAGAATATAATGTAACATATTATCACAACAAGTGGAATGACTTGATGGTAAGGGTGTCTGTTTCCATTCCAAAAGGTCAAGGGATCAAACTTCATGAGTGGTGTTGTGTGTGGTCAACAACGGTATGTTGATCAAATATTCTTTTATAGAATTCCTAAAATATGTGCCTAGGTTAATTACGTGGCCTAGCTTACCTACTTAAGTTAGGTTTTTAACTTAACATATGTAATGACACGTGTTAATAAATAATAGGCTTTAAAAATTATGAAATTATTAATAATATTATATATTAAATAATTAAAATTTAATTGATTTCCATACTGATTAGTTAATTAACTAGCAAATGAATGGTTTGGTAAATTTGTATTTCACTTGAAAGTAACCTTGTTTCAATAGTACTTAGTGAAACAAGTCATTGTCCATAGCTACCGATCCTTGTTCATTAGGGGGTTAAACAATTTCACTAGGTAAAAATGTCCAAATTCACTCAAAATCTAGTGAAACCCAGAGTGAACTAAGACGCATTTCCTAGTAGTGTCATCCATCCTCTGGGATGTGGGCCTTGTGGGTAGCGGTTTTTTTTTACGGAATATTTAATGTACTCTATGTGATGATCATCCATAGGAAGATGTTAAAAATGGCAATCATCCCTAAGAAAATTTAACCAAATTTAATTATAAACCAGATACCAAAATACAAATTTTTCAATCAACCTTCGATATTCATGCCCCATGGTGAAACCCAGTTGTAGAAATCAGAATAGTTTTATTTTATTTTTCTCAATTATGATAATTAAAAGGCTTCAAAATCATTTCAATTTGAAATTTTCATTTCACTTTTTGGCATAAGTTTTCCAGCTGGGAATCCAAGGTTCACTTAGTGACAACTTACCTAAGAGAATATCCCATTAATGGCACCTACTTTCTATAGTAAGTATAACAAAAGGGTGGGGCCAGAGGTCCTTTTGCTATTTAAAGGCACATGGAACGAGGGTGGTAGCCCAAGTGTATCATGCTTAAAAATAGCAAAAAAACCTACCACTAGCCCAACCCTTTCCCTCCTTTAAAACTCAACTTAAATTTTTTAAACATTTAAAAATGTTAACATGTGCATGAACTTATGACTTTTAAAAACATACATGCTGGGAGAACCTCACAAATTTATACAATGCCTCCTAACATGCATGGAAAATTTCGCCCAACAAAGTACTTGTGCAAATACAAAAGAAAAAATGGGGTTAGGTTTTTACACAATTATAAGATTGTTTTCTCATGCTGTAACTGTAACTTGATATAGTTCCACTATTACCTATGTAATTATTTAATGGATAAGTTTGGTGATTTACTTATTAATACAATTTATGTGAAAGTCATGTCATAATTCTTTGGCACATGAAGGTGCATTGATTTTTACATATTAATTTATGTGAAAATCATGTGAAAAGTTTTACATTTACATTATGCATAGACTTTAAGAAATTTCTTGTTTAATTTCCTTTTGATTAGTATGTAAGTGGGTGTTTGTGACCTTTGGAAACACCTTCACTTGATAGGAATCAATGTTATATGAATGTAAAGTTTCATGGAATAGAATTGTGAAAGGAATCAAAATTTTGATTTTGAAAGTTTTTAGTGTAGTTTATGTGAAGTTCATGGTAGGAGAATGGTGTGGCATTGTAATTATACATAGATAGTAGAAAAGTGAAAAAATATTTATGTAACCAAGAACATAGATTTTCATAGCTATGTAATAAACATACATAGTTTCAGTCCTAAACCCGCTTGTGATCTACACAACCTTTAGAAAAGGTTTAGTGATCACTAAGATAATGGACTGAAATATGATGCAACTTCTCATAATGAGTGAGTCAGGAAAAGATGGGTGAAAAATAAAATTGAATGAACGTAAAGCACTACTCCAAATTTTGTAGTGTCTCTAGAAGAAGGGGCTAGAGTGAACCAATAGCCACTAGTGCACTAATTAAGGATGAGGCCGTTGAAGCTATTTTGGGATGAACCCAAACACATCCAACTTAGGCATTTATATTTTCCTCTTCCCCTGCCTAAGGTTTTTTCACCCAATTATCTACCCCAAAGTTTTCGCCTACCTATCTACCTTTTCCCTTCCTAAACCTAAATTCATTTTCTCTCCCCTAGGTTTAGCTTCCTTCTTCTCACCTACATCACCTGAGCTTCGAAGCAAACTTAGGAAAGTGGGGACACAAAGGAGCTTGGAGTTTTAATCTAGTGGTTGACATTAGCGATAGGAAAAAAACCTTCATTTATACGTAAGTCAAATATCCATTTTGCCCTACTTCCATGCCCTTATGCCTAGCACACTATCATCTATATGCCCATTATTACTCAATTTTGGATGAACTTTTATGAAGGTAATATTTGGTTTCAACTTGGTAATCAATAATGGTAAATGTAAAAAGGTAGGAATGAAAAATAGTAACTTTTAAATAAACATATGGTTCAAACATTGTCGAATAATATTTTACTACTTTCCTATTAACAACATGTTGTGGGTTGTTAGTAGGTAGGTAGAAAACATAGCAACTGAACTAACCACCATTATTTGCTAAAAAATTAAATCCCAATGTGAGCTTTAGTTCAACAATATCCTTCCTTTGGACCTCATATTTGGTTATTTATTTAGTAAATAATTTTTAGAATATATAATAATAGCATTTAGGAAGTTATAATTGAATTGAATTTCTTGAGCTATTTCAAACTTATTAAATAAATTGGGGTTAATTATTCAAATATTAGATGTTGAATAGCCATATTAACATAATGAAATGTAGATTAGTATCCAAATGTTATTCATTATAATCATTTTTAATATTACATAAATTTTAAGTGTATTTTTAGATTGTGATCACTTGCAAAAGAAACATATGAAAAGCCAAGCTTATTAATTTAGATGAACATGAAAAATTATTTGATTTAGAAAGGGTTGGAAGTATTGCAAATGTTCCACAAATGAACATAATATTCAACTAATAAATGTGTAAGAAGATTCCATATGTTATTAAGAAATCTTATGAAGGATAAGACAATAAAAACAACACACCTATTAGACCATAGTTTAGTAGATGTTCATAATAATAAAAACTCTATAATTGACAAATGGTGCGACCAAGATATTTTGCCTTATGTTTGATCAGCATCAAATTAATCAACCCCTCTAGCCAATGGTAATGTCCATTGCCAAGGACCTAGGTTAGTGAGAAAAGATGTATGTTGTCATTTTCACATTGACATTCATCAAACCTTCCATCTTTATTTTCAAAAGTAGGAACTAATTCTAGGTAGATGGCAAGAACACTAGGGTTAGGCGAAACTTGATGATCCCATATGGATTGAGCCACTTGAGTGCGCACCACCCTTATAATAAATATTTTGTTTATGCAACTATTGGGAAACATTCACATCATGCTTCTTCAAGTTATTCATCTCGTCCTAGTGTGACTAGAAGATTTGAAGACATGATGGCATCATTCACCATGATTGGATCTCCACTTGCATCAATAAAAAACAAAAAAATAGCCGGAACAACAAACTTAGTACTTGCATTCGAAGGAGGTTTTATGTTTTATCTTGGAAATTAGGGTAGGCATTGTATGTGGCAATGTGAATTGTGATGATGGAACTATATTAAAACTTTGACACCCTAGTTCCAATGTATTCATTAAGCCCTAATTTTGATGGTGAATCTAGATAGTAAAAAGGAGTTCTTATAGTGGAAGACTTATTTCCAATTGACTATGTACTACTGAAGTGATTAGTACAATTTACTACATACTACACAAGTAATTAGTACATGGGAAGGAGTAAATAGTGTGTATTAAATAAATGAATAGCACATGGATTGAAAGGAAGGTTACTAATGTTTTAAAATTGATTTAACCAAAGAAAAACCAAAAGATGTTACTTCATAATATTGGTAAATTATCCTAAAGGTTAGTTATTTTTAAGAGACTAGGATGAAGATTTAGGATGTTAGGGCAAGCGGATGGAATTAACAATGATCAAGCTCAAAGCCCATCAAGATAACCAAGGTAAGGAAAATGATGGATCTTCCAAATTTGATGGTTAATGGCATATTCAACATTACCGACCCAATTCTGCAATTTGATGTTTTGCACTTTACAAAACCATGGCATTCAAATGTAAAGCAAGGATCAATTCTTACAAATCTATAAGTGGAACTCCTACTCCATGTTACTTAGGTTTGTGGGTGCAATATCACAATGAATCACTCAAACACCATAAGCATTGGTTTTGTCCCGATGATTTGAGCCATTGCATTGATGGGACAACCCAAAAATTTACAATTGTTAAGTCTGTTATTCCAATTGTATGGCCCATACAAGAAGGTATTAACTTGATTAAAAAGGAGGTAATAATTTTAAAAGAGGCAAGGTTTTCCTTTGAGCCCTTACGTATAAACAATGTTTAAAGTTTATTTAACTTCTAATTTTCTAGTTCAAGCAATTCCATGTGCCTAATATGAATTGTCATAACCTTGTGAGGTCATTTGATGCAAGTTGTGGTTTACAACTCATGATGGCAGGAAGGTGAGACGGTCATTTCTTTTCAAATTAACACAACACACCAACAATTGGGAGGCTAACATTTTACTTCTTTAATGCATTGTTTTCTTTGCTATTGATGTCTCACCACCTAGGTATGAATGAATTTACAATATTCTTTTTTATGACTAATGATATGATGTCACTATTGAAAATTTCCCTAAATGTTCATGTGTTTACTTTGTAGCAACGTTGGCAACTTTTTTGGATGGTCATGGGGCATGTGTCCAATATAAACATGTGTATCACATTTTGTAGACAATTATGTTCTATGGGTTCATAGAAGAGTTCATTCATCACTACATGTGGAATTGGGATGAAGTTCAATGTTTGTTAATGTGCTCTAAAGCCTTTGGACTCTAGTGATATTATATCACAATTGCATATGCATCAAACCAATTGTGTGTTTGTCATTCATCAAGCTTGTTGTAGTTGCCTCGATTATGTATGTAGTTTCGTTTCTAGTTACAACTTCAAAGGTTTTTTCTCCATTATGTATTATTTCAATCATTTTTATGCAATGTATACATCTTTTTGTGTTGGGAAATATACATTAATAGTGTGGCATCAAAATATGTCTCTTGATAAAACTTTATACATTTGATTAACAATAAAACCTTTGACAATCACAATGTGCTTTCATGTATAATAACGTAGTACCTTGCCATCTCAACACATGTTTGTTGAAAAACTAATATATTTATTAATTTAAGTTTATCAAATATTTCCTAGGCATGTAGTTTCCCATCATTTCAACAATTCTGAAAATATTGTAATTATTATTGTTTATGAGCCCTAGATATTTAGAGCATTGGTTGCACTACGAATGATAAAATGCATCTTTGTATTTTCTTTTGGCTTCAAACCTTCACAAAATGCTACTATCGATAACTATGTTGGCTAAACCAATGTTCAAAGTCAATCAATCATAGTTGCTTCCACAACAAATCACACATGTGAGTGAAATTATATTCCATGTCATGGAATATTTTACTACATGGAAAATGAATAAATAAACAATATTTTATGACATGACATTGAATATTTTTAAAGATTCCTTCCTATTCACATGAGTTTGCTCACCTGCTGCTAACGTTGTTGTCTTCCACTCGCATGTTCCAAACATGAATCTTTGCTGAGAAAGTTGAAACCAATAGCATCGGAAGGTCCCCTGGAACATTGGTAAGGATAAGATAGGTACCACGTAGATTTAGGGTTTGTTCAAAAATTGCATGAGCCAAGTTCAGATGGTTAAAACATTTCATCCTAATGCTAGTCAATAAGATGTACACGTTGTTTCCAGCATTAATAACCCTAAAGAGGAATTTTCACTGCTAGGACAGAGATCTGCAAACCATTGAGGAGGTGACAATATTCTCAAGAGCTTGGTTGTGAAGAAAAACATCTCCAAAGCTTAAGGGCTCCCCTGAACCCATATCTGGATCCAAAAATAGACCTACCTTGCATAAGATCGTTCCACGTTGGTCAATACCAAACACCTTCCATAGAAATTTAATCCACTTTTACACATTTAAATATAAGGATGATAGTCCTTAACATACTGAATGGTTAACACATTAAACAAAGAGATCATTGTACATCATAAGCCAACAAAATTTGAACAAGGCACAATAAGAACAGAACACAAGGTAGATCCTGCAAATCAGTGAATCAGGAAAGTGAAAGATTCTTACAGAGGAGGCCCTCCTTGAAGATGCACTATTTGGCTCCTAGTGGCTCCTGAGTCCTTCAGGAAAGGTTTAGAAAGAGTTTAACAGCTCTGGTCAAGGCCATTAGACAATGTTCCTAGTATGACAAGGAAGCCATGACTCCTTGGGTGAAGAGACAATCTACAATGCTGATCAGCAATTCAGACATCATTCTCCTGGACAAGATAGAGATAAATTGGGTACCCACGACAACTGAAAATCAACAGTAGCTCAAAGACTATGGATGGAGGACTCGATCATCAGAAACCGATTATGCCTGGCAAGAGTTGGTCACAGGGGCCCATTCTCTCCGGTACAAAGAAAGCCACCCATCACGACCCAAACCCAAAACCCCTATCTGCTGAAACTCGAAGCCCTAAAATCTAAAACCCTAAACCTAGTGTTGTTGCTTCATCTTCTTTCTTTCCTTCCTTCAATGCAACCTGTGGCAAAAGAAGAAGAGGAAGCTCCACAGTTGTCCGAAGAATCCTCATCATCAATGGCAGTAGTCCCAAATCCCAGCTGCAAACAGTTTCAATACGTTGCGTTACAAATCCATACCCGACCCTCTGACTTCTCTCTGTCTTCCTGTCTCTCTGGGTCTCTGTCTCTGTCTCAAGCCCTTCTTACAAGTGCTCGACGGAAAGAAGATGATGAGCACCTTGTAAAATCCCTTCTGCACCTCAAGTGTTTTTTATGCAGTGGTGCAGATGCTCAGGAGGACGAGGAGTTGTTACATTCTATGGCATCCGGGTCAGACAACATGCAATGCCTAGAGTCTCAAACAGAAGCTGAGTTCAGGACAGGAGTGTTTGAGAAGAGCAAGCAGGTCATCACAAGAGTTGCTCGCTTCATCAACACTTTGCGTAACCTTGACTCTCAGTTGGAAGCACTGAAAGGCTTTCTCTCCACCAGAACTGCTACTCGCTCGACTGTGTTGCATCCATCATACATGTTGCAAGCAGACTGTGAAGCTGCATTCATTCAAAAGAGGCTTGCACAACTGCACACCATGACTGCTCAATTGGCCACAGCAATGAGCAGAGACACACAAGCTTTGCAAGCATGGGCACCATTCAAACCTGCTGCTGTTGCTGCTGCTGCTGCTGCTGCTATTGCTGGTTCCAGCAGTAATTCCTTGACAGGATCAGCAGCAGGTCATGAGGATGAACCAACAAGTGCAGACATGCAAAACTTGCTGGAAAAAAGCAAGTGGGTGGAAGGTTCATTAGCTGGTTATCTGAAGCTTGTGAAAGAAACTGAGAAGAACTTGAATTGGAACATGGATGAAGAACAAGGAACCTTGCTTGTTTTCCAAACTGAAAATTCTGCATTTGCAGAAGAAGAAGACGACAACAAATGGTTGCCACATCCCCTAGTCTCTTTTATGCAACTAAGAATATCAGAATTGCAAGAGAGATCCAGTGCAATAGCTTGGGAGCTGAACAATCACTCACAGATCTTACTTGCAGTGTTGTTGCAAGAAGCTACACATATAATACTTACTTGCCCACTTAACAAAACTAGCTACATCCATATTGATCAAATCTTTCTTGCAAAGGAGGTCAGAAGAGAATTTCCAGAGTTGACAAGACTTTTCAGATCTGTTGCACATGCAAAGGAGGCAATAGGACAAACACGAGCAAAATATTTAAAGCAGACATTGGATGCCTTGACATGGAGCAAGCTTCCAGAGAATACAATGGAGCTCATCTTTGCTAGACTTCCACTGAAAGCCATCTTTCGTCTGCGATCACTGAATCAACACTGGAAATCCTTCATCTTCTCCACTTCATTTCAGCAGCTATTTTCAGATGTTCCTTCAAGAAGACCAGTTGGGCTGTTTTGTGATCTCATTGGATTGGCAGTGAATTCCATGACCTTTGACACTTGTGCTCATGAGTGGTTCAGCCGTCACTTACATTCACCACCATCATCTCCTACACATATTCAGCCTTTAGTGACAGCAGGAGGTTTAGTTGCCTGTTGTTTTCGGTTCAGCCATACCACAGCAGCTGATCTTCGACGACGTATTGTAGTGATGAATCCTACCACGAATTCTCGGAGAATGCTTCCCCCATGTCATTTTCCTGATGTGGAACCCAGTTTGATCAAGATGGAGATGAATGAACCCATGAAGGTCTACACCATCACCCTCATGTACACGGGCAGGACTGTTCTTGCACAACGGCATCATGCAGCAACAACCCCAGAAAGCTGGATCATCGAGATTTATGACTCATCAACTGATTGTTGGAGCACAGAAACTGACATGAATTCCCGCAACATCGAGGGACAAATCTTCAAACTCATCTCCAACTGGAATTGGAGTCTTCTTGAGAAGTTCACATATTTTAATGGGCAGACAAGACTTCCAATTGAGACTGTGTTGAGAGCCAATCTAGAAGCAACAAAGACAATGCTCAAATTTGATTCTCAAGGGCATGCTTATGCATTCTGTTGGAGTCCAGGCTCAGAGGGTATATGGGAGTGCGAATTTCCATGGCTTGATTGGAAGAAGATCATCTCAATTCCCGAGTCTGCATTGACTCTGAACATCTGGACCTCTTTCTGGGTTTGGAAGGACATGTTCTGGATTGGTCGACGCGATTTGCTACAACCTGCCAAGTTGTGTGTGTGGATGTTTGACAATCGCAAGCAATGTTGGAAGAAGATGGAGGTTTTGGCTGCCCTTTCGTGGAATGAGAGACACTGTTGGGCTTTTGAGACAAGGTTCGATGCAGTTCCATAGAAACCCAGAAACCCAGAAGCCGCCCAGAAGCCCACCCACTTGTTTGTTTCACACCCATCCATCATGCATGTGTGCTTGCACTTCTTCCTCACTTTGCTACATCAGAACCCATCAAATTCAGAATTTCTCCCATTCTTTTTGGCATCGTAATGCAGCATCAAATTTTGCATCATTCTGCTGCTCCTGAGTCATATAGTTGACATGAATTGTTAGATACCAATGTGGATTATGTAAACTTGTGTTTGGAATCAATTTCTCTGTTGCTTCTCTCAATCAACTGCTGTGAATAGTAGTATTAACTAGAAGAGCATCTTTTCAGCACATGCTTTCTTCTGTGTAAACCCATCTGCCATACTAAATTATTATTAGAGCTTCCAACCACTGCTGGTCTGCTATCCAGGCGTGTGCCCTGGTATAACACCGGTAGCAAGGACTGCACCTCGCTGGTATGACTTGAGGCAATACCAGCCTTGTAGCAGTACCAGCATGGTAGGGACTTGAGCTAATGTAAGCCTTGTATCAGTTTTATTCCAGTTTCAATATCAGGTCTACATACCTGTCTTGTACAATAATTTCCTTCTCACTATTGAGGAGTAGACATAATATCCCTCCCTCCCAATCCTACACCTTGTGATCTACATAGGTTTCGTTCATGATAAATTTTGCCTCGAGCATTATGCTAGATAAAGCCCATGGGTTGGGGACATTCTCAAAATGCAGGGTTGGACTTGGCTATCACCTTGTCCCAGGCCCCTTAATTTGAGAATGCCTGCATCATAGGGCTTTACCCTACGCATACCATACACAAGTCAATCTTGAACCCAATGCCAGGGTTTAGGGCTAGTATGAAAGTCTTACAAAGTTTACCCAATATCGAGAGCAAGCTGGTATGATTAATTTTTAAAAGTACCCAATGCCAGCAACTGGCTGGAATATTTCAAAACTCAATACCAGACCAAGGCTGGATTGCTGCACTTTGTTCCTACATTTTTGTGTTTATGTACTGTTTGTATACCAGAAGAAGGGTCACCCACCCAACACCTATTTAAAGGGTCTGAATTATTCTCAAAGGTTTTTATAGTATTGAACAATTCTGAGAATATAAAGAACGGGCAATTTTTTTTACTTTGTTACAATATGTAAGGTTCATGCTCTAATGATGAAAAGGGAAAATAATGAATGAAAATATGTTCAGATGAATGAAAAATTTGTTCATTCATTACACCAGATAATGGCAGTCCTTTTTGTTCTTCCATGTTTTTTGGTCCCACAGCTCAGGCTACCACCACCATTGTGGTGGTACCTCAAAACATGGAGGAGCCTCTAGTAGGGCTGCCATTATCCTACACATAAGTGATCTGGGAGTTGGAAAGACTAAATGACAAAGTTTAGGGTGAAAATTTGATATCATGTAAGTGTTCAACACACATGATCAGAGGTTTTCTTTTTTTGAGCATTTTTGCCACTTGGCTACAAAAAATAATAATCCAGTGCAACTGGATACAAAGGATTCTTGTGAGAAAAATGCACCAAATTGCAATATTTAGACGATAGGTAGGTTCCAAACAGGTCACCAAAATATTCTTAAATTTTTCTACTTGCCTTTCTTACCTGCGGCCAGATTTTGCTCATTCATTTTCTTGATGATTGCCATTGTGGGCTGCATCACAAGATTGGAAAAAAATTAAAAATCATCTACATGATAATTATTAATTATAAACTTGACAATGGCTGAAAGCTAGTACAAACCATCCATGAGATTAAGTATGATTAATTGTTTTTATAGTCATGATGCTAATTGCATGATTAGTGTGTTGGGATCTTATTCTAATCAAGCACATAATCTTAGTTGCAAACATTGACTATGGTTGAAAGTGTGACTATATGAGTATTCAACACATATATGATCATAAACTTGACAATCAGTGAGAGCTAATACAACACATACATACATACATGAGATTAAGTATGGACTAATTGTATTAAAAGTAATGCTAACTTGGCATGAATAGTGTGGGGATCTTCAATCTTTGTATTCCTAAAAAATTCAAGTAAAACTTGTTTTGGAGGTAGACAATGGGAACAATTGACCTCAACCAAAAATTCATCAACTCATTAGGCACAATGAAACACTTTAAGTTACAATTCAATTTAATTTAAGTTACACTTCAATCCCCCAAAAAACAATTCGGAGGTCCCTGAAAGGCAATACAATAAGAAGCCTACAATTTTGGTCATGCCTATTTTGAAATTTGAAATTCAACTGGAGGAAAATAAAACTTCCAAAAAAGTTGCAAACAATGGACGAAGAACTTTCTTTTGCGGGCAGACAAATGGTTCACGGGTATGTCCAACGGTTATGAGGCGGTTGTAACCCGATCCGGGTATGTCCCTTGCCCCTTGAGGAATGCTCGCCCCCTCGCTCGCTCCTTCGGACTTTTCCGATTTCTTCTCTTCTGTCGCCGCACTTGGGGTTCGCTGATTGCTTGCGAGAAAGTTTTGGAGAAAATACGTGACCATCTGGACAGGAGCAGCGAGCAATCTGCGGCGGGAGGAAGCAAGTAGGGGCGGAAGAAGCTGAGAGATCGAAAAACCGCACAGGAATCCAACTGGTTTGGTGAAGACGTGAGGAAGCTTGTGTGCACGGCAGGAAGAAAGAGGAGAAGAAGTAGTGGAAAGAAGGGCGATGGCCGGAGCAAGGCAAGGGAGTTCCTTGATGGGTTTCATTCCCAAGGCTCTGAGACCTACGTATTCGGATATCGGCGCCGGCGTGCTTTGGGGAGGCACTGCATTGCTGGGTGCCATTTGGGTGGTCCAACCTTTTGGGTGGATGAAGGATCAGTTGTTTCCTCCCCCGAAAGAGGAAGAAAAGTAAGGTCTAGACATGATGATGAGATGATCTTCTTCTTTACAGAACCAACCCTAAGAACCGGAGTCCAAGATCCAGCTTCTTTGTTTTCAGGATCAGGTTAGGATCTTATGCTTGTTGAAGCCCCACTCTATTGGTGTATTGAGGAAGAAGCTGATCTTAACTTCTTTCATTCGGTAGTTGCTGTTGGGATCTGATCTCTGTGTTGCAACAAACTATTTTTTTTTGGCTTTTTCTTGACTACAAATGTGAGCTCCTGCTCGTGTTTCTGTAAACCCTAAAAACATTTGAGCTGTGATAAGAGTATCTGGACATGTGTGTTTGTTTCTCTCCACATTCTCTCTGGGATTTTTCTGTGCATCTTTTGCTTTGGCACTTAGTCTTTTGTGGAGATATTCATTTGCTTCCATTGCAGTGTGGATTGTTCAGGAGGTTTCTGTTCTGGAGATGAAGAAATCCCATGTAAAGAAGAGCATTTTTCAGTAGTTTCTGTAGCATGTGATCTCTGTGTTACAACAAAATATTGTTTTTTGCTTTTCCTTGACTACAATGTGAGCTCTTAATGGTGTTTATGTAAACCGTAAAAAACATTTGTGCTGTGTTAAGAGTATCTGGACATGTGTGTGTGTGTGCTTCTCTCCACATTCTCTATGAGATCTCTCTGCACATCTTTTGCTTTGTTTATTAGTCCTTTTTTGTGGAGATGTTCATTTGCTTCCTGGGTAGTACAGATTGTTCAGGAGGTTTCTGTTATTCTAGGGAAGAAGGAATCTCATGTAATGAAGAGCTTCTTTGGTGACTTGTGTGAAGAACATTAGAGAAAACCTAAAAACACTTGAGCTGTGATAGGATATCTGGACATGTGTGTTTGTTTCTCTCTATATTCTCTATGGGATCTCTGCACATCTTTTACTTTGTTGATTAGTCATTGTTGTTCAGTTACTTCCTTTGCAGTACAGATTGTTCAGGAGTTGTCTGTCCTAGTGAAGAAGTCCCATGTGCAGAAAAACTTTTTTGGTGATTGGTGTCAACTGCTTCACAGAACCTAAGGTCCAAGATCCTGTGTTCCTCTGACTAAGAAATGAAATCTGCTGAATTCCACCAAGTCAAGCACTAAGGTCATTGCTTGCACCATGTTAATTTCCACCATGTGCCAACATTGCTGGATTCTACAACAGTCCCCACCTCTAGTCCATTGGTTCCTAGCTTCTGGAGTCTTTCTGTTTGCAGAACAGAGAACAACAAATTTTTAGTTCTTTACCGCAGTATGGCTTGAAAACTTGTTATGCAGTTGCTGACAAACTCTCTTGTGAAGAATACTCTCTTATTCACACATACTGGGCAGTTTCATCTGTGGAGGCAATCTAGGCTTTATTATAGAAGCACAATCGCACAAGCAAGATGATGTCCCTAGATACCACAACTCAGTTACACAGAAACATGCGCAAGAAAGCAAGGGATTTGACAGGATATAAGTGTTGCATGTGACATTTGCACTGAGATATGCATGTACAACAGAGTATCCACAGGAATGTGTCTTTGAAGAGATCTCTGGCACAGAATCAACTGGTCAGAACTTTGTAAGTTTAGCAAGGTTTTCAACAACCTTTCAAATGTATAATCATGATGCTTATCAAATTGAATGAAATGTCATGGCTTTGTACATTTCCAAACAAATGAATGGGCTATTCTCATTGAAGCAATTTAGTTTTGTTTTTTTCCTCCAACATGAAACAAGTTCAGAAACTGTAAGAACATGGGAAATAAATGAATCAAAACTTGTGTCTGGTAGAATTTAAGCTTTCCCTCCTCCAAACGTTTTGGTGGGTCTAAAGTACAACTGTTTCTTGGTTAAAAGTAAGTGGTACTGCTGTTGCTAACTCTCCTCTTTCAGATACAAAATTCACATCTAGAAACTTAGCCACAAATGCCCACAGGCGATATACATCCTCAAAATTCGTCACAAAACCTAGTGCAGCTGTCACTACAGGAATACTTAAAGGTCGGTCTCCCTTGTTAGCATTTGAGGCTCGGGGATTCTCAAACATCCCATCTGTTTTTCCTCCTGGGGCAACTGTCTTTTCTGTAAGATGTAAGCCCTGTACCCAATAAAAGCAACTGAGTCAATGAAAAACACATGTTTGATGGATCAAGTATTTATTTAAGTGCATCACTTTTTTCCATTAATTTTCATTAATGTGGATGTGCAGACCATTGTCAAGTAATGCAAAATCCCATACCCACATTGTGTACAAAAAAATCAGGATTTAGGGTTTAGGGTACACATACCCGAAAACCTCGCAGGCCTTCAGGGTAGATGATATTACAAAGCTTTCCCAAGCCCAATGAAATATTGCTTTGATCAGCTAACTGTTGCACTAACTTGGGTTGCACTACCACCCCATTCTGATCCAGAATATTGAACGCCAATGATGCACCCCGGTCAAATTGTACTTCAGGACCATAAATATGGACCAATGGGGTGCCTTGGCCTTCTACTTGTGCTGGATGGTGCAGCTTGAGCAGAGCACTTATCACCCAGTTGGTTAAATACCTGGCATCAAACATCCATGTTAGTAGTAAGAAGAGAGAACCCAGAAATATTATTGTTGCTGGGTGTCATCATAAGCAAAAGCAGCTAGAGTCTGTGTAACTGGTGAAGACCATTCCGTATGCATTCACTGGATTCTTCAGTACAAAATTGGGATACTGGGAGACTTGCTCACCGCAACCTTCGAGTGATTTTGTTAAGACCCTGTGAATCTGCATGATCAAGTCCACTACAAGTGACACCGTTGTCATCCAGCATTTCAGGCTCACTTTCCTCAACTGAGACTCCTCCTTCCTCTTCATAATACAAGGGAGAGCCATTTGTTGAAATTGCATACGGCTCTGCCCATTTGTTGCTCTCCTGTTTTCCATTCATTTCACAAAAACAAAAAATATGACTCCCAGACAGAAATGAAAATGCAAAATATTCTTTTGCTTTACCCACAGTATTATAGAAGAATGATCCTTCTGTTTAGACATTTTTTGCAGGATATGAAGCTAAGATGCTGTACATTTACTTCTGCATTTACTAAGATTGCAGTAGCAATTTAATTGGAAAAAAATCAATCAACAGGGCGAGTTGAAATCCATAATTTACCTCCCCAGGACTCCAGTATTGAAACCGTCTTCCATTAGTACCATCATAAGCCTCTTGCTCACTGAAATCCAGCTCTGCTTCCCCATCAAAATTCCATTCCAGTGATGAGAGTATTCGTCTATGCTTAGAAAAACTACCTGCCTCCCTCCCCTCCATTAAAAAATGTTCCTCATCCCCCTTACGGATCACACTAGAACCTAAATCTGCTGCTGATTCTGGTCGTCTATATTCATCAACTCGTTTTCCAAGCATGTCCAGCAGCTGAGGAATCATCTGAGACTCCTGGTTGGCAATTGCACCATCTTCATTAGCACACTTCCAGAGGCACCTTTCATGCACCTCGGAGGGATTGATGAACAATGGGTTCTGGTGGGTTCTCAGGTCACTTCTGGCTGCACATCAAACATCATAATTGTCAAAATGGCAGCTAAATTCACTAGCTGTGTGCAGAAAGAAGAGAATTTGGCAAGCAAGAAAGCATTTCTCAAGCTGTGGGTTTGTGGATTTCATACATGTGGACTCATCTGGTGTATCCTCCTCTATTTCCGATTGCATATGGAAGGAGGTAACTTCATCCCCATTCACAATATCTTCCTCTTCTCCAATTCGACTCAGAGATGGATGAAAGCCTTGATGAGGTGTAAAATCCTCTTCATGCAAGTTAAACTGCCGCTCTTGCTCTATGCTGTTATCTTCCCCAGTATTACTGCCAACAGTGATGGGAGATGAAGTTATCAGCTCTGACAAATGGTGCTCCTCAAATGCATAATCACCAGCCTGACCAGCCACAGCTTTTGTTGGAGTGGGTAAAACTTGTCTCATGAGAGGGAAAACAGATGCATCTGCCTCTTCATCATCTATCAGCACCCCATCATCAAGCACTTCCACTTCTCTTGCTCCCACTGTGAAAGCCCAAAATCATCACACCCAACTGCTAGCATTAGTCATGCATGTTTATTCTCTGGGATAGAGCTGTAAAAATCTGTTCAAATCTTACACAAATCTCTTCTACTTGATGACCATCTTGAACAGATTGAATCACAAATTGAAAACAGAAACATAAAACAAGTTAAGAAAACATCAATAACTTATGTGATGAAATTCCATTCCAGCTTTGCATCATAGATGAGGTTCTAAGTTTGTGAGAAGGAGTTGGGCATTTTGTACCTGCTTCAACATCCTTATCATCCAGTAAAGATAACCCAGGATTAAGAGTTGCTTTATAAACATTCTCAATATCACTATGCATTAAATTGCCACCATGCCCTTGGTCTCTAACCTCCCCCTCCTTATCTTCAAGTTCAGGTTGGATGTTCGTTGCAATCTCATTGTCATGTGAACCAGCTACAGAGCCAATTTCAGAGTTCACAGCTGAATTCGCAGATCCACCAGCAGACAATCTGTCCAGAAATGATGCATGCCTCAACTGGCTAGCTGAGTCTTGTTCAGAGCTCACTGAATCCGCATGATTCCCCCCAGGACTTGACCAATCCTCAGCATCCAGAAACTCTTCTATTTCATCCATTTCCATATTTTCTTGAGCTAGTGTATGGTTGTTCTTACTCTCCCTCTTGTCATTTCCATCCCTGTCTTCTCCCTCAGCTTTGCCATCACTGAATGTAAGTGAATTGGAGTTCGAAGGTTCTGATGGAACAATGCGCACCATTCCTACCCCTCTTGCCCTAGATGAAGTCTGAAGGCTCTGAATCACTGAATTCTTGATGAAAAGACACCCAAATCCTGTCCGATCTATACCAAAGACCTATGATTCAAACTCACAACATTAGTGACAAGAACAACTCACAATCCAATCAAGTAAAACTGTCAAAAAAATGCAGTGCTCAAACATTCAGTATGAACTGAACAGAGTCATGAAGCTCCATAGTTCAGCTTAGTTTAGCAATGTGTGTACCATTCATTACCTTGTAAAATGATGTCACAATAAACTCAGGTCGGAAAAGTGAGAGTCCGAGAGAGTCCATATCTTTAGGGCCAAGAGCAGATGCATCCAATAACACATGCCACTTATTTGCTTGCGCTTGAGACATCCATTGGTATGAATACTTAGCACCTGTGAATCGAGATTGAACAGGGAATACAAATAAGCCCTTTGCTTGTTGCTCTTTTTTCTTCTTCTTGTCTCGTAGCTTGTACTTCAGATCAGATGCCACAATCCGTAACGATGGCCACTTGAAGGAGGCAGTCATTATCTTTGCACCTTTGTCTCTTGCACTCGCCACCATTCCATTCACTGCTTCACTCTCATAATCATAAACGGTGAGCAACCGATTGTTGATTGGAAATGGGTATGACTCTGCCAGAAGCTTGAATGCAGACTCTACGCTCATTGTAAACACCATACTATACTCTGCTTGATTGACATTCATATATCTCATGACTCGCTTCCGGATGTAGCACTCCAAACTTCCATCATCAGAACACCCATACAATGCATGTGTTGGAAGATTTGCGGAAATATAATCCAACTCAAATGATGAAGACTCTTGCTCCATGACCTGATTGCGCATCCAAAGGCAAAAAGAAAGTATAGTAAGACTTCCCTCAGCATTTCAAATCCACAAAAAATATGCACTAGAAACAGTAAAATTGTCCAGACATTCATGTTCTAGAATCACAATCAATATGAAAGGCATGAAGGCCACACAAAAAGAAACAGTAAAATTCCCCACATGTGTGTTCAAAAATCACAAGCAGTATGAAGAGAATGATGAGCAAATGCATAGCAACACTCAAATTCTCCACACATTCACAATCTAGAATCACAATTAGTATTAACACATTAAGAGCACATACACAGAAATAGTAAGATTGTCCAGACAATTGTGTTCTAGACTCACACAATTGGTACAAAGAGCATGAAGAGCACATGCATAGAAATAGTAAAACTTCTCCAGACATTCACATTCTAAAACTGCAATTGGTATGAAGAGTATGAAGAGCACATGCATAAACACAGTAAACTTCTCCAGACATTTGCATTCTAAAACAGCACTCAGTATGAAGAGCATAAAGAGGACATGCATATGGACACAGCAAACTTCTCCAAACATTCATGTTCTAGAATCATAGTCAGTATGAAGAGCATGAAGAGAAAATACAGAGAAACAGTGAAGTATTCCAGACATTTGTGACCTAGAATCACAATCTGTATGAAGAGCTTGAAGAGCACATGCATACAAATAGTAAACCTTCTCCAGACACTTGCCTTCTAGAACTGCAATTGGTATCAAGAGCAGGAAGAGCACATACATAGAATCAGTATAATTCTCCAGGCATTTGTGTTCTAGGACTATAGTCAGTATAAAGAGCATAATGAGCAAATATATAGAAACTGTTAAAATTCTCCAGACATTTATAACGTAGAATCACAATCTGTATGAAGACAATGAGGAGCTTGAAGAGCACATACATCAAAACAGTGAGATTCTCAAGACATTTGTGCTCTAGAGTCACACAATCAGCACGAAGAGAATATAAACAAAAAAATTCTCCAGATATTTCTGATATAGAATCACAATTAGGCATGAAGGGGATAATTCTGAGCATGAAGCACAGAGAGAACACAGTAACGGATGATGGACACACACACACCTGTTGCCATTGTGAGAAGAGTCCAAAACCACAATAGTCCAAAACCACATGTCCATTTTCCTCTTCTGCTGCAAGAAGACATTGTCCATGATACTCCCTGTCTCGTAGAAAATCAACAGCTACAGTTTCTTCAAACCTTGGATACACCTGCTTGAAGCTCTGGAATGCCAAGTCCAAGGATGGCAGACTGTGTGGATCATGAAAACTGTGTTGTGTCCCTGTTCCTAGGGCTGTGCGCTTGACAAAGTCCTTCTTGGAGCTAGCTCTTCCAATAAGGTTGATCGACGAGGTTTTGGAGCTGGTTGTTTTCCTATTGTCCTCCACTCCTCTTCCTCGAGAACCGATGATGACCGGGGATGCTTCTGCTGCTGCATCGTCGTCGGAGATGGGACTTGCATCCACAAGCTTGGAGCGTTGTTTGGACTTGGTATAGTTGTGGAAAGGGTTAGAAAACGACGGCAAGTTCTTGGTCTTCTTCTCCTGCACATGAGCTGCGTGATGATGCGCATCCTCGTCTACTGTTGAACCTCGACATACTTTGAAAAACATTAGAGCGTTTGGTCGAGCTCGTCGTCGACTGCAACTGATGATAATGAGGTGCAGAGCTGAGGTTTCCCCCGATGTTGCTGCGCCACACCCATAACAAGCACGACCGCTAGCATCCTCACATGACCATCGCCATCATCCCGGCTGCACCTCCTCCGCACATTGCAAGCTTCGCCATCTGCTTGCTGGCTGAAAGCAAAAAACAAAATTCCGTCGGAAGCTCTCAATGATGCCTAGTATGTCTCTCAAGCTTTAACGGGGAGCTGGCTACTAGCTACAAAAGCTCCAACACTTACCAGTTGTCTTCTTCTACAATTGGAAGTGGAAACAAGAAGTTGAAGCTCTCAGACCTCGAGACGTCCTTACACAAACACGAAGTGCAGAGGAAAAGAAACAGAAGAACCATCTCTCCATATTCTATGGACACACACACTGAGAGCTGAGAAGAAGCTCAAACACAAAAGAAGCTCCAGGAAGAAGAAGAAGCAGGAGGAGAAGGAGAAAGTCGAACAGGTTAGCTATTTTTCTTTGTTTGTTATCAGACCATAAGGAGGAAGAAGCTGAAGGAGAAAGTATAAGGGGCCTTTTTGCCTTTTTTTAAAAATTGAAACCGTAAGGAAGAGGCTCTCCTCTACAGAATAGAAAGGAGAGATGAAGAATCCCCAGTCTAGAACACAGCGACAACTCCTTCACGTATAGGTACACAAGAAAAACAACAGCCAATTCCAAATATGGTGACAAAAACCTTCAACCCTCGTTGTTGTTGTTGAGCTATAGAGATTGCAAAAGCTGTTGACAAAGAGCTTCGCAGGACAGTAAGCTTCAAAACATACACACACAGAGAAAATGAAGACAGAGAACAAGCCTAAGCAAAAAAGTTGAAGAACTCCATCGCCAACTTCAAAACTCCAGACTTGGAAATCCGCTGCAAGTCCCAATTCTAAGCTTTTTTTTTTCCCAACAAAACACAATCCAGAACTTCACAAAAATGCCTGAAGTTCAACAAATGCTCCCTCACTTCATCTCAACTCCCAAACTCATCAGCTCAACAAAGCTCACTATGTTGACCTCGAGCCTCCAAAAAAAAAAAAAAAAAAACAATAAAAAAAAAAAAAAAACATACCATCAAAACAAGTGCAAGCCAAACAGAGAATGCAGTCCCCACTAAAGTACAAACAACAACAACACCTACACCTACAACAAACGCACTGTAAAAAATACTATGGAAAAAAGCTTAAACCACTCATTGTTTTGCAGTTCTACCTTATCAGACGAGATGTCATAAGAAGTAATGGTATGTACACAAACTACACCACCACTTCTAACAAAAGCACTCCTCCTGAGGATGTTCAGCTACAAATTTTTTAATGAAAAAAACCCCTATTTGTTGAATGCAAAAACAGAAACACCAAAAAACAATTTTTTTGAGCTAACCTAATGGGAGCTGAAAAATGAGTAGCTAAGAACGAGTTTTGAGATTGCTGTGCAAGCTCTTTTTGTGTATTTAAAGTGTGGGTGTGAGAGAAAGAGTTCACTTTGAGAGAGAGAGAAGAGAGACAGACAGAGAGAGGTACAAATGCACGAAGGAGCAAAATGCACACTTATTATGAACCAGGCTAACGAGACTGAGACATGAGCTTTTCATGAGTTTTGAGGTTATTGTGCAAACTTGTTCTGTGTGTGTGAGAAAGAGGAGACGACTGGAGAAGACATTTGTGGCTCCAAAAAGCACAAAATGGGTATTCAAAAAATTATCCCACAAACAAAAACACACACACACACACACACACACCAATTTCTGACGTATATACCAATTTATATACTACTGTATATATTAAGAGTATGTATCTATGTGTCCACATATGTATGTATGTATGTATAATAATGCTTGGAAGTTTTGAACAAGTGTTGTCAAAGGAACCTTTGGTCTCAGTTTTTTTCTTTTTCTTTTTTCTTAAAGGTACCTCCCATGTTGTTCAGCTTACCAGAAAGAACCACATCAGAGGTTTATGGTTTAAGATAGATAGTGCAGTTTTAAAACAAGGTCCGATTACATCTTCCATACACACAAATAAACAAAAAAATTATTTTGTGTAATATTATCTAGTTTGTTTAGTTAGTGCACACTGTTCAAATAATATTAATTATGTATAATCAATCAAATGTAATAACTTGTTTAAAATTTAGTGTCAAATTTTTTATTAATATAAAATGATTGCTTATCCACTTAGAGAACTTAAAATTATTTAAA